>Ga0315294_10002458_pt1 | contig 20253 bp, 17 predicted proteins | sample YL17G13_40_MG_FD_203626 | JGI IMG/M metagenome (GOLD analysis project Ga0315294, IMG submission 203626) | Sediment microbial communities from Yellowstone Lake, YNP, Wyoming, USA - YL17G13_40 | ecosystem: Environmental > Aquatic > Freshwater > Lake > Sediment | place: USA: Wyoming | collected...
TTTTATTTCGCGGCAACGATCTGCGTGGTTATGAGGTGCACACCGCGGGGCAGCACAACAAAGATTTCACTTTTAACGCAACGTCCCTCTCGGCTTTTACGTCCCTCTCGGCCCTAGGACCGGCCTCGTGCAAGATGGCGGCTTCACCCTCGACGAATTTAAGAAGCTTCTCTGACCGCACGCGTCTCCAGCACTCCGCGCGCCTCGGGGCGCGCCCGGCGGTAGATGCCCAGCGCCATCAGCGGGAAGTAATCCCGATAGAGTCCGTAGGTCAGGTAGTACACCTGGGGGAAGCCGGTGCCCGTGCACTCCGTCTCGTCCCAGGTCCCGTCCGCGCGCTGCGTTGCCAGCAGGTAGCGGATACCGTGTGCGACCGCCGGATCGCCGGCGCGCCCGGCGGCCATGAGCCCCATCAGGGCCCACGCGGTCTGCGAGGGCGTGGCCGGCCCCCGCCCCTTCAGCGAGGGGTCCGCATAGCTCGCGCAGCTCTCCCCCCATCCCCCGTCCGGAAGCTGAACCAAGGCCAGCCAGTCGGCGGCTCGCTGGATGAACGGGGCGCCCACGTCGCAGCCCACGACCCTGAGCCCGCGCAGAACCTGCCACGTCCCGTAGATGTAGTTGACCCCCCAGCGGCCGAACCAGGACCCGTCCGCCTCCTGGGCCTGACGGATGAACCGCACCGCGGCCGCCACGCACGGGTAGGTCTCGTCGTAGCCGACGTAGCCCAGGAACTCCAGCACGCGTCCGGTGACATCCGCCGTGGGCGGGTCGATGATGGCGTTGTGGTCGGCGAAGGGGATCTTGGCGAGGAAGGCCCGCGTGTTGTCCTTGTCGAAGGCCCCCCAGCCGCCCTTCCGGGACTGCATCGAGAGGAGCCAGTGCAGGCCGCGCAGACAGGCCCGCTCCCGGACCAGGGCCTCCGGCTCGTCGAGGGCCGCCTGGCGCAGCGCCAGCATGACCATGGCGGTGTCGTCCACGTCCGGGTAGAAGGCGTTGTGGAACTGGAAGGCCCAGCCGCCCACGGGACCGGCGGGGTTCTTGACGCACCAGTCCCCCGGCCGGCGGACCTCCTTGTGGAGCAGCCAGCGCGCGCCGCGGATGAGCGCCGGATGGGCTCGGTCGAGACCGGACTCGGCCAGGCTGACCATGGCGATGGCCGTGTCCCAGTTGGGCGAGCGGCAGGGCTCGATCTTGAGGCCGCCCTCCGGGGCGCGCCGCTCCAGCCCCTCCAGGTGCTCCAGTTGCTCCCGGAGCAGCGGATCCGCCTCCGAGTAGCCCAGACACTTCAGGGCCATGATCGTGTTGGCGATGCCCGGGAAGATGGCCCCCAGGCCGTCCGATTCGCGCAGGTGCTCGAGGATCCAGTTCTCGGCCAGCCGCATGGCCCAGGCGCGGATCCAATGTGGGCCGCGACCCTCCAGCCGCTTCAGGCCCTTGTCCCACAGCAGGAAGAGCGTCGTCCAGGACACGACGCGGTCCGCCGGCATCGCCTCGCGTAGCGGGACGTGCCGGCGGCCGTCCGGGAACAGCTCGTCCAGCCGGCCGTGGGGCGGGCACTGGACCGCCGGCCGCCGCGCCCAGATGACCGACAGCGGGATCACGATGGACCGGGTCCAGGCCGACAGGGCGTAGATGCTGAAGGGGAACCAGTTGGGGAACAGCATCATCTCCGGCGGAATGGAGGGGACGCCCTCCCAGTCGTAGAGGCCGAAGAGGGCCATGTAGAACTTGCAGTAGGTCTTGACGCGGTGGATCCCGCCCAGCTCCCGGATCCGGCGGCGTGTCTGGATCAGTGCGGCGTGCTCCGGTGGAAAGCCGGCGAGCTTCAGCGCCCAGTAGGCCTTCACCGTGGCCGACACGTCGGCGGGTCCGCCCACATAGACCGGCCAGCCGCCGTCGGGAAGCTGCGCGGCGAGGATGGTGCGCGCGAGCGCCGGGATTTTGGGCGAGTCCCCGCGCCCCAGGAAGTGTAGGAGCATGACGACGTCGCATTCCACTGTCACGTCGCCGCCGAAGATCTCGGCGCACCAGAAGCCGTCATCCAGGTTTTGCCGGTGCAGGAGCGCCTCCCGCGCCCGCCCGATTCCCGTCGTCAGACGGTCGTCCAGGCGGTCCGGCGCCTCGGTGGCCCCGGCGCCGCGGGGGGCGGGCCGCAGGTGCTCTGCCCAGCCGAGGGGCTTGCGGAAGTGGGACTCCTCGAACGGCTCGATCCAGTCGGATACGATGCGCGGGATCATCTCGGATCCGGTCCTCCTGTGTGCTGCACCCGATCGCCGGGGCGCGTGACGCGCCGGCGGGGCACGGGAAGGTCCGCAGGGCAGTGGCGGATGAACTCTTCGAAGAAGGCGTTGAACTCCACGAACACCCCCCGAAAGCCCGCCATCCGCGTCGGGGCACAACGGCCGTAGCGCGTGAGAAAGAGTCGATACGCCAGCTCGTAGAACTTCTCGTTGTTGCGGAAGGCGATGCGGCCCCGCGCGGTGAGCTCCGGGCACACCCCCCACGCCCCCTCGGCCTTGCGCAGCAGCTCCTTGCGGACCAGCTTGCCGACGGTCTGGGACACGGCCCCCTTGGTGACGCCGAGGCAGGCGGCCAGCCGCGTCACGTTGATGCCGGGCTCGCGACCGATCTGCTCGATCACGGAGATCTCGGAGGGATAGATCCGGCACCCCGCCCCGTACGTCCGGGGCAGGACCCCGAAGGCCGTCCATCGGCCCAGCAACCGGGCGATCAGGCCGCCCAGATCGCGAAACGCTTGCCGTCCCGTCTCCATGGGGACCCAATATATAGCTGCTAAACCATCTGCGTCAAGGCCTCCTTCTGCTCGCCCGGACTGGTCCGGATCAATCCGACATCCTGCCATCCTCGCTGGTCCAGCCGCCCTCCTCAGGCCCCTGCCACCGAAACTTTCCTTGACAAATGGGAACATTGAAAATATACAACCCAGGCGCGAAGGAACCGGCCTCGCCGCACTGCCTCCACATCTCACGCCCCTATCAGCAGCCAGAGGAGGATCCATGGACGAAGTCTTTCAGTATGTGGATCAGCATCGCGAGCGCTTCCTGAACGAGCTGTTCGTGCTGCTCCGACAGCCCAGTATCAGCGCGCAGAACCAGGGGGTGGCCGAGTGCGCGGCGCTGCTCACGCGGCAGATGGAGGAGGCCGGCATCCCCGCTCGGATCCTCCCCACGGCCGGCCATCCCGTCGTTTACGGGGAACTCCGGGCTGAGGGAGCCGCGCGCACCGTCCTGATCTATGGTCACTACGACATCCAGCCGGCCGACCCCATCGAGCTGTGGGACTCCCCACCCTTCGAGCCCACCATCCGTGACGGCCGCCTCTACGGCAGGGGCACGGGCGACAACAAGGGCCAGTTCTTCGCCCACCTCAAGGCGGTCGAGGCCATCCTGAAGGTCAAGAAGCAGCTCCCGGTCAACGTCAAGTTCCTCTTCGAGGGCGAGGAGGAGATCAGCAGCTGCAGCCTCCGCGGGTTCATGGAAGCGAACCAGGCCCTGCTGGCGGCCGACTACTGCTTCTGCTCCGACGGCGGCATGCAGCCCGACGACCAGCCCGCCATCGTCTTCGGCGTCCGGGGCATCCTCTACCTGGAGGTCACCGCCAGCGGCGCCAACCGCGACGTCCATTCGGGGAACCTGGGCACCTTCGTGCCCAAGCCCGCCTGGCGGCTGGTGCAGTTCCTGAACACGCTGGCGGACGAGACCGGCCGGGTGAAGGTGAAGGGATTCTACGATGCAGTCCTCCCGCCCAACGACGCGGAGCGGGAGGCCATCGGCAAGATCCCGTTCGACACGGCGGTCCTCGGGAACCTGGGCGTCTCCGACGAGACGAAACCCGGCGAGCCTCCCTTCGCCGAGCGCGTCATGTTCCATCCTACCTTGAACATCTGCGGGCTCGCGAGCGGGTACGGCGGGCCCGGGATGAAGACGATCGTCCCGCGCACCGCCAAGGTGAAGCTCGACATGCGCCTGGTGATCAACCAGGACCCCGACGACATCTTCGTAAAGTTCACAACCCACGCGCGCGAACACGGGTTCGGCGATCTCAAGATCGAGAGACTGGGCGGGTTCTACCCCTCCCGCACGCCGATCACCCACCCGCTGGGGCGGGCGGCCGCCGAGGCCGTCCGGAAGGGGTTCGGCAAGGAGCCGCTGCTCCTGCCCTGCATGGGCGGGAGCGACCCGGACTACTACTTCACGAAGGTCCTGGGCCTCCCCCGGGTGAACGTGCCCTACGCCCCGCACGACGAGAACAACCACGCCCCCAACGAGAACATCAAGCTGGAAGGCTTTTTCTGCGGGATCAAGACCACGGCCGCCTTCCTGTACGAGGCGGCGAAGCTCTGACTGGATCCCCACATGCACAGCAGCCGGCTGGCGCACATCGCCGACTGGCACCTGTACGACACCCTGATGGACCGGGACAACAAGACCTACAAGCCGGCCCCCGGCCTTGCCTCCTCGCTCCGGAACGTCAACCCCCTGACCTGGGAGCTGAAGCTGCGAACCGTTGGCGACCTTTCCCGGCATCGCCATTTTCATGACCACCCTCGGCATCAACCTCCTGGGCGACGGCCTGCGGGACGTTTTCGATCCCCACCAATACTGATCCACTCCGCTCGGACGTCCGTGATCTTCACGGGCCCGCCGCCGGAGGAACCGGGCCCCGGCAGGAAGCCAAGGCCGCCTGCCTTCCCCGTGGCCGCCGCCCCCCAATGCGGTTGCTCGGTCGAGCGAAAGCAACCCGCCCCGCCGCTTCGAGATCGCTACTCCGCCGGCACGAATTTCCCGTTCTTCACCTGCACCATGACCAGGGAGTCCACGTCCAGGCCGTTGTGATCTTCCGCGGTTAAGTTGTACACGCCCGAGACCCCCACGTAGCCCCTCGTCTGCTCGATGGCCGTGCGCAGCGCCTTGGGGTCGGTCCCCGCCTTCTCCATGGCGTTCGCCACGATGGTGATGGCGTCCCAGGCGTACCCCGAGTGCGTGTTGATAGGGAACTCCTTGTCGTGCTTGTAGACGTCTTGGTAGAGGTGGATGAACTCGGCGATGACCTTCTTCTGGGGGTCCGAATCGGGGAGCGCGCCGCCCACCATGAGCTTAGTGGCCGGCATGCGGTCCCCCTCCGAACCCTTTCCCGCCAACTCGATGTACTTCGGGTCGGGGAGCCCGTGGCACTGGAAGAGCGGAATCGTGATCCCCAGCTGGGCCTTGTTCTTGGCCACGATGGACCCGACCGGGCCGATCGTCCAGGTGACGATCGCCTGGGGGGCGGCGTTCTTGATCTTGGTGAGCTGGGCGGTCATGTCGGTGTCGGACGGGCCGAACGACTCCTTGGCCGCGAGGGTGATGCCGAACTCCGGGGCCAGCTTCTCCAGCCAGCCGAGGCCGTCCTTGCCGAAGGAATCCGACGCCGTGAAGAGCGCCACCTTGGTCAGGCCCTTGGCCTTGAGGTACCCGTAGAGCTTCTGCGCCGCCGTGGACGAGCGCTGCGGGGACTTGAAGACGTACGTGTAGGCGCCGAAGTTACCCCCCATGATCACTGGGTCGCCTCCGACAGTCATGAAGGTGGGGACCCCCGCCTCCTCCACGATCTTCTTGACGCTCATCCCCTCGGCCGTGGAGGTGGGGCCGATGATGGCGGCCACCTTGTCGCTGAAAAGAAACTTCTTGGCGATGACCGCCGCCTTGGCCGGGTCGCTCTCGGTGTCGCCGACGATCAGCGCGATGGGCCGCCCCTTGATGCCTCCCTCTTTGTTGATCTTGTCCACGACCATCTGGGCCACGAGCTTCGTGGGCGTGCCGATGTTGGCCGCGGGCCCGGACAGGGCAAAGAAGGCCCCGATCTTGATCGGTTCCGCGGCCAGGGCCGGCAGGGCCACGCAGCAGAGGACCAGTACAGCGATGACGGTGAGTCTCGTTCTCATGACCATTCCCCTCCTCTTGAGTTCTTCGTTGCCTAGATGATGGAATCCTGAATCCGGGAATCGAACACCCGCATCGTCTTGCGCTCGGAGCGGGGCAGCGAGTCGTACTCCGCCATCTCCACCTCGACCGTCACCATGACCTTGTGCTTGATCATGTGGACGATCTCCCGCTGGAGCTCCTCGCCCCGCTTCGGCTCCACGCCCGCCCCCCGCTCCACGACCAGGCGCAGGTGGTCCCGCTGCTCGTCGTCGCGGGTGAGGTGGATCTGGTACTCCGAGCCGAGACCGGGGATGGCGGAGAGGACCGCGTCGATGGTCGAGGGGTAGATGTTCACCCCCCGGAACTTGAACACGTCGTCGGTGCGCCCCTTGATCCTGGAATGGCGCGGCAGGATCGACCCGCACGTGCAGGGCCCCGGGATGATGCGGGTGATGTCGCGGGTCCGGTACCGGATGAGGGGCGCGGCCTCCTTCGCTAACGTGGTGACGACCATCTCGCCCCACTCGCCCGGGGGGACCGGTTGCAGGGTGTCCGGGTCGAGGATCTCGAGGAGGTAGTAGTCGGCCCAGTAGTGGATGCAGTCATGGTGCGGGCACTCGATCCCGGTGCCCGGGCCGTAGAGCTCGGTGAGCCCCGGGATGTCGAAGAGCTCCGCCCCGCCCAGCAGGTCGGAGATCCTCTTGCGCATCGACCGTGACGAGCGCTCCGAGCCGTAGATGACCTTCTTGAGGTTGATCTTCTCGGCGAGGCCCCGCTTGTGGACCTCCTCCGCCAGGAGGAGACCCATCGAGGCGGTGCAGCAGTAGACCGTGGACTGCAGATCCACCAGGAACTCGCACTGGAGGTCGAGGTTCCCCGGCCCGGTGGGGACGGCCATGGCCCCGACCCGCTCGCATCCCGCCTGGAAGCCCACCCCGGCCGTCCAGAGGCCGTACCCCACGGCGATCTGCACGCGGTCCAGGGGTGTCACGCCGGCCATCTCGTAGCAGCGGGCGAAGATGTGTGCCCAGTCGTCCAGGTCTTTCTGGGTGTAGCAAAGAATCTTCCGCTTCCCCGTGGTGCCCGACGACGAGTGGATGCGCACGATCTGCTCGTACGGGACCGACCGGAGCGGGAAGGGATAGTCGTCCCGCAGGTCGTCGGCGGTGGTGAGGGGAAGTTTCCCGATGTCCTCCAGGGAGCGAATGTCCTCGGGCCCGACCCCCGCGGCGTCCAGCCGGGCCCGGTAAAACGGCGAGCCCTCCCGTGCGTGCCGCACGGTCCACCTGAGGCCCGTGAGCTGATGGGCCCTGAGTTCGTCCTCGGAGGTGAAGGGCGGCATGAAGGTCAGTGCGCTCATGTCAGGCTTCTCCAATCGGACATTGGTGAGTCCGGCGGCCCCCAGACGGCTCTGGGCGGGGTTGTCTCTCGATGCGGCCCCGAGGAAGGCACGGCGCAGCTCCGGGTGCACCAGGAGCGCCTCGCTCTTCCCCGAGCGGATGATCCGGCCGTTGGCCAAGAGGTACGCGGTGGTGGAGGCGGTGAGCGCCCGGGCGGCATTCTGCTCCACCAGGAGGATGGTCGTCCCGGCCCGGGCCAGCCGGTGGATGATGTCGAAGATCTCGTCGGTGACCAGCGGGGCGAGCCCCAGGCTCGGCTCGTCCAGGAGGAGCAGGCGCGGTCGCGCCATCAGAGCCCGCCCGATGGCCACCATCTGCTGCTCACCCCCGGAGAGGGTGGCGGTATGCTGCAGGGATCGCTCGCGGAGCTTCGGGAATCGCCCGAAGACCTCGTCCAGCCGACGGCCGAGCTCCGCCTTGCCCGGCGTGCTGGCGAGCGCGCCCAGGATGAGGTTCTCCCGCACGCTGAGGTCGCCGAACATCTCGCGCCCCTCCGGCGAGAGGGTCACGCCCAGGGAGGCCATGCTGGACGTCGACTGCCCCGTGACGTCCCGCCCCTCCAGCAGGATGCGGCCGCCGGAAGGCGGAACGAGGCCGATGATGGCCTTGAGGAGGCTCGATTTTCCCGCACCGTTGGCCCCCACGATCGCCACCGTCTCCCCCTCGGCGACCGTAAGGTCGATGCCGAAGAGGGCCTGGGCGGCCCCATAGTGGAGGGTCAGGCCTTCGATCGAAAGCAGCGTCTTGCGGGATCCCATGTCCGTCATGCCGTCAGGCTGATCTTCCCGAGATAGGCCTCGAGGACGAGGGGGTTGCGCCGGATGTCCTCGGGCGACCCCGCGGCGATGCGGCGCCCGCCGTCCAGGACGACCACGTGGTCGGAGACCGACATCACCAGGTCCATGTCGTGCTCCACCAGGATCAGGGTGGCGCCCCCCCGTCGCAGTTGCCGGATGAGGGCGCCCACCCGCTCGGTCTCGTCCGGATTGAGCCCGGCCACCGGCTCGTCCAGGAGCACCAGCGTGGGGCCCGAGACGAAGGCGCGCGCCAGGTCCAGGCGTTTCTTCTCGCCGTAGGAGAGCGACCCGGCCGGGCAGTCCGCCCTGGCGGACAGGCCGAAGGTGTCTAGAGCCTCCAGGGCGGTGAGCCAGAGTCGCCGCTCGCGGTGGCGCAGCGACGGCGTCCTGATGAAGGCCTCCAGAAACGAGTCTCCGGCCTTCGCCGACAGCCCGCACAGCACGTTGTCCAGGACCGACAGCCCCGCAAAGAGGCGCAGGTTCTGGAAGGTACGGGCGATGCCCAGGCGGGCGATCTGGTGCGGGGCGAGGCCCGCAAGGGCGTGGCCGTCGAAGACCATGGATCCTTTGTCCGGCCGGAGGATCCCAGTGAGGCAGTTGATGAAGGTCGTCTTCCCCGCGCCGTTGGGCCCGATCAGCGCCGTCACCTTTCCCCGCTCCGCCGCGAACCCCACCTCGTGGAGGGCCGGCAGGCCGCCGAAGTGTTTCGTGAGGCCTGAGGTCGTGAGCAGTGTCTGCTCGGAGACGGCGGTGGCCACGATTCTCCCCTAGGCCGGCCGGGTGGTCACGGCGGACCAGCGACGCGCGAACCGGGCCTTCGCCAGGTCGACGAGGCCGGCGATGAGCCCCCGAGGCAGGACGAGCAGGACGACCACGACGATCAGGCCGTGGAGGATGTCCTTATAGTCCTCCAGGGGGCCGAGCAGGTGGGGCAGGATGGTGACGAAGGCGGCCCCCGCGAGGCTCCCCCAGAGAGAGCCGATGCCGCCGATGACCACCATGATGGCGAGGTCAATCGAGGCGAAGATGCCGAAGGTGTCGGGGGTGACGGTCCCCATGTAGTGCGCGAAGAGGCTCCCGCCGACGGAGGCGAAGACCGCCGACGTGGTGAAGACGGCGATCTTCCCGCGACGGACATCCACGCCCATGGCCGCCGCGGCAACCTCGTCCTCCGCCAGCGCGGCCAGACCTCTGCCGACGCCACTCCGGACGAAGTTGACCGAGAGCGTGAGTGCCGCCATGGCCGTCCCCCAGAGGAGATAGTACTGCTGCGTCTCCCCCTGGAACGTCAGGCCCAGGACCCCGAACGGGGGGATGCCGGTGAGGCCGCTGGGGCCGCCGGTGACCGGGTCCCACTGGACGAAGGCGTGGTGGACGACGATGTTGAATCCCAGCGTGGCCATAGCCAGGTAGTGCCCCGACAGCCTGAGCGTCGGAATACCGATGACCAGCGCGGTGAGCGCCACGCCGGCCGCCGTGAGGGGCATGGCCGCCCAGGGTGGGAGGCCGCCCGCCGTGGTGAGGATGGCGGAGCCGTAGGCCCCCAGACCGAAGAAGGCGGCGTGCCCCAGCGAGATCTGCCCGGCGTAGCCGATGAAGAGGTTCAGGCCCAGCGCGGCGATGGCGTGCAACGCGACGAGGTTCAGGATCCCCAGCCTCCACGGGTTGGTGAGAACCAGGGGAACCAGCGCCAGGGCGCATGACAGGCCCAGCACCGAGAGGCCCGTGCGGTGGCGCCGGACGTACGAGGCGGCCGCGGCGGTCCGCGCGTTCACTTCGACGCCTCCACGCCGGCCCGGAAGGCCGTCAGGTTCCGCTCGAGGTGCTTCGCCGGGGTGACCCTCCGGATGGTCGCCTCGAAGAGGTCGGGCCCGGCGAAGAGGACCCCCTTGCCGGCGGCGTATCCGAGCAGGGCAAGGTTGGCGGCCCGGGGCTCTCCGGCCTCGGCGGCCAGCCGGTCCGCATCCACGGCATCGTGTCCGGGCAGGTCCGTGGCGTTGACGAGGGCCGTGCCGCCGGACCGGAGGTAGTGGCCGTGCACCGGGAGGTTGTCCGCGTGGAGGAAGAGCCCCACCTCGGCCTCTCCCGAGGCGATGAGCGGGCCGTGGAAGGGGCCCACCTTGATGGTGGAGATGACCGCCCCGCCCCGCTGAGCCATGCCGTGGGTCTCGGTGGTGATGACCTCGTGGCCCGCCGCCGTGGCTGCCTCCGCCAGGACCCGGGTCAACGTGAGCACCCCCTGTCCTCCCCGGCCGCTGACGACGATCCGCTGTCTCACGCGGGTTCCCCCTCGTCCGCCACGATGGCTCCCACCGGGCAGACGTGGAGGCACACCCCGCACCGGGCGCACGTCCCCTGGCCGATGCCGACCTTTCCCGCCGCCTCGTCCCAGACGAGGGCCGGGCACTCGAACAGGTCGAGGCACTCCCGGCAGCCGGTACAGTCCTCGGTGACGCGCACGGCGTGAACCGCGCGGGTCGTCCCGGCCTCCGCGGCGAGCACGCAGGGAGAGGAGGCGATGATGACGGCGACACCGCCCTCCTCGCTCCTCATGTACCGGTCGGCATCCGTCAGATGGGCGGTGAGCGTCTCCACGTCGTAGGCGTCCACCTCCTGGAGGAAGGCAACGCCCGAGGCCCGGACCAGGTCGCGGATGAAGACGGGCCGGCCCTGCTCCCCTGAGGCGGTGCGGCCGAGCCCTGGGGTGGGCTGGTGCCCGGTCATGGCCGTGGTCCCGTTGTCGAGGATGACGACGAGGAACCGGGCCCGCTGATTGACCGCGTTCACCAGGGCCGGGATGCCGGAATGGAAGAAGGTCGAGTCCCCGATGGTGGCCACGATGCTGGGGAACGCCTGCCCGTCCTGGGCGTAGGCGTGATAGAAGCCCGCCGCCTGACCGATGCTGGCTCCCATGCAGTGGCAGGTGTCCACCGCCCCCAGATTCACGCCCAGCGTGTAGCAGCCGATGTCGCCCGGGAAGATCCCCCGGGGGAAGGTCTGGCTGATGGCGTAGTAGGCCGCGCGGTGCCCGCAGCCGGCGCACAGCGTCGGGCGGGCCCCGGCCGGCATCGAGGCCGTGTGAACGGGTGCCGGCTCGAGGCCGAGGAACTCCACGAGGACCCCCCGGATGACCTCGGGCGTGAGCTCCCCCTCGTTGGGGACGAGCCTCGATCCCCTCCCGCTGACCATCCGATTGGCGAGCTGCATCTCGATCACGGGATACGTTTCCTCGACGACGAGAACCCGCTCGTAGGCGGAACCGATCCTCTCGATGAAGTCCGTGGGGAGGGGATACGGCGCCTTCACCTGGTAGCGGTCCACCTTCCCGGAGAGCCCCATCTCATCCAGGACGTCCCAGGTGTGGGCGAAGGCCACCCCCGAGGCGATAATGCAGGTCCGCGGAACCGTGCCGTCCCCGGGGAAGAAGACGGGGGCGAGCCGCGGATCGGCCCGCAGGCGCCCGAGCTTGTCGGTGAGCCCCCGGTGGAGGTCCGTCACGAACCGTGGCGTGGCGCACCAACGCTTCGGCTCCTTGTCGAAGCGGGCCGGGCGGACTTCCCGCTCTGGCGTGAAGAGCGGGACGGCCTGCCGGGCGTGACAGACCCGCGTCGTCGGCCGGAGCATCACCGGGATCTCGTACGCCTCCGACAGCGCGAAGGCCAACCCGACCATCTCCTTGGCCTCGCGGGGACTGGACGGGTCGAGCACCGGGACCTTGGCAAACATGGCGTAGAACCGGCTGTCCTGCTCGGTCTGGGAACTATGGGGACCCGGGTCGTCGGCCGAGACGAGGAGGAATCCCCCCTTGACGCCCAGGTAGGCCGAGCGCATGAACGGGTCCGAGGCCACGTTCAGCCCCACCTGCTTCATGGACACGGCCGCGCGCTTGCCCGTGTAGCTCGCGGCCAGGGCTACCTCGTAGGCGACCTTCTCGTTCACCGACCACTCGACGTGCATCCGGTGCCCCGCCTCGCGCGCGAAGGTCGCCACCGACTCCAGGATCTCCGAGGCGGGCGTCCCGGGATAGGAGGTGGCGACGGAGCAGCCGCACTCCACGATCCCCCGGCCGATGGCCTCGTTTCCCATGAGCACCCGCCGGGTCACGACCCCACCGCCTTTCCCAGCAGGCCGTGCGGCCTGACGAAGAGCACGAGCAGGAGCACCAGGAAGGCGATGCCGTCCTTCCAGGCGCTGCTCACGTACGCCGCCCCGAACGACTCGAGGAGGCCCAGCGTGATGCCCCCCACGATCGCCCCCGGGAAGGAGCCGAACCCGCCGAGGATGGCCGCGGCGAAGCCCTTGAGGCCGACGAGTACGCCGACGTCGTAGCGCAGGGTCGTGATGGGCGTGACCAGGACCCCGGCCAGGCCCCCCAGCAGGCCGGCCAGGGCAAAGCTCAAGGTGCGGAGACGCCGGACCGTGAGGCCCACCACGGCGGCCGCGGTGGGGTTCGAAGCGACGCCCCGCATGGCCAGCCCCGTGGTGGTCTTCCGGAAGAAGAGCACCAAGAGTGCAATGGCCAGCGCGGTGAATAGGAGGATCCAGACGGCCTGGGGCAGGATGCTGGCCCCCAGGAACGTGAGCGGCGTCTCCCCGAGAAGCGGGGGCACGGCCAGGGAGTTCTTCCCCCAGACCTTCTGCATGATGCCGCGCAGGACGATGGACAGGCCGATGGTGAGGAAAATGAGGACGAGGGGGTTCCGGGAGCGTGACGGTCGCAGCCCCAGGACCTCCACCATCGCCGCCGTGAAGGCGACCCCCGCCACGGCCACCACGAGGCCTGCCGCCATCGGCAGGTTGGCGCCGACCAGCGCGCCGAAGAGGAGCATCCCGCCCAGGGAGACGAAGTCCACCTGGGTGAAGTTGACGATCCCCATGGTGTTGTGGACGACGCCGAACCCGATGGCCACCATGGCGTAGATGGCTCCGCTGGTCAGCCCCGAAAAAGCGAACTGTATGAAGTCCTGGAACGAATTCATCGCCGGCGGCCTGCACCTCCTGCGTTCGTCGGGATAGGGCGGATACATATATGAAACGGTCCGGTCATTGCAAGTAAAAACGCATGCCCGCCCCCACCCGCACTGATTCCACCCATGGCACTGGAACCGCCAAGCACGCAATCGGCGCCCGCAGGGCTGGATCACTTCCCCACCAGGAGGACGGTGCTGCGCGGGTTGGCCAGGTAGTGGCCGGGGGGATCGATCGAGATCTCTTGCCCCTCGTCGAGGATGTCCTCTTCCGCCTCCAGGCCGGTGTCCATGACGCGATACCAGGTTTTCCCGGCCGGCGGGGCGGGAATCTGGACGTACCGGAGACGGTGGTCGGCATTGAAGACGAGGAAGAGCACGTAGTCCCCGGCGTCGCACGGCGCCTCGCTGCCGTTCAGAAGGTAGCAGAGGGTGCGCAGTTCGGGATCGTGCCAGGCCGGCTCGTCCAGGTTCGTTCCGTACCATCGGAGGTCCGGGAGGCCGTTCCTGTTCTGGTCGCGGCTGGTGAAGAACTTCCGGCACTGCAGGGCCGGGTACCGCCGGGTGAGCGCGATCGTCTTCTGGAAGAACCTCAGGATGTCCCGGCTCCGCTCCGCCTCGTCCCAGTCGAGCCAGCCGATCTCGTTGTCCTGGCAGTAGGCGTTGTTGTTCCCGCGCTGGGTCCGGAAGAACTCGTCACCCCCCAGGATCATCGGCGTGCCCGCGGCGAAGAACAGGCTGCACGCGAAGTTCTTGACCTGTTGCCTCCGCAGCCTCCGGACGTCGGGATCCTGGGTCTCCCCCTCCGCCCCGCAGTTCCAGGAGTCGTTGTCGCTGGCCCCGTCCCGGTTCTCCTCCAGGTTCGCCTCGTTGTGCTTGTCGTTGTACGAGACGAGGTCCCGGAGGGTGAACCCGTCGTGGCACGTGATGAAATTGACGCTGTTGTACGCGGACCGGCCGTCGTCGCCGTACAGATCGGCGGAGCCCGTCAGCCGCCAGCCGAGCTCCTGGACCTGTCCGCCGTCGCCCTTGCCGAACCTGCGCACGGTGTCGCGGAACCGGCCATTCCATTCGGACCAGTCCACGGGGAAGTTGCCGACCTGGTAGGTCCCCAGGTCCCACGGCTCGGCGATCAGCTTCACGCGGTTGAGGACGGGGTCCTGCGAGATCGCGTCGAAGAAGGAGGCGGACTTCTCGAACATCCCCTGCTCGCGGCCCAGGACCGAGGCCAGGTCGAATCGGAAGCCGTCCACGTGCATCACCTCGACCCAGTAGCGCAGGGAATCCATCACCAGCCGGATGACGTGCGGCTGGGCGAGGTTCAGGCTGTTGCCGCAGCCCGTGTAGTTCAGGTAGTAGCGGCCCGGTTCGCCGGGTCCCCCGGTGAGGCAGTAGTAGGTCGGGTTGTCGATCCCCTTGAAGGCGAGGGTGGGCCCCAGTTCGTTCCCCTCGCCGGTGTGGTTGTAGACCACATCCAGGATGACCTCGATCCCCGCCCGGTGCAGCTCGCGCACCAGCGTCTTGAATTCGGCCACCTGGCACCCGGGAAATCGTCCGGTGCCGTACGCGGACTCCGGCGCGAAGAAGCCGATGGTGTTGTACCCCCAGTAGTTCGTGAGGCCTCTGGCCGTGAGGAAGTCCTCCACGTAGGACTCGTGGACCGGGAGGAGCTCGACGGCATTGATCCCCAGCGCCGTGAGGTGGGGGATCTTCTCGAGGAAGCCGAGGTAGGTCCCGCGGTTCGCAGCCCCCGAGGAGGGATGCGCCGTGAAACCCTTCACGTGGGTCTCGTAGATGATCAGCCGCTCGAGGGGAATCGAGGGCGGCGCATCGTCCCGCCAGTCGAAGCGATCGTCCACTACGATGGACTTCGGGACGATGCCCGCGTTGTCCCGCGCGTCCCGGGAGAGGTCCCGGTCGGGCGACTGGGGGTCGTAGGCGAGGAGCAAGTTGTCGAGGTTCCGAAATTTCCCGGTGAGGGCCTTGGCATACGGGTCGATCAGCAGCTTGTGTTCGTTGAACCGCAGCCCGCGCGCCGGATTCCACTCGCCGCGCACCCGGAACCCATAGCGCTGCCCGGCCGTGAGCCCATGCACGAAGGTGTGCCAGACATACCGCGTCCGGTTCTCGAGCCGGATGATGTCGGTCGGCTCGTCGTCCGACGCCTCGAAGAGGAGCAGGAAGACTTCGCCGGCATGCTGGGAGTAGAGGGTGAAGTTCACCCCTTCCGGCGTGAGGGTCGCGCCCAGGGGATAGAACCTGCCGGCCGAGACCTGCTTCGCCGTCCGGTGCGCGAGTGTGTATTCCATGACTCGTCCCTCCTCCGGCGACGAGAAAGGGGGCGAAGATCTCGCCCCCCGCCGATCGCTCTCACCGATGAGGATCGTACCTCAGATGAGCTGCTTCAACTGTTCCTTCGACTGCTCCAAGACGGCCGCGTGGAGGCTATTGCCGTGGGCGTCCATGGTGACCACGGCGGGGAACTCCTTCACGCGGAAGGCCCAGATGGCCTCGGGGCTGCCGAACTGCTCCAGGTAGACGCCTGGGACCTCGGTCACGCACTCGGCCAGGACCTGGGCCGCCCCGCCGATGGCGTGCAGGTACACGCAGCCGAACTTGGCGCAGGCCTCCAGCGTCTTCGGTCCCATCCCGCCCTTGCCGATGACCGCTCGCAGCCCGAACCGCTCGATGAGGTGAGCCTGGTACGGCTCCTCGCGAATGGAGGTCGTGGGGCCGGCCGCCTTCACCACCCACTTCCGCTTCTCTTTGATCACCACCGGTCCGCAGTGATAGATGATCTGGTTCCTGAGGTCCACGGGGGGGGTTCCCCCCTCGTGCAGGAACTTGTGGACCGCGTCCCGCCCCGTGTACACCATTCCCGAGACGTGGACTATGTCCCCCATCTGCAAGGCCCGCACCTTCTCCTCGGTGTACGGCTCGATGAGCTGGATCATGTGCGCCCTCCAAGAAGCAGCCGTTAGCCCTTTAGCCATCAGCCGCTCGCCGCTCGCCTAGTAGAGCCACTTCACGATCTTGCCGGGATCGGCGAGCAGAAATCCCTGCCGCCGGTACGCCCAGCACATGTACGAGATGGACACGAAGAAGCTGGCGGGCAGGCGGTTCAGGACGCCGATCTTGCAGCCGAGCAGCGTCGTCTTCCCGCCGAAGCCCATCGGGCCGATGCCCAGCCGGTTGGCGCTCGCCACGATCTCCTGCTCCAGGGCCGCCAGCGCCGGATCGGGGTTGACGTCCTGCAGCGTCCGGAGCAACTGCTCCTTCGAAAAGAGATACCCCGTCGCCCGATCGCCCCCGATGCACACCCCCAGGATCCCCGGGCTGCAGCCCCTCCCCTGGGCCTGGACGACGGCATCCAGGATGGCCTTGCGGACGCCGTCCAGATCGCGATTCGCGCCGAGGCGGGTGTCGGGGAGCGAATACTGCGCCCCCACGTTCTCGCACCCGCCCCCCTTCAGGATCAGGCGCACCTCCAGCTGTGTGCCGCGATGCTGGTGGAAGTGGAGGCTGGGGCTCCCGGGGCCCAGGTTGTTGCCGCTGTTCTTCCCGGTCACGGAGTCCACCGAGTTCTGCCGCAGGTATCCCTTGGCGGTGGCCTCGGCCACCGCCGCCTTGGCGGCCGCCTCGAAGGCCATCTGGTCGAATCCCACGGGAGCCTTGACGAAGAAGAGAATGCTCCCGGTGTCCTGGCAGAGTGGCTGGGACTTGCGCTTCGCCAGGTCGATATTCTTCGTGATGATGTCCATGGCGTACTTGCCGGCGGTCCCGGCCTGCTCCTCGGCGCCTCCGCGGTCGACCACCCGGAACACATCGTCCGGCAGCTCGGCCGAGGTCCGCCGAATCAGCTCCAACAGGTTGGCCCTGAGGTTCCGCATCGCGTCCCTCCCTTCTGGCGGACACCACCCTCCCGGCGGGCTGAATCCACGCGGCTGAATTGTAGGTCCGGCAAGAGTCGGCTGTCAATGCAAGCCGGCGCGGCCGACTGGCAGCCCCGCGGCTGGCATGGTAAGATGCCCCGTCGTCGTGTCTTGCCTGGGCCGCCGGACGGCAGACCCCCTGTCCCACGGCCCGGCCTTGAGCTTCCGAGGAGACGAAAGATTCCGCCATGGCCATTCTCAAGATCGCTCGTCTGGGGAATCCCATCCTGCGCATCCCGGCCGAGCCGGTGAAGAACACCCAGGCGCCGGACATCCAGCGGCTGATCGACGACATGATCGAGACCATGGACGAGTACCGCGGGATCGGCTTGGCCGCGCCCCAGGTGCACCGGTCGCTCGCCATCGTCGCCATCGACGCCGAAGAGGACGCCCGCCCCTCGGTGGCCGTGCCGTCCTCCCCCACCGTCCTGATCAACCCAACGATCGTCCCCGTGCGCGACAAGACGGAAGAGGAATGGGAGGGCTGCCTGAGCATTCCGGACCTGCGCGGCAAGGTGTTCCGGCACACCGAGATCGAGGTCCAGGCCTACGACCGGCGGGGCAAGCGGCTGCGGTTCACGGCCAGCAACTTCTTTGCGCGCGTCATCCAGCACGAGTGCGATCACCTGATCGCGACCGTCTTCCTGGATCGGATGCAGGGCCTCGGGACCCTGACCTTCCTGGACGAGTTCGGACGCTACTGGGCGCCCCAAGAGGAGGCGGAGTGAGCGCGCCTCCGTATCGGTTCTGCCCGCAGTGCGGATCCCCGCTCGATCTCCGCAGCCTGAAGGCCGCCGACCCGCCCCGTCTGGTGTGCCGGGAGTGCGCCTTCGTGTTCTACCTCGACCCCAAGGTGGCCACGGGTGTCGTGTTCTCGGTGAACGGAGGCATCCTCCTGGTGCGGCGCGCCATCGAGCCGAGCTACGGCAAATGGGTCTTCCCGGGGGGCTACGTGGATCGGGGCGAGACGCTGGAGGCGGCCGCCGTTCGCGAGGTCAAGGAGGAATCCGGCCTGGACGTGCGGCTGAGGCACCTGCTGGGGGCGTACTCGTACCCGGGCAACGCCGTCATCTTGATCGTGTTCGCCGGCGAGGTGAGGGGCGGGTCGCTCCAGATGGACGACGAGAGCCTCGAAATCCGAACGTTTCCACCCGCGCAGATCCCCTGGGATCAGCTCGCATTCCTGAGCACCACCCAGGTGCTGCGCGAGTACCTCGGGCTCCCGCGCACGGCATGAGCCATCCGTCTCGGCCGTTGGCATGGAGCGCGAGCCGCAGACGCGCGGTGACGGCCGAGCGCCCGCCGCCAATCAGAAAGCCCGTTGTCAGCGCCCAGGGCACATGTTATCGTTCGGCGCATTCCGGATCCCGGGGACGTCCTGACGGGTCCGCCCTGGACGCCCGAGCGGGTTCCGTGTGTCGGCATTCCCTTCAGACCGTCCGGCTCGCCCAATGCTGACCATGCGTCACTGCACCCGCGCCCGGGGACGATCGGCGCAGTTCACGCGTGCCGCCTGCAGCGTCCTGCTGCTGGCGATCCTGGGGGTGGCCTGCGCGGGTCCGACACCATCGCGGGACTCGGAAGGCACCCCGGTGTTTCGCGCGGGACAGGCCGGTCCGGCCCCGGAGGCCGCCATGACGTCTCCGGGTCCGACGCTCGACCGCCTCGGGGTTCTCCTCCTCGGCGACGACCCGACCCGGCAGGCGGCCTGGGTGACCCGCGATCCCGGACGGTCGGCCGGCAGCGGCACCGCGACTGGCTTCACGACGGGTGTCGGCATTATCATGGGTGCGCCGGTGATCCTCCTCTTCTGGCCGGCGGCCGTCGGCGTGGTCGTGGGCTCGACCATCCTGGGGGCCGCGGGTGAGATCAGCCAGGACCCCTCACAGTACCGGATCGCCCCGCCCGACCGGGCGGCCATCCTCGAGGCCACCACGGGCCTGCGGGCGAACCGCCTCCTGCAGACCTCTATGGCGGAGGCGCTGCAGGTGCGCACGGGGCGGGCCGTGGTCCTCGTCCCCGTCCGCGAGGCGCAGAGCCCGGAGACCTCCGGGGGCGATCCGCTGGTCGAGGCGCGGCGGCAAGAACTGGATGGGTGGTTGGACGTCCGGGTCGAGGCGCTCGGCCTGGCGGCCGGCGCGGAGCCGGAGACCTTCGGCGTCTTCCTCCAGGTCCGCGCGCGGATCGTGGAGGCACGCGACGGGCGCCTCCGCTACGAGCGGGTGGTGAGCTACGGCCCAGGACAGCCCGTGGAGGGCCTGCCCCGACCCGCCTCGTATAGCCTGGCGTTCCTGGCGGTAGGCCAGGCGAGCGTCTTCCGCTACGAGGTGACGCAGGCGCTGGGGCAGATCGCCCGGCACCTGGCCGCGGATCCCGCCCTGCCGATCGCGGGACGCTGAAGGCCGGAACCCGACGAAAGAACTAACCGCCAAGGCGCCATCAGGAGGGCGGGCGCAGCTGGACGATGGTGGCGCCCCACCCGCCCCGCTCGGGCGAGGCATCGGCGAAGTGCTCGACCAGGGGGAGGCGCGGGAGGAGGGCCTGGACGATCCTTCGCTGGGTCCCCGTGCCGCGGCCGTGGATCAGGCGGACCTCCCGGAAGCCGCGCCGGGCGCACGCCTCCACGTACTCCCGGACCACATCGGGGATGTCCCGCGGGGCGAAGGCGTGCAGGTCCAGCGCGTCCTCGATGGGCAGGATCACCGGGGCGTCGGCAGCGGACGGAGCCTCGGCCCCCTCTGACTCGCCGGGATGAGGAGCGGCTTTCGGCATCTTCGATCTCCCGCTCACCCCTCCAGGGCGGGGGGGCGCCGCCCCCGCATCGGGCTCACGGCCTCGTAGGCGTGCCCCAGGGCGAGGACGGTCGCCTCGTCGAACCAGCGCCCGACGAGCTGCAGGCCGATGGGCAGGCCGCCCGCGGTGAGGCCGCACGGCACGGCGAGGGCCGGATGGCCGACGAGGTTGATCGGGCGGGTACAGCGGGTGAGCCAGCCCCGCACGTCCTCCGTCACCCCGTCCACCGTCGCCTCCCGGTCGGTGACGCGGGGCGCGGGGATCGGCGTGGCGGGAAGCAGGAGGCCATCGAAGCGCGCGAGGAGGCCGTCCACGTCGGCGCGCAGGACCTGGCGGGCCCGCTGGGCCTTCAGGTACTGGCTGGCCAGGACGAACTGGCCGGCGCTGAGGCGCGCTCGGACATCCGGCCCGTACTCCGAGGCGCGCGTCCGCAGGTACGG
>Ga0315294_10002459_pt1 | contig 20250 bp, 6 predicted proteins | sample YL17G13_40_MG_FD_203626 | JGI IMG/M metagenome (GOLD analysis project Ga0315294, IMG submission 203626) | Sediment microbial communities from Yellowstone Lake, YNP, Wyoming, USA - YL17G13_40 | ecosystem: Environmental > Aquatic > Freshwater > Lake > Sediment | place: USA: Wyoming | collected...
CGGCGTCCCGCGCGCCCAGGTGCAAGTACCAGTCGCCGATGCCCGCCGAGTCGATGCGCCGCACCTCACCCGGCACGACGGTAATCTCGGTCGAAGGCACGGTATCCGGGGATTGGTCGTAGGTCAGGAGCGCCTGGGCCGTGCCGCTGGCGTCGCGGGGCAACGTCAGCGTGTACCACTGCGCAAAGTCACTGTCCCAGTGATAGCCGGGGGGCGTGGAAAAGGCCTCTACCTCGGGCCCGCTGGGGCACTGCGCATCGATGGTGATCACCAGCGCCTGGACGCGGCTGTTGCCCGCGCGGTCGCGGGCGCGCACGCGCGCCGGGAAGCTGATGAGCTCACCACTCACGTCCGATTCCCAGGTCAGGCTCCAGTTTCCGCCGCTGACAGTGGCAGGCGTCCACTTCACGCCACCGTCGAGGCTCACCTCCACCGAGGCCAGGCCAGACTCCGTGTCGGCGGCCGTGCCGCTGAAGAACACGGTGGGCGTTACCCAACCACCTGCGGCGGGCGAGACCACGCTCAGATCGGGCTGGGTGCTGTCGAGCGCGGCCTGGCTGGTGACGTTGATCGTGCGCGCGGCGCTGGAGCCGAGATTGCCAGCGCGGTCCTGGGCCCAGGCCTGCACGGCATGGCTCCCGTTGGCCAGCGCGACCCAGGTGCGGAAGGGACGCTTGCGCGCGCTGCCCGCGTCAGGCTGCCAGGGCTCGGCCGCCCACTCCGCCGGATAGGCCTTGCCATCCACTGTTACATAGACAGACTGCACGGAGAACTCACCCGTGGCGTCATAGTCGGACGCCTGGCCACGTAGCTCGAGCGGCGCCGGGCCAGAGTAAGCCGCCGGCGGCTGAAGCAGCTCCACCACCGGCGCGGCGCTGTCGGCCACCCAGGCCCCGTCGCACCAGGCCAGTGGGTCCGTCTCCTGGTTGCCCGCCACGTCGCTGGCGCGGCTGTACAGGCGGTACAGGCTGTTCAGGGTCGGCGTGTAGACCGTCTGCCAGTAGTCGGCGGTCTCGCCGTTGAGGTCAGCCAGAGTCACCCACCCCCCGGCGGTCGGCAACGTGTCGGTGCAGGGCAAGGTTGGATCGGACACGGACACGACGCCCACCTGCACCTGGTGTACGCCCGATGTGCCGCTGGCCGTCGAGACGTCCATCTGGCCGGGCAGGATCGTGATCGGCGTCACCAGGACTTCCCAGAGGCCGATGTCGGCGCGCGCGCCGCCGCCCAGCGGCACGTCCGCTTGCGGGTCTGCGCGATCGACGGCGGGCGAGTCGGCCGAGATCATGCTGCCGGCCCCCAGGTCTGGGTCGGCCAGGAGCTCATGCGGACCCTGCGCCAGACCACTGCCCGCTCCGTCCACATAGTTGCCTCCCGCATTGTCCCAGAGCAGGTTGTAGTCGTTGTAGATAGAGCCGCCGCTCGCGGTACGCAGGCCGACGTTGTCGTCGAGGAGGATGTTGTTGCGCACGCGCGCCCACGAGCCCGCGTCGCTGCACAGCACGCCGTTCTGGCCGTTTTCGGTGATGGTGTTGAACAGCACTGTCGCCGAGGCGCGGCCGTCCACCAGTACCCCGCTGCCACTTTGCACGAGCTCGTTGCGCGTGATGGTGATGGCGTTCGATCCGCCGGTGACATGCACGCTGCCGCCCGCGGAAGGTCCCAGCCACAGCGTCAGGTTGCTCACCTTGGCCTGCACCACCCCGTCAAACGTGACCGGGCTGCCCGTGCCGCCACCCAAGATGATCGTGTCGGCAGAACTGCGGCCGATCAGCCGCACATAGCTGGGCACGGAGACGCGCTCCTGGTACAAGCCGGGATTCACACCCACCGAGTAGCCACCCTCGGGCACCGCGCCGCCCAGCGCGCTGGCCACCTGACGCACGCGCGACATGGCGTCGTTGATCACGTCAAAGGCATCCGCGCCCCAGGTCAGGCCGTCGTTGAGACAATACTGGCAATAGTCATCGTCCACGTAAAAGGCCGCGCGGCCCAGTTCGTGGTAGCCGATGTCCACGCGATTGCCTGCGCCGGGCGGCACGGCATCGGTCGGGTTGCCCGCGTCGATCATGGGCGAGTTGTCCAGCAAACGATAGTTGTTGGTGCTGGGCTGCGTCAGCAGTGGGTCGATGAGCTTTTCCGAGGCCGAGGGCGTGTTGGGCAGCAGGTTGGCACCATTGGTCCAGTAGTCGTTGTACTCGTGACTGATGGGCGACACCGCAGTGCTGAAATCGAGCCCTCGCGTGCTGTTGTAGGCAAAGATGGTGTTGCGCACGTCCAGCGGGCTGCCAGCGGCCTGCATGCCCGTGCCGTTGGCGGCGATGGTGTTGTTGACCACCTCCAGCGCCGTGGTCGAGCCGCTCACGAGGATGCCGGTGTGCGTGCCGCGGATGATGCAGCGCGAGACCCGGGTCCATTTCGCGCCATTCTCGGCCCGCAGGCCATCCACCACGCCATCGCCGGCCAGCGTGATGCCCGCCAGGTGGGCACCCACGACCCCCTCGGCCGTGACCAGCGCCGGGCGCGTGTTGCCCGTCGGCGGGCCGATTTCTGTCAACTCAGCCCCGCTGCCTACCACGGCCACGCCGCTGAGCAGGTAGAACGGCTGGGGATAAGCGCCGGGGCCGATGAGCACCAGGTTCGCCCCGCTGTTGATCGCGCTCTGAATCTGGCTGAACTCGCCGCCCTTGCCGGGGGCCGAGACCGTGGCCGGAGTACGATACGTGTGGTAGCCAGAAATCAGCGCCGAGCCACTGCCGACGCGATACACGTCGCGGTCGGCATCGGCAAAGCGCGCCTCCTCCCAGGTCACGGGCCAGTTGAGCGCTGTCGGACTCCAGCTTGTGCCGCTGCCAGCGGCCCAGTCGCTGTTGTTGACCGCGACGCCAAAGGCCTCGCCATGCACGCCGCTATCCAGCGCCAGCCACGCGGCCGTGGCCAGCGTGGGATCGGCGACAAAGGCGGTGCGGTCGATGCGCAGGCTCTGCGGCGGGAAGGTGTAGATGGTGCTGCCTCCGCCGATGGCCACGTAAAAGACGCTGCCGAAGCGCGCCAGGCGCGCGGCCCAGCCCACCGTGGCGTTCAGCGTGCCCAGGTTGTGCCAGGCGCCCGCGTCGCTTCCCAGGTCGATGTCATAGCGCAACAGCGGCACGTTCGTGCCCGCGGGGACGCCGTAGATATAGTGGTCGCCGTCCCACACCAGAGGCATCGTGGGGTCGACCGCGCCCGGGATGGGCGCGAGCTTGGTCAGGGTCTTGGCCACGGTGTCATATGCAAAGATGTAGCGCTCGGCGTCTGCCGGGAAGCCCGGGCCGGGCTGGTAGCGCGCCTGCATGTACAGCGTGTTGCCCACGCCCACCATCGAGCGGTCCTCATTGGTGAAATCGAGCGCGGCCTGGCGGGCCTCCCACAGCGTCCAGGTGTTGGTCGCGTCATCATAGCGGTAGAGCTCGGGCCACCAGCCACCGGTCATGAACCAGGCATAGCCACTGGCGCTGGCCAAGCGCCCGCCCTGCAGCTCTTCCAGATTCAGCTCTGCTGTGGGCTGCGCCCTTTCCGTCCAGCCGCCGCTCGACCAGCGGTACCAGTGGGGCACGAGCACCGGCGGGCTGCCGATGATCGTCTCGATAAACATGGCATAGAGCTCACCGTCGTGCGAAACCAGGCCGTCTCCCACCCACTCTCCGTACGGCGTGACATGAAGCTGCTGCCAGGCGCCTCCGTTCACGGGGCAGCGGTAGAGCCTGGTCCCCGCCAGAGCAAAGAGAAAGTCGGAGCCGCCCGTGCTGTACTGCAACAGGCCGTCCGTGGCGGCCGGCGCGCTGCTGGTCGCGAGTTGCCCCAGCGGCAGCACGGCGTCCTCGGGCGCGCGCACGTTGATGCGCGCCGCGGCATAGTCGCTGACCAGCGTCGCGCGGGTAAGCGAGACCGTGCTCTTGGGGTCCATGTCCAGCGCGTGCGAGGTCACGCTATACACCAGCAGCGCACGCAGCGTTGTGCGCTTGGCCGTGTCGGCGGCTCCGCCCAGGCCCGCGTGATCCAGGTAGATGCCGGTCTGCGCATTGCGCAGCGTCAGGTTCTCGATGGTGACGCCCAACGCGTTTTGCACCTGGGCGGCATACGCCTCACCTCCACCGTCCACAAAGACCGCGTCGGCGTGCACGCCCGAGATGACCAGATTGTCCTTGTTGGCGTTGAACGCGCCGTATGCGCCCGGCAACACGCTGATCGTGTCGCCGGCGCTGGCAGCGCTGATGGCCGAGGCGATGCTGGCAAAGGCAGTGCTGCCCCACACATAACCGTCGTTGCTGCAGGCGCTGCAATAGTCGTCGTCCACGTGGCGCGTCACGGCCAGGGCGGTGACCTGGGCTCCGTCCGCGCCCAGGGCCGCCACGCGCGTAGCCACCGGCGCTGTCGACGTGGAGCTCTCGGCGCGCGGCAGAGCGCCCGACGCAACCGACGGCAGCGGGCCAAAGCCCGCCGAAGCCATGCCCACCTCGCTGGCGTGCGCCGGGTGCGGCACGACCAGCAGGTCCGAGGAACGGTCACTGTTCAGGTCCGCGCCAGCGGCGTAGGGAGCGGACCCCCCCGTGGCCACACCGTGGATCGTGACGGTGCGCGCCAGATTGTTCAGGATCAGGTAGGCATCATTGTTGGCATTGCCCACCAGGATATCGTCCTTGCCATCGGCATCCACGTCACCGGGCGCGGCCAGAAACCCGGACGCGGCGGGCGCTTTGAGGATGTCGGCGGTGGCGCCGTTGCCGCGCACCAGGCGCGGCGTGGCGCCGTTCGAGTAGATCAGGTCCGGGCGGTTATCGCCGTCGACGTCGCCCAGCGCCGCAATGGCGGGCTGCACGTCCGCGCTGTCGAACGTGGTCACGTCTCCGGCCGTCAACGAGAGCCACTCACCGCTGCGCGGCGCGTAGCTCTTGCCAGGCAGGATGTAGACCTTGTGGTTGTCGCCCACGGCAAACTCGTCCAGCTCGTCGTTGTCGCGGTCGCCCACGCCGCACAGCCGCGCGCCATCGCTGCCGATGTCCACACGCGCCGCCGCCTGCACCGTCAGGTCGACGTTGTCCCACCACGGGTTGGGCTGTCCGAGCAGCAGGTAGGCCGTACCACCGCTGCCCGTCGTAGCGCCGATCAGGAGGTCGTCATAGCCGTCGCCGTTCACGTCGCCGGCGGGGCCGAACCACTGACCCACGTTGGCGCCAGGCGCCTTGAGGACGGACCAGACCGCGGGCCGCGGGCCGTCCAGCGTCACGTCGCGGCCAAACCAGCCCGTGCTGCCAAAGATGACGTACACTTCGTTGGCGGCGCGGTCGCCCAGCAGCAGGTCGCTCAGGCCGTCGCCGTTCACGTCGCCAGCCGCCGCGACCGTGTAGCCCAGCTTGAACCCGGCCGGGCGGGACAGCGAGCGGCCGACGAACGAGCTGGGGCTGTTGGACAGCGCCTCGCGCTCTGGCGGAATTGGCCAGTCGCCGGTGCGGCCATACACAATGACCACGCGCCCGCCGGCAGTCGCGCCCGGCAAACCCACCGCCAGATCGGCCAGACGGTCGCCGTTCACGTCGCCCAGCCAGGCCACCTGCACGCCCTCGTCGTTGTCCTTCACCGCATTCGGGCTGAGCCAGATGGTGGCGCTGATGATGCTATCCACCGTGCCCACCAATTCCGCCGGACGGGCAGGCAGCGGGGCATAGCCCGTGTCGTTCGCCACGCCCGTAATGGTGACGGCCTGACCGGCGACCACGCGCGGCGGGTCTGCGACGTCCCACGCGCGCGTGAGCTCGCTGCTCGGCGGCAGCACGTCCACCAGCACGCTGCGCTCCACGGGGTCGCCGATGTTGCCGGCCAGGTCAAAGGCGCGCAACGCCACCGTGTGCCAGCCCTGCGCGCTGTCGGCATCGGGCAGGCGCCAGTCTAAGCTCCAGTCCAGAAGCAGCGGCGTCCCGGCATCGGCCCACACCTCGCGCCAGGGCCGTCCATCCAGGCTGATCTGCACGCGCACCAGGCCGCTCAGGTTGTCCGTGGCCGTGCCGTTGAGCTGCACGACAATCTCTTGGCCGCCCTGGCCCGACAGAATCGCGCCCGGGGCCAGCGTGAGCGACACCTGAGGCGGCGTGTTGTCCACGCGCAGGTTGACCGTCGACGGCGTGCTGACGTGGCCGAGATAGTCAAACGAGTGTGCCGTGATGGCGTAGACGCCGTCGCCGGGAATGCTCCAGGTCGTGGCCCAGGCATCGGTGCCCTCGGCGGTGACGGTGCCTGCGCCGGGCAGGTCCACGTCCACGTGCGTCACCCAGGACGAGTCGTCGCCCGCAGCGCCGCCCACCACCCACGCATGGGTGCCCCGCCCCAGCAGCGCGCCCTCGGCAGGAGAAACCACGGTGACCGACGGGTCCTCGCGGTCCACCACGATGGGCACGATGGTGCTGAGCGCCGCTTCCTCACCCAACAGGTCGATGTAGGGCACGCGCACAACCATCTCGCCCCGGTCTGAGGCAGCGCTCGACAGCGTGCCGGTCACCACCACCTGCACTTGCTCCCAGCGTTGCAGTGCGTTGGCATCGGCAAAGGACCAGGCCAGACCGCTGCAGTCGGCGGCGGGCGTAGGCACGGGCGAACGCGCGCCGGTCATCGTGCCGCTGACCACGTCGGTCACGAAATCGGGCAGGCACAGCGTCAGCGTGGTGCTGATCGGCTGTGGCAAGGTGTTGTACAGCGTAGCCGTCATGACCACCGAGCTGCCGGATTCGAGCCACACGCCCTCCGCACCCAGCGGGCTCATCGCCAGCGGGCTGGCCTCGAGGGTCAGCCGGGGCGCGTCGTTGTAGGCGTAGGGGCTGGTGCCGTTGAGTTTCTCGCTGGCGTCGTTCAATCCATCGCCATCGGCATCGGAGCGTCCTGGGTCAGACAACACCCACACCGGGTCGGCGCGGCCGGGCAGCGTGATCCACCAGCCACCCTCCCACAGGAGCGGGACGTCGTTGCACACGTCCCACATCGAATACAGCCAATGGTTTTGGTGATAGACTTCTTCGCCATCGGTCATGCCGTCGCCGTCCGAGTCCGCCTGGTCGATGCGTGTGCCGATGCGGTATTCCAGGCCATCGGGCAGTTTGTCGCTGTCCGCGTCCGAATGCAGCGGCTTGGTGCCATAGCTGCCGCGCTGCTCGAACTCGAACTGGTCGGAAAGGCCGTCGCAGTCCGAATCCCACATTGCCGCGCGGCTGCCCAGCGCCAGCTCTTCACTCCTGAGCAGGCCGTCGCCGTCCTCGTCGGAGTTGTCGACGTCCGCCCAGTTCCAGAAGCCCCCGATGCTGGTCGGCAGGATGTCGAGGTAGATCACGATGGGCTCGCTGTCCTCTTCGGGTAGGTCAAAGGTCTGCATCTTGTCCCAGGTGACGAGACCACCCAGGGTCGACTCCCGGTAGATGGTCTCGGCGTGCACCTTGGATTCCACCTCTAGGCGCGCGTTGCGGCGTGCCAGCGGGAAGGTGTACGTCACCGACGTGTCGTTGCGACAGATCATGCCGTCGGCGGTGAACGTACAGATGCGCGTGCCGGTGTTCTTGGACCAGTTGGCCTCGTAGGTGCCGCCACCATTCAGCCAGCCCTTGACGTCGCTGGCCGCCAGCTCCTCGTAGGTGGCTTCCGGGTCCGCCAGGATGGTACCGCTGAAGCTGTCGCGTATGATGAACGTGCAGCCCTCCAGCAGGCCACCGTCAGGTTTGATGGCCTCCAGGTCGCTGAACTCGATGCCATCGAGCCAGGTCATGACATCCGCAGAATAGAAGAACTCGGCAATGGCCTTGATCATCTCCTCCTGAATGCTGATGCCCTCGCCCAAGGCCAGCCAGGTGGCAATGTAGACGATCAGATCCACCACGGCGAAAATCGCCACCAGGATGGCGCCCACGGGGTTGAGGCTAATCACAAAAAGCACAATCGTGATCACCGTGGCCACGATGGCATAGACCAGCGCCGAACGCAGGGCGATGGGGTCGGAAAAGTCGGTGCTGATGCCGAATTGTAGCCAGATGATGCCCACCGAGACGGCACAGCCGATGGCGCCCAGCAAGCGCCCGCTGGTGCCCGACATGGTGGTCGGGTTCATCAGACCCTTCCAGCTCCCAATGGCGCTGTTGGCCCAGTTGATCGCCTGCACAGCGGTCTTGAGCCCCAGGGTGATCTTGAACAGCTTGATCGCCGAGCCGACGATCGCTTTGGCGTCGTTGCCGGTGATCTTGTCGTCGATGCCCAGGAACTGCACGACCTTCTCATAGAAGCCCAGCTCATCGGCTATCTGCCCGTACTCGCGCACATAGGTCCACACTTCGTTCGGGTCGGAGCCGATGCGCAGCCCTTCCCCGGCCTGGCCCAAGTTGGCCACGTCCATCAAATAGGCAGGCAGCGACGGCACGTCCGCGCGGAAATAGCGCTCGTACACCGCCGCGTCGCCCTCGGACGCAGGCGGCAGCAGCGTACCGTCAATCGCGATCACCCGCGACTGACCGATGGTCCAGGTGGAATAGAACATGTAGAGCATGCCGCGCAGGTCGGCTTCGCTGAGCTCAGGATAGGTGACCTGCAAGTCTGCCAGCAAGGCAGAGAGGTCGGCGTAGCGTTCTTTTAGCGGTGGCAGCGCCTGGCCGAAGGTGAGCTCTTGCCAGCCGCCGTCCTCGCGGTATAGGCTGAGCTTGAGTCCGCGCGTGGTGGCGATGTGCAGCCAGGAAGCGCTTAGCCAAAAGTCCTCACTGACCTCGAGCAAGCCACGCTGGTCTATGTTCCACGTGGCGGCCTGCTCTTCAAAGGCCACCAGCAGCGAGTTGAAGGGGGCGTGTGCCGAATAGCCGCGGTCGTCCAGGAAGCGACCGATGCGCTCGGACGTGCCCGCCAGGCCTGCGTCGCGGTGGCTGTACTCGGCGTGGTCCACGGCGACCGTGGCGGTGACACCCCACTTTTCTTCGCTGGGCGTGGCGGGATTGGTAAAGCGCTGCTCCACCGTCGCCAGGTCGGGCGTGTCGTGGTTGAGGAAGGTGCTGCTCATGCCCAGCAGCAGGTTGAAGAGCTGGCGGTCGTCCTGCGGGGTCGACGGCGTGCCCAGCACCATACTCTCGAAACCCTCGCTGCGCGTGACCTGCATGCCCGTGACCTGGAAGGAAGGCTCCAGGTAGGTCTGGACGGGAACGTCCTGTCGCACAAAGCGCCCCGACAGCCACTGGTCGACCTGCACCTGCACCACCCAGATGATGCGTCCCTGCCTGAGGATCGTGTTGAGCGGGCTGGGCCCAAAGGCGAACTTGGTGTACCATGCCACCATCTGGCCGCCATCGCCCACCGCTGCCAGAGGCACCACGAGGCGATAGGGGTACATGCTGTCGCCGGTGTTCCCGAACACCGTCACGCCGTACTTACGCGCCAGTTCCTCCTCGGGCGCGCGCGTGGCGAGTATCTCGAGCAAGGGGATCAGTTGAATGTCGTTGGGCGAGTCGTCCAGGTCCTGCACCTGGCCCTTCTCGTCGTGCGGCCAGTCCAGGTAGGAGGTGGTGTAGCGCAGGTGGTCGGGGTTGTTGGGGCGAAGCTGCACTTCGACATAGTCGTAGCCGGTGGTGGTGCCGCCGGTGATCTGTACGGAGAAATCGCTGACCAGGGCGCTGCGGGAAAACGGCGAGAGGTCCAGGTTGTCTGGCACGCCGTCGTTGTCGTTGTCGCGATCCCACAGGTTGGGCACGCCATCGCCGTCCACGTCAATGGACGGTGCCGTGCCGACGGGCTCTGGCCACTCCAGGCCATCGGCCAGGCCGTCGCGATTGCAGTCCGCCTCGAGGGGATTGCCGGGCCAGTGCTGCCCGTTATAGTCAAAGCCGTTCACCTCGAGCGTATCGGGAATCATGTCGTGGTCGGTATCAACCTGGAAGGGGTCGGTGCCCAGGCAGTACTCGGTGACGTCCAGCAGGCCGTCGCTGTCCGAGTCGACGCCCGGGGTGCCGTCGCCGCAGCGGCTCGTGGGGGCGCGAGTTTCGACCAGTGGCTCAGGCGAAAGTGTGTTGGACTTGGACGCTGCCTCGGGCTGGCCCAGCGCCTGCGCCATAACGCTCTCCACGGAGAGGGCGCGCGCCTGGCGGTCATAGTAGTGCACGACGCCCAGGGTCTCCAGTACGGGCGAGAGCATCAGCAGCGCCGTCATGCTGACCAGCACCACCGCGCCCACAGCACGCCGCCGGCGCCAGGTCACCAGCGCCGCCGCGAACACGGTCACGACGATCAAGCAGACGCACTCGGCCACACAGCGGCGCAGGTCGCTGTGCAGCGACGAGGCCAGCGTCTGGCGCAGCCCGTCCACGACTCCGCTCGCGCGGACGCGCAGCAGCGCCGCGCTGCCGGCAGGGCTAAAGTCGAAATCGACCGACAAGTGCACGCGTGCGTCGTACTCGGCGCTGGCCTTGGGGATGGCCAGGTCAATCACCTGGCGCACGGGCAGCCCGTCCGCCCCGACCCACAGCTCGCCCTGGCCGGTCATGCGCTTGAGCAGCGCAGGCGGTTGCAGGTCGACACCGGGTGGCAAAGGCGCAGCGTCGCTGGAACGACGCTGCGCCTCCCACTGCTGGCGCACGTATTCGGCAAAGCGCGAGCCGTTGACGTCAAACGCGTAACGCGTCAGGCCATCGCCCGCGTCGGGGAGCTGCCGGACGTTCTCGGCTCCCGCCAGGTAGCCCATATAGTCGGCGGCGGGTGCGGCCAGCGCTGCGGGGTTGTCCAGCGGCACGCGTTCGCCGTCGCGCAGCAGGTAGGTCTGGCCCGCCTCCTGCACGATGGTGAGCGGCTGGCTGTTGGCGTCCGTGCTGGAAGCGCCCTCAAAGCGCAGGCGCAGCTCGCCATAGTCGGGCAGGGTGACCTGGCCTTCTATGCGCAGGTCGACGCGCTGGTCGCTCTGGCCGACCATGCTGGGAATGGGGCGCGGGAGCAGCGTCTGCTCCACGTCGGCCGTGAAGCGGTATGAGCCCGCCTCGCGCGCGCGCGTCCAGGCCTGCTGTAGGCCATTGGGTGTTTCTGAGCGGACGCTCAGGGAGAGCAGAAGCGCAGTGGTGAGAACGAGGATGGCGAGCACAGCCGCTCGCGGTGGCTTGGATGTCCGCGGGTGATGCATGGTCCCTCCTACCCTGTCGCACAGCTCTAGGTAGTCCGTCCAGCCGCAAGTGGTTGCCCCATCGCAGGTGGTCGTTCGCACCGACGGAACGGGACCACACCGCTTGGCGAAAGGTCGCCCGTGGAGGTTCGATCCCCCGCGGGCTGCCGTTCCTGCCGCGCACCGCGCTTTGTGCGAGGCGCTCCAAGGCTAGCCCGGGAAGTATATGTTAGCAAGTATAAGCCATTCACGAAATCTGTCAACACGCACGCAATGTACTCAAGGTATGCGTGGTTGATCGCGCGCCGTCTTTCGACGATTCGCAGCGCGGACGTGATCGTGGTGCTGGAGGGCAGCCGCATCGTGGAGCGGGGCACGCACGAGGAGCTGATGGCCTGCGACGGGCTGTACCGGCGGCTGTACGAGGTGCAGGTCGACGACCAGCCCAAATGGAGGGCAATCCGGCAGCAGCGGCGGGGGGTGGGGACGGTTAACGGTTGAGTGGAAACACCTTCCCGAAGGGTGGCGCCGCTAGCATGGCATGTCTCGCCGGCGCACCCTTCGGGAAGGTTGTCTCATTTGCCCGACATCCCGCAATCGAGTACAATCGTGGCAGTCGCGGACGCTGCTGTTCGGGAAGGCGTCTGGATGACAAGCATATGTGGTGCGACATCTTGCGGATCCTATGGAGGTTAGCAATGCATCGACACAGACTGCTGCAGGTGCTTCTGATCGTGCTGGTTCTGGCCCAATTGGCCGCGCCCGCCGTCTCAGCGCGAGACGCGCGACCGGGAGCGGCTCTCCCTCGCCAGGTGGCAGCGCAAGCGGAGCCCCCGGCCACAGAAGCCACCGCCGCGAGCGCGATCCGCATCAACGAGGTACTGTTCCGTCCCGCCAGCGGCGGCTTTGAGTGGGTGGAGCTCAAGAACAACGGCGCGGCTGCCGTCAGCCTGCGCGGGTACCGCCTCACCGACGAGGACGACCACTGGTACCGGATTCCCGCGGCTTTGCCCAGCGTGCCTGCCGGAGCGTTTGTGGTCATCGTGTTCGATGGCCTGGGGAGCTCAAGGGACGACTATAACTTCAGCGACAACGTGGCGACACTGCACAGCACCGCGGGCCTGGTGAACGTCTTTGAAGACCAGGCCGATCAGTGCGCACTGTACAAGTTCGCCGTGAATGCGGTCAACTTTGCGTTCTTGCCCATGATCCTGAAGAACCACTCGCCCTGGAATCCGCCGATTCCTTTCCCGCCGACCGATGCACCCCCCTCCCCCGTGGTCGGTTTCGTGGCCTGGGGAGCGCCTCCTGGCGCGGATGCCACCCCGGCTTCCGCCGCCGCCCTGTGGAGCGAGGTCTGGTACGTCGGCCTGGCGCGGGGCTTGGGAGACCAGGATCCCAACGCGATGGCGGCTCCCGGCGAGTCGATCGGCCTGCGCCCAGGTGCGGGGTCCGGCTATCCGGATAACTGGATTCTCTACCAGGCGAATGAGGCATCGCAGGGCCGGGAAAACGCCTGGCCCGTTATTTCCTGGTTCTATCCGGCAGCACGCGCCGCCGTCGATGGGGCCACCTTTGCCGTGAGCTGGAACGCGTTCAGGGGGGCCACCGGCTACCGCTTCCAGTTGGACAACAATAATGACATGAGCTCGCCCATGACCGACACGGTGCTGACGCAACCCGCTTACACCCCAACCACGCCCGTGCCGGCCGGCGCCTACTTCTGGCGGGTGAAGATCATCTTTGCCGGTGGGGAAAGCCCGTGGTCGGCGGCGGTCGAAATCCGCAGCCTGACCCTGCCTCCCCTTTCCGTTGGGCCTGAGGCCCTGGCCAGCAAGACCCTGGGCATCACCTGGCAGTTGCAGCACAAGGACACCAACATGCTCTGCCTGGATGGGGATGCAGAGACCGGCAACCAGGCGTGGGATGCGCCTCACGCGCAGAGAGGCGATCACGGCAACCGCTACTGTGTGCGCGCGTCCATGTCCATGATGGCTTCCTACTACGGGGGGCACCTGAGCCAGGATCGCATCACTTTCGAGATGTTCAAGGGCGGCCAGCCAGAGGGTGATCTCGCACACAATGTCGGCGTCGCGGCACCACCCGATATGGCGGAAACCAATGGCCTCGCCTGGTCACTGGGAGTCGCCCCGGCCACCATTCCGGCGCAGGCCGGCAAGCCAACGTTCGCGCAGATCAAGGCCTGGATTGATGCCAGTCGTCCCATCATGACGCGCATCTCGGGGCACATGCGCGTCATCGATGGCTACTGGGAGTTCACCCTGCTGTCCGTGAACTGGCAGTTCATCCATCTGCTCGACCCGTGGGACAGGGCCAAGTGGGTTAGCCTCGCGGACGATCCCATCGCGCACGTGTGGGTCGGGCCGGCCGGGGCCGCGGGCGCTCCCGCAGTCAGATCCGACGAAGACGTGGACCATGACGGCATTCCCGACACCATGGACGACTCGGATGGAGACGGCGTGTGCGACTTTGATGAGCGCAACCGGTTCGCCAGCGGCGGCCACAGCCTCGATCCCGCCAAAGCGGACTCTGACGGAGATCTCGTGCCGGACGGGCTCGACATGCGCGAGTATCTCTTTAGCGATGCCGGCGCCTTCCAGAAGAGGAATCCGGACGTGGATGACGACGGTTTTCGCAAGGAACTCGACCCAGACAACGACAGCAAGGAGAACAAGGGCATCTCGGACGGCTGCGAAGACAGCAATCACAACGGCAAGTACGAGCCCAACCTGGGCGAGACCAACAACTTTGATGCCAAGGACGACATGACGCTGCACATTCTGCTGTCGTGGCCGCAGCTCGGCACGGACGTTGACTTGCATCTGATCCGACCAGGCGGCTCGATGAATGGTTCTGGCGACTGCTACTTTAGCAACCGGAACCCTGACTGGGGTATGCGGGGCGTGGCCTGCGACGATCCAAGGCTGGACGTTGACTGCATTCAGCAATGCACCATCGAGAACATCAGGCTCAGCAAGCTGGAGAACGGCACCTACAGCGTCCGACTCCATTACTACTCCGATCATGGCCTCGGACCGGCCACACCCAGAGTCACCGTGTGGGTGCAAGGCGTGCAGTACAACTTTGGGCCACAGCGCATGACAGACCGTCAGGTGTGGTCGGTCTGTACGGTCACCTGGCCCTCCAAGGTTGTGGGTGCAGGTGGTTCCGTGACCGTCGCGTCTGCGGACGAGGCGGCTGCGCTGCCAGTCAAGTAGGCGGTGGGTGGCCGGTTACCGGTTGACGGTTACCAGTAACCGGTTGCCGGTTGCCGGTTGGCGGAGACGCGAAACCTGCTGGAAGCGGGTTGGGGCGAAGGCGCCCTGGAACCTGCTTCCAGCAGGTTTGTCATGTCAGGCCACGCACGAGTGCGTGGCTCTCTTGTTCGCGGTTCCCGCTACTCGTACCTCAGTGCATCGATCGGATTCAGAGCCGCGGCGCGCGTGGCGGGGTAGATGCCAAAGAAGAGACCCACGGCGATGGACACCCCCAGGGCCATGGCCACGCTTGCGCCCGTGACCAGGGCGCGCGTGCCGCCCAGTAACTGGGTGACTGCCCCTGCGCCAGCGTAACCGATGATGACACCGGTGATACCGCCCACCAGACTGAGCACCACCGCCTCCACCAGGAACTGCATCAGGATGTCCCGCCGCATGGCTCCTGCCGCCTTGCGGATGCCGATCTCACGCGTGCGCTCCGTCACCGAGACGAGCATGATGTTCATGATGCCGATGCCGCCTACCACCAGCGAGATCGCGGCGATGCTGCCCAGGAGTTGCGTGAAGGTCTGCGTGGTCTGCTGCGCCGTCTCTACGATCTGAGCCTGGTTCTGGATGTTAAAGTTGTTGCTTTGCGAAGTCGCCAGCCCGTGATTGGCGCGCAGGATGGCGGTGATCTCGGCCTGGGCAAAGTCCATCTTGTCGGCGGCTATCGCCTGTACGTTGATGGACTGCAGGGACGTGTTGCCCGCTCCACCGAACTTGATCTGAGCTGTCGTGAGCGGGATGAAGACCTGGTCGTCCATGTTCTGAAAGCCGCTGACGCCCTTGCTGGCCAGGATGCCGATCACCACATAGCTTTCACGGTTGATCTTGATGGTCTTACCCAACGGGTCGACGAGCGTAGTGCTGAACAGGTCACTTACCACCGCAGCGCCCAGGACGGCCACTTTGGCATGTGCGCTGAGATCCTGAGCCTCCAGGAAGCGCCCGCGCGCTACGGTGTAGTTGCGCACCCTGAGGTACTCGGCCGTCACCCCCAGCACGCTCGTCTGGACGTTCTTGTTGCCGTTGACTACCTGCGCACGGGTAGAGTACTCGGGCGCGATGGCCGCCACCAGGGTGGCCTGGTTGGCGATGGCCACGACGTCGTCGTTGGTGAGAGCCCGGGAACTGCTGGAGCCCTGGGCGACGCCACGGAAGGACCCGCCGCGCGGCGAGATGACCAGCAGATTGGTGCCCAGGCTCGAGAAGCGCTCGGCCACCTGCGCCTGCGCCCCGGCGCCAGCGCCCACCAGCGCGATGACCGCTCCCACACCGATGATCATGCCCAGCATGGTCAGTACCGAGCGCAGCTTGTTGCTCGCCAAAGAGCGCAAGGCGATACGCATACTCTCGAAAGTATTCATGGGCTTACCTCAGCAGTCCGCCAGGGATCAATTGGATCGAGCCACCCTGGTTGCGAAATTGAGTCGATGTTGACGTCGAGGTGCTGTACTCCACGAGCACCTGGTCGCCCTCGTTCAGACCGCGTAGCACCTCCGAGTTCGTGCCGTCGCTGAGGCCCAGCTCAACCGGCGTCTGGGTGCTCTTACCCGTAGTGGGGTCCTTCAGCAGCACCACGGAGCCGCTGTCCGCTTCCTGCACCGCCAGCATCGGCACCAGCAGCGTGTTCTGGCGCTGGCCTACCGTGATCTTGAGGTTGGCGGTCATGCCGGGCCGCAGTCCTGCGCCGGCCGCGCCTTCCAGGCTCACTGGCACCTTGTAGGTCAGCACGTTCTGCGAGAGCGTGCCCTGCAAGGGGATCTCGAGCACCTTACCCGTGAACTTTTTTCCGGTCAAGGCATCAAAGGTGATCTGCGCCGTCTGCCCGACCTGCACCTGGCTGATGTCGCTTTCATCGATGATGGCCGTGATGCGCAGCGTCGAGAGGTCGGCGAGGGTGACGGCCACGTTGCCTGAGGAGACGGTGTCACCGGCCTCGACGCCCACGGAGATCACCGTCCCGTTGAAGGGGGCCACCATGGTAGCTGAGTCGAGGGTCGCCTGCGCCTCTTCCGCCACGGCCTTGGCCGCGTCGTACCTGGCCTGGGCCAGTTGCACGGCCTTGGTATTCGTGCCAGCCGTGAGCTTGGCCAGATTCTCCTGTGCCTGCTCCAGGTTGTACTCGGCTTGCGTCAGCTCCAACGTGTCGCTGCCTGACTCGAGCTTGGCCAGCGCATCCTCTGCTGTGGTGACCTTGCCCTGGGCAGACGCGAGCGCCACATTGGCGGCGGCCTGCGCGGCGGCCAGTTGGGTTTGAAGCTGCGTGAGCGTCTTCTGCTCGGCATCCACGTCGGCCTGTGTGGCCTTGCCCTGCGCGAGCTTGGACCGTAAGTCGTCGAGCTTGCGCGCGTGCCAGGCCGCGTTGTATTGCAGGTCGCGTACGGTCCTGCCCACATCCGTGCTGTGCCCGCTGATGCTCAGGTTCAGCCGCGCGCTGTCGAGATTGAACTGCGCCTGGCGCAGTCCCTGGGTGCCGGCGGCCTCTTGAGCCTGCGTCCACGCGGCCTGGGCCTGTGCCAGGTTCAGCTCGGCCTTGGTGAGCTCCACAGCGGTGACGCCCTCAAGTGCCTCGGTCAAGGCATCCTCTGCCGAAAGCAGATCCGCCTTGGCCTGATCTAGCGTGCGCTGCAGCGAGGCCGGGTCGATCCGCACCAGGACATCGCCTTTCTTGACTTCCTGGCCGGCCTTGACTTTCACCTCTAGCACAGGGATCTTGTTGACGTCAAAGTTCAGGTACACTTGCTGCTTGGCTTCCACTTCGCCGGTGGGAGTGAGCGACGCCACCAGGCTGCCGCGCTGGACGGTGACCAATCTGGTATAGGTAGTTGTTGTGCTTGTTTTGCTGCGGCTCTTGAGCACCAGCGCCCCGACAATCGCCAGGACCGCGATGCCCGCCAGAGCCGCCCATAGTTTCCAATGCTTCACGTTGTTCCTCCCCGTGCTATCGCATGTTGGGCGGCGGGCCGCCGCCACCAGATTCGAAGAAGACCGCACCCGCACCGGGTCCGAACTGGCTACTTGACTGCGTGGACGAGGTGCTGTACTCCACGAGCACCTGGTCGCCCTCGTTCAGACCGCGTAGCACCTCCCAGTTCGTGCCGTCACTGAGGCCCAGCTCAACCGGCGTCTGAGTGCTCTTACCCGTAGTGGCGTCTTTCAGCAGCACCACGGAGCCGCTATCCGCTTCCTGCACCGCCAGCATCGGCACCAGCAGCGCGTTCTGGCGCTGCCCTACCGTGATCTTGAGGTTGGCGGTCATGCCAGGCCGCAGCCCTGCGTTGGCGGCGCCTTCCAGGCTCACTGCCACCTTGTACGTCAGGACGTTCTGGGACAACGTGCCTTCCAGGGGGATCTCCAACACCTTGCCCGTGAACTTTTTTCCGGTCAAGGCATCAAAGGTGATCTGCGCCGCCTGTCCCACCTGCACCTGGCTGATGTCGCTTTCGTCGATGATGGCCGTGATGCGCAGCGTCGAGAGGTCGGCGAGGGTGACGGCCACAGTGCCGGCGGAGACGGTGTCACCCGCCTCGACGCCCACAGAGATCACGGTACCCTCAAATGGGGCCACCATGGTAGCTGAGTCGAGGGTCGCCTGTGCCTCTTCCGCCAAGGCCTTGGCCGCATCGTACCTGGCCTGGGCCAGTTGTAGGGCCTTGGTGTCTGGGCCGGCGCTGGCCGTGGCGAGGTCGTCTTGGGCCTTGGCCAGGTTGTACTTGGCCCCCGCCAGCTCGACCGCGTCGGCGCCCGACTGCAGCTTGGCCAGCGCTTCCTCCGCGGTCGTGACGTTGTTCTGGGCGTTGAGCAGGTCCAGTTCCGCGCGCGCCTTGGCAGTCTCCAGACTGTCCTGGGCATCCAACATGCGGTTGCGGGCCAGGAGTTCGCGGTCGCGGCTCTCATCTGTGGGATTGGGATTGTCCACGAGGCCGCCGTGCGCCACCTCGGCGATGTTGGCCTGCCATTGCAGACGGTCAATCTGCTCCTGCGTGGCCTTGTCGTTCTGCAAGGCGGCGAGCTTGTCTTTGGCTTGCTGAAGTTGCAGCTTGGCATCGCTGAGCGCCTTGCTTGCTGTCGCCGACCTGCTATTCTGCACTTCGTCGAGCGCCGTTTGGGCCTCGCTCACTGCAGCTTTCGCCTGGGCGAGGGCCAACTTGGTTTTCTTCCTCCCAAGCTCAGTAGTGGGCTCCTGTGCTGTCTCCAGCGCATCCTCTGCTGAAAGCAGGTTCGCCTTGGCCTGGTCCAGCGCTCGTTGCAACGACGCCGGGTCAATGCGCACCAGGACGTCGCCCTTTTTCACTGTCTGTCCGGCTTTGACGTACACCCCGAGCACGGGGATCTTGCTTACGTCAAAGCTTAGATCCACCTGCTGTTGCGCCGCAACCTCGCCCGTGGGAGTGATCGATGCCACCAGGCTCCCGCGTGTCACTGTGACCAGCCTGCTGTAGCTGGTCGCCTTGCTTGCGGCGCTACGGCTGCGGAGCGTTCTCACGCCGACCCACGCCGCCATGGCGACAAGCACCAGGGCCAGCCCCAGGAATATCCATCGCTTTCGGTGGTTCATGCATTTGCCTCCGTCGCAGCTAGTTGGTTGCGGGCGTACTGGAAGGCGCTCCAGGACCAAATTGCCCTGCCATCCCGGAACGAATCGAGCGCGCCGTGTAGCTGCCATCAGCGTTCTGCGTGCCCGACACCACGACTTCCTCGCCTACCTTTAGGTCGCTGACCTTTACCGTTGCGGTCTTCTGAATCAGCGTGGTATCAGTCGTCTGCACCACGACGGTGGCGCTCTGCGTGGTCACCTTGAGCGTAGTGCCGTCGATCGACTCCACGGTGCCCGTCACATTGCCGCCCGCTACCGTAGCGCCTCCCTGGAACTGCCGCCCGGTGCCGCCGTTGCCCGGAGCAAAGTCGCCCTGGCCCCTCAGGCCCTGCATAAAGGCGGCCGGGTTCTTGAGCACGCGGTCCTGTCCCACCTTCATCCCGCCCCAGAAGGCGGCGCCGCCCACAGCCAGTATGGCCACTACGATCAGACCTACTATGCCCCCTCGCTTCATGCTGTCATCTCCTCTTCACGATGTTGGCACGGCACCAGAGCATGTCATCCTGCCCCGTGCTCGCAGAACGGGAAAGCCACGCTCTGCTCGTGTCGTTCTACTGGACAGTATAGTCCGCGCCTGTGAGGATTTCATCCGGAACTTATCAGGTTGTCATCAAGGAATCGCTAAGTGGCGGCGTCAGAACGAGGCCGGGTGGACGGTTGCCGGTTACCAGGGGCCAGGTCGGCAGACCATCATCTTGGGAGGCCCTTTCGACTTGACGTGCGGCGTGTGCGCGTGCTACAATCTCCCCACACAGGCACAGAGACCCTGACCCGGTCGCACCAGGCTGCGCCGCGGCGTCTTGCACCACAGCGCCGATGGACTGGCACCGCATCACCATCACCCCAGGAGGATCACGATGAAGCGCCGTTGGATTCTGTCCGTGTTGTGTCTGTTGACGTTGGTCCTGCTACTGGCGGGGTCGGCCCTGCCGTCTGCCGGTGCAGGGCAGGCGAAAGGCCCGCCGGTCAGACCCGCACATCTTCTCCCGCAGGGCGTGCTGAACCCTGCGGCTGTCCCTGTGAGCGTGCCCCTGGCCGCACAGGGCTGGACGACCCTGATGAGCGAGGACTTCGAAGGGGACTTCCCGGGGACAGCGTGGGAGCTCTTCGGAGACCCCACCTGGGGCCGCACCACGTACAAGGCGCACGGCGGCAGCGCGAGTGCCTACTGCGCCGCAGGCGGCGAACAAGCCGTCAACCCCCCGGGTCCCTACCCCGACGACATGTTCTGCGGG
>Ga0315294_10002461_pt1 | contig 20244 bp, 22 predicted proteins | sample YL17G13_40_MG_FD_203626 | JGI IMG/M metagenome (GOLD analysis project Ga0315294, IMG submission 203626) | Sediment microbial communities from Yellowstone Lake, YNP, Wyoming, USA - YL17G13_40 | ecosystem: Environmental > Aquatic > Freshwater > Lake > Sediment | place: USA: Wyoming | collected...
AACTTGAAGAAAAAGCGAAAATTTGCGGCATGCCAACCGATTCAATCGGCGTTCCCTTTCTCTGGGACGGAGAAAAATGCCTTGTGGGCGATGCGGATATTATAAATTTCTTTAAGCAAAAAATTAATAGGCAATAATATGAAAAAATTATCAATTTACCTTTTATTTATTTTCGCGTTTAGCCTTCTTTTTGCCAAAAAAGCTTTAGCGGTTTGCCCGATTTGCACAATCGCTGTTGGCGCCGGAGTCGGCCTTTCCCGCTGGTTGGGAATTGACGACGCGATAACAGGGCTTTGGGTCGGCGGGCTGATTGTTTCTATGATTACTTGGACGGAAACCTGGCTGGACAAGAAAAATATCCGCTTCAAGGGAAGAATTTTTGTAAATGTTTTGGGTTATTATTTATTGATTGTTATTCCGCTTTTTTATTCCGGCATCATTATGAATCCGCTTCATGCTTTATGCGCCTGCGGTTTAGATAAATTATTGCTTGGAATCATTGTCGGCAGTTTCGGCTTTTGGTTTGGAGCAAGCTGGTATTATTATTTAAAAGAAAAAAATCAGGGCAGAGCATATTTTCCTTTTCAAAAGGTTGTCATGCCCATCAGTCCTTTAATAATTTTAAGTATTATCTTTTATTTTTTAACTAAATAATCATATGAACAATACAAGCAACAATCAAAATCCGATAAAAAGTCTTAATGAATTTATCCAGAAAGTGGATGAAATGAAAAAGCAAGACAAAATGGATTTGTCATCTGACCAGGATTTAAGTTTAGCTATAATGAATTTGGTAAGCATTGAAGAACACTTCTTCTTTACGGGAGCCAAGACGGGAAAGACCGAATATTATGATTTGTTGAATGAGGCGCGCTCAATGCGCAAGGAATTGCTTAAAAAAATCATTAAAGAATACGAGGGAGAAGTTTGGTGCATTTCAAAACATCTTCTGGCCGCCTCAATGCGACTAATGGAAGTTGGCACGAAACAGCTCGGCATGGGTAAAAAAGAGGAAGCTTACGATCTTTTTAACAAGGCATATAACCTCTACTCTCTTTTTTGGGGGTTGAATATGAAATTGATAAAGACAGGGGACATTAAGAAAATTGATGAGAGCGCTCTAAATAAACACGATAAAGAGAAAAAAGGGTTTATGGGTAAGCTTGGAGAATTAGTAAGAAAAGTCATTGATTGTTGTATTGAATAAGAAAAATTTTATCAAATTCCCATCAGACAGGTTCTAGCATCGTCCGTCCCTCGAAGTCCATTCGACAAGTTCTTCGACAGTGAACTCAGGACGAATTGTTCAGGGCAAGCCAACAAAAATCGCCTTTCGGGCGGTTTTTTGATTTACTTATTCACTTGACAGATTCGTCTTATAAAATAAGATAAAATAAGACAATAAAAAAAAGACAGCCCTAATATCTAGGGACGATCAGGAAAGTCCTGTTATAATCAGGCGCTGGGCCGCAGCTGTGAATCCCAAAATTGGGACAAGCCAGAAAACTGATCCTGCCTTCAATAAGTTTCACTTTCTTCGAGCCAAGGGAAAATTTTTTAATTTTGAAATAATTTGACCCACTCGAAGAGAGTGGGTTTTAAAATATAAAATATATGAAGAAAGCAATTTTACTTTTTCTGATAGGAGCTTTAATTTTTTCGTTAGTTTTACCAGGTCTGGCCGAAATAGATAATTCCACTATAAATTATCTTAAAGCCCAGACTCCTGATCCCTGGATATCAATGGCTTTAATAGCAGCTGGTGAAACAGATTTAGATTTAAGTCATTTGAAAGAAGTTTCCGGTAGTTTAGCCACCGATTATGAAAAAACTATTTTAGCCTTAACTGCTGTAGGTGAGAATCCAAAAACTTTTGGTAATATTGATTTTGTTGCTCAACTAGAAAGCTTTTATCAAAATAACCAGATTGGTTCTCCTGATTTATTAAATGATGATTTTTGGGGAATTCTGGCTTTGGTTTCAGCCGGTGAAAACCCAAGCAGTCAGATTATTCAGGATTCCAAAAATTTTATTTTAACAAAACAAAACTCTGATAATGGTTGGGGTTATGCAATTTCGGGTCAAAGTGACACTAATGATACGGCAGTAGCCATCATGGCCTTCTTGGAAGCGGGAACAAAAGCAAATGATCCAGTAATTACCAAAGCCATTGATTATCTGAAAACAAGCCAAAACAATGATGGTGGTTTTCCCTATATTCCTGGTGGTGAGTCTGATTCTGGCTCCGATTCCTGGGTCATTTCAGCTATTTATAAATTAGGTCAAAATCCTTATGATTGGCAAAAAGATGGCAAAAATCCGGTTGATCACTTAAAATCTTTGCAAAGATCCGACGGCTCTTTCAAATGGATTGCTTCTGAAGACAAAGGTTATCCGATTTTATCTGCCTATGCCGTAATTGCCTTAACCCAAAATTATTATCCAATAAATAGATTGCATCACTTAAGAATTGAGGGAAAAGATAATCAAATTTGTGAGACTGATGTCAAAGCAAAAACTGCTTTAGATATTGTTGAGAATGACTCAATTATTTGTGGTTATACTTATTTTATTGAACAAACAAGTTGGGGACCTTATTTAAAGAAAATCAATGAAGAGGAAGCCCATGATTTAATTGGCTGGCTTTATTTTGTTAATTATGAAATACCAGCAATTGGAGCGGCTGATTATATTTTGGAACCAGGTAATGAAGTCTTGTGGTATTTTGGAGAATGGGGCTGGAAGCCTACTAAATTAACCTTAGCCAGCCAAAAAGTTGATCCGGGAAATAATTTAGAAGCTAAAGTTGAATACTTCGAAGATTCCAAATGGGATCCTTTAGCTGAAGCTATGGTTTATGTTAATGACCAGAGTTTTATCACTGATAACGATGGCAAAGTCAATTTATTTATTAATAATCCAGGAGTTTATCAAGTTTATGCTGAAAAATCAGGTTATATCCGAACTAATCAAGTAAGCTTATCAGTTGGAGAAGGAATTAGTCAAAATGTTGGATTGAAAGTAGAGATAATTCAACCCACTCCACCAGTTCCAGAGATTGCTTTTATCATTGACAAAAATCAAATTGATTTTGGTCAATTAGCTCTCGGAACACAGGCCAGCGATTCTTTAGTAATTACTAATACAGGCAATGCCAGAATTTATCTTGAGGGGATTGTCAGCGGTGATCAGATTTTTAGAGAAAATATTATCTTAGACGGATTAGATTGGCCAGAATTTAGCACCATTATTAATACTGGATCAGGAAAAAATGTTTTAATCGGATTAACTATTCCCAGTAGCTGGGCAGGTTTTGGAATTAAAGAAGGTGATTTAACTTTTTGGGCAATTACTAATCAATAATGAAATTTAAAATTTTAATAATTTTATTTTTTTCTTTCCTTTTTTCTTTCGATTCAGCTTTAGCCATTGGAATTGGAGCTAAACCCTCATTTTTAGATTTGGAATTAAAAGTAGGTCAATCTAAAGAAGTTAAAATTTTAGTTTATAATATTTCTCAAGAAGCAGGAATTTTCCAAGCTTTTCCCGACGAATTAAGCGAGTGGATAAGAATTGAACCTAATAATTTCCGCCTAGAAGCTGGTGAAAATAAAGAGGTAAAGATTACTGTCTCAGCTAAAGAGGGCGGAGGAAAGGCAATCAATCTTTCAGTTTTAGCTAGTCCTTTAGATCGCCGAAGTTTTAGTGTTGGTCCTGGACTAAAAATTCCTTTGAGATTAAATGTTAAGGAAGAAGGGACAATCTTTTTAGCCTCTGTTTCAGAGGCCTTTAGACAAAGCTTGCTCTGGATATCGGTTGGAATTTCAGTGATTGTTTTAATCGGGTTTTTCCTGCTAAAATATTTTAAAAGGCGAAAAAAAGTTATTGCCCCGCCAGATAATCTTCCCATCGGATAATACCTTTTTAAAAATAATGCCCTAGAGTTTTTCTCTTGGGACCCGCCGAAAAATCGCCAATCAGGTTTACCCCGTAGGAATTTTCATTTCCTACTGGGGTGGTTTTTTGGTAGAATAGAGTAACATGAACAAAATTTTTTTGTGTATAATAATTATTTTTATTATTTTTGTTATTGGTGTTTTCTTATATCTTTACAGTGTTGGTAAGGTTTACACCGTTGGCGAGGGCGGCGAATATACGAGTTTTTCACGCTTGCCAATATGCCGTCCTGGATTAATAGCCGTAAGAGTTAGTTTTCCTTCTGAAAGCGGGTGTAGCCCAGTTAATTGTCCGTGTTATGTATGTACTAAATGTGGTAATGGTGTTTGTGGGAAGGGAGAAAATAGATGCAACTGCCCTCAAGATTGCAAATAACAGACCTATTATCTTAAGTTAAGTCTCAAATTTCCATAAAACCATTTAATCTCTGCCAATTTCTCCTTTAACTTACCTATATAATCCCTGTTTTCTAAAATTATAAGAGAATCTTGATTCGCCAATGAATTAATATATATTCTTGAATTAATAAGCTTTGAACTGGGGAGCCCCGATTTCCGCCTCGCGCAAAGGGCGGTTTTTTGGTAGAATAAGAGAACATGGAAAATAATATTTCAAAGAAGATAATTATTCAAGCGGCTATTGCTTTTTGGATTTTTATTTATATTATCGTTGTTATTATTAGATTCAAAGAAGTCAGTTTTGATGTAGTTGGACCAAGAGACAATTTTTTTAGTCTCTTTTTACTTCCTTTCTTTTTTGCGATTTTTTATTACCATCCCTTATATCTTTTACCTCTGATATTAGTTGGATACTCAGTAAAACAGAATAGATCATCAATGAAAATATTATTTTTTCTCGTGGCTATTATATTGTCTGCCATTTTCTTTTATGTGATCTTTGGATTGATAACACTATCTCACTCGGGATCTGAAATGACGTTTGAACACGTCGTTATAGTCTCTGTAATACAATTTATTTCTTATTTTATTTTGTTTTACATTCTGCAGATAGGTTCTAGAGAAAAAATAGTCAATAAATTATTACAGGTTAGCGTTCTCGTCTTTATTGGTTTATTTCTTTATATAAGTGTGTCGGCAAAAATTGCTTCTGATGGAATTAGGCTGACAAAAAATATAACTCGAGAAGCCATAACAATGAATGATGCATCTCTTTGCCAAAAAATTTTTGATGGAGGTAAAGACAGAAGAATTTACCGAAAAAATGCCGGCGGAATTTCACAGACTGCCTATGTGAAATGTATTCAAGAAATTGCAGTAAATACTAATAATATTCAGTTATGTGATAACTTAAAAGATAAGGCAACTGGAGGATATACGTATTGTTTGGGAGAATTTGCCAGAATTGTTTCTGACCCTAATTTGTGTGTTTTGAAGATTACCAGTCAACCCGAAACATACATAGGTGAATGGAAGCAAAAATTAAGTTGGTGTTTCGAGGCAATCTTTATGCATGAATATCATTCTCCCGATCGGAATATATGTGAAAAAGTAGAATCTGAAAAATGGAAAGGGGAATGCTATGTAGCGGTTAATCCATCAATGTCGCCTCCAGGTTGGTTAGTCAAGATAGATGAATTAATAAAATAAAATACAGGTTCTAACATCGTCCATCAGGGGGAGCCTAATTAGTTTTTAGTTGTTAGTTAATAGTTTGCCGTTCATCTTTGGGCGGCCTGCCCCGTAGTGAAAGCGTAGCTTTCTACTATCGGGGTTTTTTGATAGAATGAGAGAAAGGTCGTAAACGTAAAATAATAATTTACAATGGATAACAAAAACACCTCGATAATTATCGCTATAATTATCACTGCTTTAGTAGTAGGTAGTGGGATTTATTTCTGGCAATACTCAAATATAGCTAAATCAGAAAATAAGAATCTTCAGCAAAAAAATCAATTACAGCAACAAATTGATACTTTGAACAGTCAAGTTAATCAATTATCGCAACAGAAAGAAGAAATGCAACAACAGATTGATAGTCTAAACGCTCAACTCAATCCTCCAATGCCAGAAAGATATATAAAAGTTATTTCGCCAAATGGTAAAGAGATTCTGTGTCGGGATAATAATTTCGTTATAAGTTGGGAAAGTAAAGGCGTAAGTGCAGTTACTCTAAGCGTTGCAGTATCAGAAGCGGGAAGTAGCGGTAACTATATTATAGGAACAGTTTCTGCTAGTTCAAGCGAAACAGGTAAACCAGGCGAAGGTATGTATGTTTGGAATGTAGGGCATACAAGAGGAGTAATACTATCAGAAGGTGTTAATTATAAGATATCGATTGGAAGTGCTGAAGGGACGCCAGTTAGCGATACTAGTGATAACGCATTTGAAATCTTGATTTGTAAGGGCTAAAAGTCTTTGATTAAATCTCAAAAACCACCCCGAATGGGTGGTTTTTGCTTCTAGATATTTACCAAACAGGTTCTAACATCGTCCGACCCTCGGAGCAAATTCCACCGCCTCGTATAAGGGGCGGTTTTTTGGTAGAATAGAGGAATAATAACTAACTTAAAAATTATGCCATTCATAACACAAGGTAAAACTAATTGGAAACTTCTATTAATTGTAATCATTTTAGCCGTCATAGTTGGTGCAGGAGTTTTGTGGTATGCAAAAAGACCGGAGCAGCCCTATCAACCAGTTGAGATACAAAAGACCGAAAAAATAGAAAATAAATCAACACAGGAACAGGCATGTCTTAATTCTGGAGGAACGGTATCAACAGCTTCTTGTTGTCAAACAGCCAGTGATTTTCCAAATTCTTGCCTTATTGGTGCCTGTGGTTGTTCGTTAGAAAATAGTCATCAGGTGAAGACTTGCGATTGCGGAGAAGGGAAGTGTTGGGATGGAGAAAACTGCGTTGTGATTTCAGTCGAAGAAACACCTATCTTGAGCAAAAATTTTTCTTACCCCTATCCTCTTTCTTGGCAGGAAAATAATATCAATTTTGACCTGATAGGAGTTTCATTGGGGCAAACCCCTGCTCCATCTCGTTTGAAAAATTCTTCAGGGGGATATTATAAAGAAGGAGAAAAAATCTACGCATTAACGCTAATTTTGAAAATAAAGAGTCCCCAAACTTATACTTCTTGTGTACTGATGAATCTTAGACGAGAAATTAATGAACTAGGAGACATGGCATCTCCTAATAATGAGCAGTTTTACTTTCCTGATACAGGCGGCTGTATGCCTAAAAAAGATGAAACATATTCTGACCAGGGAGTTATTTTTGTTGTTCCAGAATCAGAAAAATTGTTTACTTTCACAACAGGTGGTCAGTCAAAAATCTTTTTTACGGTGCAAGTCCTAGAGAACGAGGAATTGAAGGTAGAAAAAGTATATTCAAATGAGAAAGGATAGGATAAGGGAATAATAAAATTTTGATATGAATTTTTTGCACTCTGTGATTTTGGGAATAGTTGAAGGATTCACTGAATTTTTGCCGATATCTTCCACCGGCCACCTTATTTTAACTTCCAAGTTTTTAAATTTAACCCAGACCAATTTTTTAAAAAGTTTTGAAATCACAATTCAGTTGGGGGCTATTTTATCAGTAGTTTTTTTATATTGGAGGAAATTTTTCCTGAATAAAGAAATTATAAAAAAAGTTTTCACAGCCTTTGTCCCTACGGCAATAGGAGGAGTTGTTTTATATAAAATCTTCAAGGAATTTTTGCTCAATAACAGCAATATCGTTCTCTGGGCTCTGTTTTTGGGAGGAATCTTCTTAATTATTTTTGAATTGTTTTACAAAGAAAAAGAAGGCAGTATTGAAGATATTTCCAAAATATCTTATTCGCAATCATTTTTTGTGGGCGTTTTCCAGATAGTTGCCATAATTCCCGGAGTTTCCAGAGCAGCAGCAACCATAATCGGCGGTTTGATTTTGGGATTAAAAAGAAAAGCCATTGTTGAGTTTTCTTTTTTGCTGGCTGTTCCGACAATGGCAGCGGCAACCTTTTTTGATTTGTTCAAAAGCGCAGGAGAATTTTCATTCAGCCAAATAAATTTTTTAATAATAGGATTTATAACATCTTTTATCGTTGCAATCATAAGCGTTAAGTTTTTGCTATATTTTATAAAAAAACACAGCTTTACTGCCTTTGGTCTTTATCGGATAATATTGGCGCTCATATTTTGGTCAATAATTTTTTAAGTTGCCAAGATAGAGCGAGGCCTATAAGATCATTCTAAACTTCATTGTATTGTAGCCCAGATATGTTAAAATTATTTTTAAGTATTTAATTTTTTAATTTTATGGAAAAAATTGGTATCGTCGTTGAGGACGCAACTGATTTAACTCAAGAGCTGATTGAGAAAAATCAAATTGTGGTTACGCTCGTGAAATTACACTGGCCAGAGCTTGAAGAAATGCCAGGTGAAAATACTTTTCAAAAAATGAGAGAATTGGAAAAGCGGGGGATAAAAAGCTTTGGAAAAACTTCCCAACCTTCAATGAAAGATTTTTTTGATGCCTATAATTTGCAGCTTTCCAAATTTGATAAAGTTATTTGTCCGGCCTTAACTTCTGCTCATTCTGGAAGTTACAATTCGGCAATTCAAGGGAAAAACTTTTTAGAACCTGAAAAACAATCCAGAGTTTTTGTTATTGATAGCCAGAATGCAAGTTGCAGCCAGGGTCTTATGGTTTTAAAGATTGAGGATTTGATTCAATCAGGAAAAAATGCAGAAGAAATTGTTAAGGAACTGGAAGAATTTTTGCCAAAAGTCCATTTTTACTTAATGCTCGAAGACCCAAAATGGCTGGAAGCCAGCGGCCGAATATCAACTGTAGTTGCTAATCTGTTAAGAGGGTTAGGTAAAAGGGGGATCCGTCCTATGCTTACTTTTAAAAAAGGGCATCTGACTCCGGCAAGCATCAAAATTAGCGCCAAAGATAATCCAACCGTTATCTTTAAGCAATTTGAATCTGAAACAAAAAAAATAAGGGCAGAAGGAAAAAAAGTAAGAGTAGCTATCGCGCATGGAGATTGGCCCGAAGGAGCTCAGAGACTGAGAGAAATGGTTGAGAAAGAAAAAAATGTTGAAATAGCTTCTTCCAATATAATAGATAATGTGATTGGCGCAATAACAGGCCCCAATACTATGGTTTTTGCTTGGTACGAGATTTAGTATTTATTAAAAATATTTAATAATCTATAATAATATAATATGGATGTTCCAACGAAAATATTTTTGACAAAGGGAGTAGGAGTCCATAAAGATAAACTTGCATCTTTTGAGCTGGCTCTGAGAGATGCCGGAATAGAGAAATGCAATTTAGTTTTTGTTTCCAGTATTTTGCCGCCAAGCTGTAAAATAATTCCAAGAGAGGAAGGACTTAAATTTTTAAAAGCGGGACAGATAACTTTTTGCGTTTTTTCCAGAAACGAGACTGATGAGCCCAATCGTTTAATTTCAGCTGCTATTGGAGTTGCTGTGCCAAAAGAAAACGACCAGTATGGTTATCTTTCCGAACACCACGCTTTCGGACAAAAAGCGGAAAATGCAGGAGAATACGCCGAAGATTTAGCAGCTACCATGCTTGCTACAACTTTGGGCATAGAGTTTGATCCAGAAAAAGCCTGGGAAGAAAGAGAGCAGGCTTATAAAGCCAGTGGCCGCATTTTCAAAACAACCCATATCTGTCAATCAACCGAAGGTAATAAAGACGGCCTGTGGACTACAGTAATTACAGCAGCAGTTTTATTAGAGTAAAAAATGAACCCCTCCCCGCTGCAAGCGGCGGGGCATCCCGCTTGCAGCGGGACAAGTTCCTTCAGCGGTTTTCATCTTATCCGTTTAAGGGGCAGGATATTCTCGCCGCAGAAGAATAAAGGTCACTAATATAAATAAACAAAAAACATGAATAATATTGCAAGCGAATTTGTTTCGCAAGAGCAAAAAGAATATAAGGTAAAGATGGGGAGTATTCTTGCTTCGGCTCTATCTGGATTTATTGCCGGACTTATTGTCGCCAGCATAATTTGGATGATTGCTTTCCGATATTTAGCGCCGGGAGCCTAAAACATGACATCCTCCCCACCGCCAACGGCGGGGGTAGGGTATCCTGCCTGTCCGCATCGCTAATGCGAAGCATTTGCAGGCGGGTCGTTGGCAAGGAAAAGATATTTAACTCGGGCTCTCATCCCCGTCCTCAAAGGGAGGGAGAGTATTTACGTTCTGACCAATAAATTTTTTCAAGACCTTTTATTTTAGGTATGAATACCCGATTTTTCTATCGGGTTTTTGTTTCAAATTATTGTTGTTTCAAATTCTTATCTTTTTGTTAATTTGGTATAATGAAATAATTTTATGGAATTTTCCAAATATACGGTAAAAGATACTAATGAAGTTTTCAAAGATTTAAATTCTTCCCAGCAGGGCCTTTCTGAAAAAGAAGCTGAAAAGCGCCAACAGATTTATGGTTTGAACGAAGTCAGGATAAAAGAAACTGGAACGCTCGATATTTTGTTAAGGCAATTTAAATCTCCCTTTTTTTACCTTCTTTTTATTGTTTCTGTAATAACTTTTTTATTTGGGGAAATAATTGACGGAATAGTAATAATTATCTTTATTTTTATTAATGTTTCTCTTGGTTTTTTTCAGGAATCCAGGGCAGTCAGGACCGCCTCAATTTTAAAAAAATATTTTCTTCCCGCAACCTTAGTTTTAAGAAACGGGAAAGAGAAAATGATTGAACAGAGGTTTTTGGTTCCGGGCGACTTAGTTATGGTTGAAGCGGGGAACATAATTCCTGCTGATTTGAGAATAATAAAAACAAAAAATTTTATAGTTGACGAGTCTATTTTAAGCGGAGAATCAGTTTCAGTGCCAAAGATTTATGACGTTCTCCAAAAAGAAGCAGGAGAAATTTTTGAAGCAAAAAATATCTGTTTTTCCGGTACATCGGTTATATCGGGCGAAGCTGAAGGAGTAGTTATAGGAACAGGGAAAAAGGCGGTTATTGGTGAGATTGCCAAATTAACAGCTGAAACAACCAGAGAAACCGTATATGAAAAAGATTTATTGGATCTTTCTCGTTTAGTTTTAAGAATAGTGGTTGTAACCGGAGCCTTGGTGTTTTTAGGAAATTTAATAATAAAAGGAAGAGCTGATCTTTTAAAATTTTTAAGTTTTTCTATTGCTTTAATAGTCAGCATAATTCCTGAAGCCTTGCCCTTGGTCGTAACTTCGGCTCTTTCTCATGGTGCCTTGAAAATGGCTAAGAAAAAAGTCCTTGTCAAAAGATTGTCAGCGATTGAGGATTTAGGGGATATTGAAATTCTTTGTACTGATAAGACGGGAACTATAACCGAAAATAAGCTGAAACTCGTAAATGTTTATTCTACTGATAAAGATAAATGTCTGCTTTATGGCTTACTAACTTCTTCTTATATAAACGAAGAAATTGAATCAGTGAAGAATCCTTTTGACTTCGCTCTTTTTGAAAAAGCTTCAGGAGAAATGCGTAAATATCTAAAAACGATCGAGGCGATTTCAGAAATTCCTTTTGATTCTTTCAGGATGAAAAACAGCGTTCTTTTAAAAATTCCTGAAGGGGACCAGATTTTGATTGTCAGGGGTGCGCCGGAATTTATTTTTAAATTATCTTCAAATTTTGAAAATGGGATAGATAGATCAGAAATAGAAAGAGAAGTAGAAAAAGAAGGAAGGGAGGGAAAAAGAGTTTTAGCCATTGCTTTTAAAAAATTTGGAAAAAGTGAATTTACTGAAGAAGATGAAAAAGATTTGACATTTTTAGGATATTTTTCATTTCATGATCCTTTAAAGCCAAAAGCAAAAGAGGCTATTAAGTTGGCAAAAACGATGGGAATTCAAATAAAAATTTTGACTGGCGATAGCAAAGAAGTTGCCGGAAAAATAGGAAGAGAAGTGGGATTAATTAATGAACCGGACGATGTTGTTTTAGGGGAAGCTTTAGATAATCTATCAGATGAGGAATTTGAAATGACGTGCCAGAAATTTTCAGTTTTTGCCAGAGTTTCCCCAAAAACAAAATTTAAAATAGTAAAAGTCTTGGAGAAAAAATGCGAAGTCGGATTTTTAGGAGAGGGGATAAACGACGCCCCGGCTCTGAAAATAGCTAATGTTGCTGTGGCAGTTAAAGAAGGGGCTGATATTTCCAGAGAGGTTTCAGATATTATTTTGTTGGAAAAAGACTTGCGGGTGCTTATTGATGGTATTGAAGAAGGAAGGAAGATTTTCTCAAATATAAATAAATATATCAAATGCACTTTAGCCAGCAACTTTGGGAATTTTTATTCAATAGCTATTATTTCCTTTAAAATTACTTATTTACCTATGCTTCCTGTTCAGATTCTATTAGTTAATCTTTTGTCCGATTTTCCTTTAATCGCCGTAGCTTCAGATAATGTTGACGCAAAAGAATTAAAAAAGCCAAAATTATACCAGATAAAGAGAATGATCCCGCTTATAATTTCTCTAGCTTTAGTAAGCACGATTTTTGACTTTGCTTTTTTCGCTCTTTTCTATAAATCAGGACCGCCTATGCTTCAAACTATGTGGTTTATTGAAAGCATTTTGACTGAAATTTTATTAATTTTCTCTATTAGGACTTTTGGTTTTTTCCTGAAAGCAAGATTTCCGAGTAAACCCTTGGCAATTCTTTCTTTGGCTACTATAACCACTACCATTCTTTTACCCTTTACTAAATTTGGCCAGGAATTTTTTCATTTTGTCTCGCCGACGGTCCATTCCCTTTCTATCGTTTTTCTTCTTCTGACGGGGTATTTCTTACTAAGCGAAATAGTAAAGCTAATTTATTTTAAAAGATACCAAATGAATAATCATCAAAAGAAATCTTGACTCGGTTTCTTGCTCTTGCTATACTAAAACAGACTAATTTAGTCTGTTTTTAATTAAACCATGAACCCCACACCATAACGAGTTTTACGCTTTGCGTAAATAAATTATGGGCTGGGGGAAAAGTCTTAATTAACGAGCGAAAGTTTTAAAGCCAGAACCAATCCGATTTAAAACATAAACTCGTTTGGTGTGGGTGAAGATTTCCAAAAAAACACAATATGGTATGCGAGTGATGGTTTATTTGGCCAAATATTCCAAGAGCAAAAAACTTTGTTGTCTAAAGAAGATTTCCCAGGATGAAGGCATTCCCTTTTCTTTTTTGGAAAAAATAGTTTCAGAATTGGTTAAAGAAAAGTTAGTTAAAGCCCAAAAAGGGCCGGGTGGAGGTTATTTTTTGATCAAAAAACCGGAAAAGATAAAAGTGGGAGAGATTATTGAAACCTTGGAAAGAGTTACCGCGCCCGTTAAATGTCTTGAAAAAGAAGTGAAATTTTCTTGCCCAAGGGAAAAAAATTGCTTAGCAAAAAAACTCTGGCGCAAAGTCCAGAAATCTTTAGATTCAACTTTGAATTTAATCACCTTAGCTGATTTAATTTCAAAATAAAAACATGATTAAAATAAATCCAAAAATTTACCCCCACACCAAACGAGCACAGGCTTCGCCTTTTAGTACCAGAGGTACCGGTGCTCGTTATGGTGTGGGGGTGTATATGGATTATGCTGCCGCTACGCCGGTTGACCCTCGCGTTTTGAAAGCTATGCTTCCATATTTTTCAAAGAGATTTGGCAACACAATGTCTTTGCATAGTTTTGGCCAGGAAGCAAAACAGGCTTTGGAAGAAAGCAGGGAGCGGGTTTCTGATTTAATGGGTGCTAAACCAAATGAAATAATTTTTACCAGTTCAGCCACTGAAAGCAATAATTTAGCTTTAAAGGGAATCGCCGAGGCCAGCCAAAAAAGGGGGCGACATATTATTATTTCTCCAATTGAACATCCTTGTGTTTTGGAAAGCGCAAAATGGCTTGGGGAACAGGGATTTCAAATTACGAAACTGCCGGTTGATAAATACGGACTGGTTAATCTCGCGGACCTTAAAAAAGCAATCAGAAAAGACACAATTTTGGTTTCAATAATTCATGCTTCTCATGAAATAGGAACTATTGAGCCGATTAAAGAAATAGGAAAAATCTGCAAAGAGAAAGGAGTATATTTTCACACCGATGCTTCCCAAAGTTTTGGTAAAATTCCCATTGATGTAAATAAAATGAATATAGATTTGTTAACCGCCAGCTCGCATAAAATGTATGGACCAAAAGGTGCCGCCTGTTTATTTATCAAAGAAGGAATAAAAATTTCCCCGATTTTGCATGGCGGCGGCCACGAATCAGGACTTCGTTCATCCACAGTTAATGTTCCAGCTATTGTCGGGTTTGCCAAGGCTTGTGAAATTTGCAAAAAAGCCATGAAAACAGAAAGTCAGCGATTGATTAAATTGAGAAATAAATTAATTAAAGGAGTTTTAACAAAAATTCCTGATTCTTACTTGAATGGTCATCCTAAAAAAAGACTACCCAATAATACAAATTTTTGGTTTGAATTCGTTGAAGGCGAATCAATAATCATTCAACTTGATCTCTTAGGGGTTGCTGTTTCTACCGGCTCTGCCTGTTCTTCTGCTAAATTAGAGCCAAGTCACACTCTGTTAGCCATTGGTTTGAAGCCCCAGCAAGCTCATGGTTCTTTAAGACTGAGTTTGGGTAGATGGACAATAGAAAAAGAGATAAATTACGTTTTAAAAGTTTTGCCAAAAATTATTAAAAAATTAAGAGAGATATCTCCATTCAAACATGGCTAAAAACAAACTCTATACAAAAAAAGTTATTGAGCATTTCAGTAACCCCCACAATTATGGAAAGATTAAAAACCCAGATGGAGTAGGCAAGGTCGGTAACTTAATATGTGGCGACGTGATGTGGCTTTATATTAAAATCGGGAAAAACGAGAGAGGAAAAGAAATAATCAAAGACATTAAATTTGAAACTTTTGGCTGCGTAGCTGCTCTGGCTACCAGCAGTATTATCACTGATTTGGCCAAAGGAAAGACCTTGGAAGATGCGTTAAAAATTGATAAAAATGAAATAGTAAATTCTTTGGGGGGTTTGCCGCCAATAAAAATTCATTGTTCGGTTTTGGCCTCCGATGCCTTGGCTGAAGCAATCTACGATTATTTATTGAGAAATAAGAAAAAAATCTTTCCGGAACTTAAAAAAAGACACGAAAGGATTTTAAAAGAAATTGAGGTGATAGACGAAAAATACAAGGACTGGCTGGACATTGAGGAAAAAGCGCACACCCAGGAGTAGAAATTCGACTAAACTAAGTTTATTGTTGCTGTTTTGCAGCAGTCGAATTTTCACTACTGGGCACAAACATCATGATGAATAAAATAAAAAACAAAAAAGTACTCGTGGCGATGTCTGGTGGAATAGACAGTTCAGTTTCAGCCGCTCTTTTAAAAAGAGCGGCTGAACCAAAAGATTTTAAAAAAATCTTTGGTCGCCCGACCCCGAAGGGATTTAGGGGTTTTAATTTGACCGGAGTTTTTATGAAATTGAATGATTTTTCAAAAGACAGTGAAAAAAGAGCCAGAAAGGTAGCAAAAATTTTAAAAATTCCATTTTACGTTTTTAATTTTGAAAAAGAGTTTAAAAAGAGAATTGTTGAATATTTTTTAAAAGAATACAAAAAAGGGTTAACTCCTAACCCCTGCGTGGTTTGTAACAAAGAAATAAAATTCGGGCTATTAATGGAAAAAGCCCTGGCTTTGGACGCAGATTTTATAGCCACTGGTCATTATGCGCGGATTAAATCATCAGCGAATAGCGAATATATTACGAATAAACGGATTCGTAAATTCGAAAATTCGAGGCGAATTCGTTATTCATTAATTAAAGCGCAGGATAAAGAAAAAGACCAGTCATATTTTTTGTGGAAACTTAATCAAAAACAGTTAAGCAGGATTTTATTCCCAGTAGGAAATTACACCAGAAGAGAAGTAGAAGTTCTGGCAAGGAAATTTAAATTGCCAATTCTTTCAGCCAAAAAATCAGTGGAAATCTGTTTTATTCCCAAAACGGTTGAAGATTTTTTGAAAAAATATCTCAAAGAAAAACCAGGCCGAATTATTGATAAAAAAGGAAAGGTTCTTAGTGAGCATCAAGGCCTCTGGTTTTATACAATAGGCCAAAGAAAAGGGATAAAGCTACCTGGTGGACCTTACTATGTTATAGCGAAAGATTTTAGAAAAAATCTTTTAGTGATTTCTAAAAATAAGAAAGATTTGGCAAAAAAAGAACTGACTGCCAAAAATGTAAATTGGATTTTAGGCGAAGAACCGAGATTTCCCTTAAGAATTAAAGCTAAAATTCGCTATCGCCACGAGTCTGTTCCGGCAACCCTCTATAAACTAAAAACTAACAACTACAAACTAATTTTCCGCAAGCCGCAGCTTGCCATAACTCCGGGCCAGTCAATCGTTTTTTATAGGGGAGATCAACTTCTCGGTGGAGGAATAATTGAGTGATAAATAAAAACAAAAGACGGGCGTGTATGCGCCCGTCTTTTGTTTTTAGTTGGGTGAAAAAAAGATTTCCACAGGTTTTCCTCAATTGTCCTTGACAGGGTATTTAGGCTTGCTAATATTGAAGCGCGAGAGGAAGGAGAGGACAACCTGTAATATCCCGGGCTCGTGCTTCTTGCTACTCATAAGTAGGGAGACCTATTGGATGACAGCCCAAAAGCTGACAATCACAAGGCGAGACATTGCATATTGTCCATTCATATCATTTCTAGCGATGCTAGTAGGTGTCTGAAGACACAAATCTGAAGATGCTGAAGTATGCATCTATGGCCATAAAGACCAAAAAGCCCATAGGGCTGATAGAATCTGTCGATGCTGTCGACGGTGCGCTAAAAATGATATTTTGGAGAAACCTCATTCGTGAGAAATCTCCTTCCTCTCTATTTTCATTTTCAATAGCCGTTAAGGGCTTTTTTTATTGATAGACTTGACTTTTTTTTGGAATAAATTAGAATCAAATAGAACATTTAATTAATAAGGGAGTGGAAATAATGCCAAGGTGTCCGCATTGTGGAAGAGAAATGGGTTCAGTTTTATCGTTTGTTTCTGAGGGGAAAAATAATTCTCTGAACGGCAAAAAAGTACCAATACCCGTTTATCGATGCATTCGTTGCGGCTTTATTAAAAAAAATCGAAGAGCAAAAGCTTCGCAATCCATACCACCCATGCCAAAAATATTATCCCGATAAAGGCGAAAAACGTTTTCGCCTCTTTTTTATTTGGGTTTTTTCCGGGTTGAATTTTCGCTTGACATTTCTTTTTTTTGTTTCTAAATTGGATTTATGGTGATATCGTGACAGAAGCAGTTGATATGATAGATAGTTTAGAACTCATTATACGGCGGGCAGTCGCTAGAGCAATGAACAATGTCGCTTATAACTTACGGCACTATCTCGAAGGCGAAATATTGCAAATAGTGGGTGGCAAAAACATAGCCAAAACAACGCAGAAATTAGCGAAAAACAAAACCAATATTGAATTGGGGCTATCGTCCGTAATCGAAAAATTGATAGAGAGAGAAATAAAGGCACTTATAAAGCCAACATAAAAAAAGATCACACAAAGCAAACGAGTTCATTAAAAAAACGACAACTTAAGAATTATAGGGACAAAATTAGGTGGTCCCTTTTTTATTTGAAATTATTCGGAAATGGGGATAGAGTGAAATATATGATTATTAAAGGAAAAACATCGCTTGAATCTTTTGGCTCATTCGTTAAAGCCGTGGTTGATATAGAAAAGGAGATTATTTCAGTCGGTTGCGAACTTCATGTTGACTGCGCCGAAGAACTTATGGCAGACGGTTCTTTATATGCCAATTTATGGGGAGTCAACGTCTATCCAAAAGACAAGAAAATCGATTTCATTGCCTTGATAAATATTCGGCCGGCTATTGGTAATCGTTCAATGGAGATTGAAGATACTAATATCAGAAAAAAAGTTGAAGAAATTATTAAAGAATTAATTTTTTAATGGAATTAAATCGCTGGGAAAAATTTAGTAAAAGGGAACAGCTTTTGATGATTGGCTCTGAATTTATGCGAGCCAAAACCTGGCAGAAAAAAGACAATGAAAAATTCGTCTCGGCGCTTTGGCGTGCTTTGGAATTGATTGATCTGACGCTTGCTGACTTAAAATGGAAAAAGGACTCCCGGATTTTATTGGGGTTGAGGGAAGAAGTGGCAAAGTTTTATTCCGCAGATAGAGCTGACGACGTGTCTTTGCTTTATAACGCACTTTAATGTTTTAATCTATGAAAAACATCTTAAAATTTGTAATAAGCATAGTTATCTGCCAGATGGCCGGAGTTTTGGGCTCGGTTTTTACAACGCCGGCGATCGGTGGTTGGTACCTAAAAATAAACAAGCCCTCATTTACGCCTCCGGGTTCTTTTATCGGATTGGTATGGGTTATTTTGTTTTTCCTGATGGGAATTTCCTTATATTTAGTATGGTCAAAGAACTGGCAAATCAATATTCCGGTTAACAGGCCGGAACGAAGAACCTGGAATCGCTTTTCAGAGAAATTGTGGTCAGGTACTTGGCGGGAGGAAAATACAATTGCCATTTTTATTCTCCAGCTGGTTTTGAACATTTTATGGTCAATAATATTTTTCGGCCTGAAATTGCCCGGCTTCGCCTTTTTTGAACTTTTGATGCTTTGGTTTGCGATATTATACATGATTGCCAATTTCTACCGCGTTTCCAAACCCGCAGCTTATTTATTGATTCCATATATTCTCTGGGTTTCCTTTGCCGGATTTTTAAACTTTACCATCTGGAAGATGAATTAAAAATATTTTCAAAAAGCCCCGCGAGGGGCTTTTTTAGTTTACAGATTTTAGAGGATCTGATATAAAGAAATCAGCTATTTCAAAAAGGTGATAGAAGAATGAAACCGAACCTTCGGACTTTAGAAAAATGGCGAGATCGCATCCATATAGTTAGCCACCCAATTCGTCTGCAAATTATGATAATGCTTTACGCTGCAGAAGTCATCGAACGTCAAAAAGTAGAAAAAGAATTAATGCACAATTATCCGATAGGATTTCTGAAGTATTATATCAACACGGTGAAATCTGTTCTGACAATCATAAGAACTACTGGGTTTTTTGGCTTGATTTACTACATTGCTGTTTGGCCAGTGAGATTCTTTATCTATCTTAAAATGGGTAAAGGCATTCTGATGCCATTCTCTGTCAAAAAATAAATCCAAATAATCGGCTGAGACAACCTCAGCTTTTTTATTTGGTTGACTTAATCTTTGGTAGTGCTATTTTGAAACTGCAGAACATTAACAAAGATGGTGAATTGATGAAAAAAGCTATTTTAGTGTGTTCAGATCGGCAATGTCATACAATTGTCGGAGACGCTATTTGTCCAGACTGTAACGCTAAACTAGAGTATTTCCATAGAAGGAAAGCCCATTGTTCTAAATGCGGACAAGATTGGCACCCGGCTAATCTTAGCAAGACATGCCCCAAATGTTGTTCTTTAGATTTAAATTTCGAGCCCGACTAAATTGTTCTTAAGCCCTTCGGGGCGTTTTTTTTATTGGTGAATTATTAAATAGTTGATAAAATAATCAAAATTTGATATACATGGATTTAAAAGTGTTTCAATTGGCTCTTTTCAATAAAAATCAAAAAGAAGCTAATAAAAGGGGAATGATAAGATGGACCATTCTAGCGCTGAGTGTTGCATTATTTTTCATAGCCTCTTTAAAGGGGGAACTAAATATTGCAATTATTACTTTCATACTTGGTGCAATCGTTGGCTTTTTCATTGATTGTCTAGGAGTAGCAAAATTGAAGCTATGGAAATACACAAAGCAGGAATTTCTGAAAAAAGAATATTTCTTTATTGTAGTGCCAGCCTGGGGAGCTTTAGGAATGGCAGTCAATCTTATTTGGAATTGGATCAAGATACCAGAACTGATACTTTTTGCGGTTATTACATTAAGCTTATTTTCACTTCATGAAATTCCGAACTTGAAAACTAAAAGCTGGGAATATCGTATACCTATGCGATTAGTAATTATTGGTTGGATTCCGCTAATCTTGGCCTATAGAATTATCTTTCTGCTGCTTCTTTAGCTTTCAGGCGTGTTTTAAAAAAGATACGCTTTTTTATTTTCGAAGAAATCAAGGTTTTCGAACGAAGCGAGGGGTTCTTATTTCCGAAGGAATCAAGGTTCTCGAGCGTAGCGAGGGGTTCTTATTTTCAACCCGTTAAATTCGCCCCAGGCGACAATTTAATTGGGTTGAATTTTCGCTCAAA
>Ga0315294_10002462_pt1 | contig 20241 bp, 31 predicted proteins | sample YL17G13_40_MG_FD_203626 | JGI IMG/M metagenome (GOLD analysis project Ga0315294, IMG submission 203626) | Sediment microbial communities from Yellowstone Lake, YNP, Wyoming, USA - YL17G13_40 | ecosystem: Environmental > Aquatic > Freshwater > Lake > Sediment | place: USA: Wyoming | collected...
AACGACGTTCACCTTCCAGGGGAACGCGAATTTGACGCGGTTAGTCCCTGGCTGGAGCTGGTCGAGCAGCGTCCGAACCTCCCACGTGAACGGAGCGATCGGCGCGGCGAGCGTTGCAAACCCCGCGTCGAGCGTACAGAGGGCGTCCTTTTCCAGCGCGCGAAGCTCGCCGGGATCGCTCGCCACGACGGGCGAAGATCGGGCGGCGGAAACGTAGGCCAGGATGCGCTGACGAAGGGACATGGTAGGGCCACCGAAAGGGGGGACGGTCCGGCTAGAAGAGAGCGAAGGGGAAAGCCTACGCGCGCCACCCTAGCCGGGGCGGCGCGCGCGGCTCGAGCCGCTTAGGCTCCGGCGTTCTCGCCGAGGCTGGTGAGGCCAAGGCCGTGCACGCGCAAGATGACATCCTGATAGATGTTCTGCGGGACGCTCGCCACGGCGCCTTGGCCGGCCGGCGCGATCAGGTTGATCGGGCAAACGACCGTATCCGAGATCCGAACGTTCGTGACGAAATCCGCGTCCGGCATCGACTTCCGGCGCCACGCGTACCCCTCGGGCACGCGGTAGCGGTTGTCCGTGCGCGGGTCGCCGGACGCGCGGAGGAAGGAGCGAGCGCCACCCTCCGGGATCTGGTCGAGCGTGCCGATCGGAATGAAGCCGGCGCGGTCCCACTGGAAGCGGACCGACGCAACGGCCTTCAGTCCCTCGAAGAGAGCATCTTCCAGGTTGAACGGAGAAGTAGCCTGCGGGGGCGCGATGAGCGTCCCCGGGTCGACGATCGCCCGGAGGCCCTGGTAGCTCGCGATCACGTCCGGATCGGTGAGGGCGAGCGCCGCGATCTGCACGTCGGCGTCTGCGTACTGCACGCGGACGCCAGAGCAGGAAGCGGAGATCGACTCGATGACGAAATCCTCGACGCCGTTGGTATTGCGCGGATCTCCTTGGTTAGTGTCAGCGTCCGTTGCGCCGTTGGCCTTCGTCTGCGTGGTCGTCACCGGGATCGCGGCGCCGAGTCCGTAGCCGAAAAACTCGCGTTCCTGGCCCTTCCGGAGCACGGCGAAAGCGACGTTGGGCGCGCCGGGCGCGACCGGGCGCGCGTCCACCACGCTCCACGTGAAAGGAAGCTTCGACTTGTAGGGGCGCGTCGTCGCGCGGAACACGAGGTGCTTGGCGTCGTACTCGGCGAGGATGCGGTCACGCCACGTAACAAAGGCTTCGGTCATGGTTGGCTTCCGGTGCGGCCGTCCCTCCGCTGGGCGGATCAAGGCGGCGCGAAACGAGGTTGAGAGACAGAGACGAGAGAACGAAAGGGGTCACCCGATGGCGCGCACGAACCCGCGCGCGCCGCTCGAGCTGCGTGTCAGTCGGCAAGGCCGGCCGCGCCACGCGAGCGCATCGCGCGCGCCACGTCGACGCCCTGAAGCGCGCCAGCGGACGAAAGCCGGCGGTTCGCTCCAGCGCCCTGAAGGGTGCCGGCGCCGGAAAGCATTCCGGCGTTGCGCTCGTAGAGGCCCGAATCCTGGCGGGCCATGAAGGCCCCAGCTTCGTAGCCGGCCGTGGCCTTCTCTCCGCCCTTGGTGGCCTGCTTGTCCGCTTCGGACTTCGCCATCCAACCCATGTAGCCGAAGATCCCGGCCGCGCTGACCAGCGCAAGCGCGATCGTGGGCATCTTCTTGGCGAGCAGGACGCCACCCACGGCGAGCACGGCCGGGCCGGCGTACCAGTAGGTACGGAGCGTCTCCACCTTGGTGGCGGCGAAGCCAAGGCCAACGACTGCGGCGACGCCAGCAGCGGCGGCAAGGCCGAGCGTTTTGTAGTTCGTGCCTCCGGCGCTGTGGTGGCGACGGTAGAGCGGGTGATGCTTTCGTTTGTGGGCCATGGGCGCATGGTGCCACGGTTCGCCACACTGGCGCAAGCTGTGCCAAACTGGCCCCATGACGCACGACAAAAGGCCGGCGAAACCGCTATGGGCGCAGCTTCGCGACACACACGGGCGCGATCTGGCCTCTTCTGTGCCGCTGTCGGCGTTGCTTGCTGCGCACCCGGCGCTGCGCTCGAAGGGCGCGCCGGAGCTGGCCGAAGCGCTCGGGCTCTCCGTCGCCGAAGCGGAAAGCGCGATCGTCGGCTACGTGCGCGATGCGGTGCCGCTCGAGCTTCGCGCGCACGCTCCGGGCTCGAGCGTGGATCGGCTCTTGACGCTCGCGGGTCGTCCCGCTCCGCCGGGCTGGGTGCGTGGCGCGGGGCTGCGTTCGCGCGTCGAGCGAAGTGAAGCGGGCTCCGCGATCGGGGACTTCTCCGGCACGCGTCCGCTGTCGCTCGGCTTCTTCTACAAGCTCCCATTTCGGGGCGTGATGGGGTCGGACGCGCAAGGCTATCCGGCGCCCGTGAGCGTCGATCCTCCCACGGCCTATGACGCGCTCGTGGCGACGATTCTTAGGAGCGAGGTCCCGCCCGATCCCAACGATCCGGGGCTTCCGCATCCGGACTATCTCCGCGCGTTCTGTGTCGCGATGGGTGGCTCTTGCATGACCGGCACGAATCCCGGCGGCGGGATGCTCCCTCTCCCGTTTCATCCGGGCGCGATCGATCCGTCGCTCTTGCGCGAGTCCGCGCGCGGCGTTGTTGAGGACGTTGGATCCTGGCCTCGACTGCAACCGGGCGAAGCGATCTACGATGCGGCCACGCGAAAAGCCTATGAGGCGTTTCGGTGGTACGGCGTCCTGTCCGGCGATACCGAAGGGCCTCCGGGCGCGTGGGGGTGGAGTGACTCCGATCGTGTCTCGCGAATGAGGTACGTCTTTTGGTACCAGCAGGATCCCGGAGACTACGCGTGGAACAAGTGCGTACAGGTGCAAGGCTTCTCTGAGGCGCAGCAAGCGTGGATCCTTCCGTCGAAGTCCGGGGAAGCCGTGTGGGTCTGGTACTGGCGTCCCACCGACTCGCAATTTGTGGGCGAGTGGCGGCAGTTCTTCAATTTCGATCGCTGGAACGTGGAGAACAAAGGCGAGTACATGGCCGTAGCGGTGTGGGTCGCGGCCGCCGCGCTGACCGTCGCCACGTTGGGCGCGGGAGCCGGAGCGCTGGCGGCGGCTGGCACCTTCCAGGCGGCGATCTACGCAACGGAGCGGCTCTACAAAGCGATCGGCAAGGGCGAGCCGGCGGCGGCCGTGGCGGCGGCCGTCGAGCTGGGCGACGCCTTGAACAAGGCGAGCGACAAGGGCGATTTCTTGGGCGCCATGAAGGCGGGAAACCCGGGGCTTGCCAAGTTCGCGGAAGGGGTCGCGGCGCCCTTCCAGAAAGTGTGGGATGCGGCCGGCGGCGTTGCGGCCACGGTCCAAAGCGTGTGGACCAAGGCCGAGGACTTGCGAAAGCAAATCCCGAAGGTGGACGGCTCCGCGTGGGCGGCGGCCGCGTCGGCGTTCGGCCTCAACTCGGGCGCGGCCACATGGTTGCAGCTTGCACGCTTGCCAAGCTCGGCCGAGGTCGCCGGCCAGTTGTGGGAGAACGCTCCGGCCTGGGCGCGTGATGTGGTCGCGATGGGCGTAGCGCTCTCGGCCGCCGAACAAGCGCAAGCGGCGGACGCCTTCGCGCGCTCGTCGATGGTCTTCGGTCCGCAGGGCGGCGGAGGTGGCGGCGGCGGGATGATGCTTCTCCAGCGTCCGGCGCCCGTGGTCGAGTCCGTCATGCTCGGGCCAACAAAGCGAGCTTGGACGGCCGTCCCGTCGCCGGCCGTCGAGCCGGGCGCGCTGACCTTGGCGCCTGGCTCGAGCGGCTCGAGCGCTGGCGCGGCGCTTCCGCTGCTCGCGGTGGCGGCGGCGGCTGCCTACTTCTTGATCCCGCGCAAGTAGGGTCGCCTCGAGCGGGTAGACGCGCGGGGGGCCTCGCGGTACGCTCCGCACATGTTCGCTCCCCCCTCGCTGGTTGCCGCGCTGGTCGCTGTCTCTCCTCAGTTGCAGGCGTTGCCGGCGGGCACCCGTCGCCGCATCGCAGAAGCGGGGGACGTGGACGGGCCGGGGCGCTACGTCGTGGTTGGCGCGCCGTCCGGTTTGAACGTCCGGGATTCCGGCTCCACGTCGGCGCACGTCAACGCGACCGTCCCGAACGGCTCGATCGGCTCGTCGCCGGGCCTCGTGGACAATGGTTTTACCTATGTCCAGTGGGACAATGGGAAAAGCGGCTGGTCGTCCGTGACCTACCTTGCGCCCGAAGGGCAAGCGCCGGCACCCGTAGCGGTCGCCACGGGTCCCGCCACGGCTTCGCCGGCTCCGAAGGGTCCCGACCTTGCGCCGGGTGACTACGTTGTGACGACGCAAACGACGGATCTCAACCTGCGCGCGTCTCCCTCGACGGGCGCGGCCGTGCTCCGCTCGATTCCGAAGGGCGAGCATGTGCAGGCGTCCGGGCTGAATCAGAACTACTTTGCGCAAGTGCAGTACATGGGCACGGTGGGGTGGGCGGCCGCGGCGTACCTGACTCCCGCGTCGAAGGTCGTGCAAACGGCCGGCGGCGATCTCGTCCTCAGCGCGGCCGATCTTCTTCAGCTTCGCGCGATGCTGGCGGCGTGGTCGAATGCCACGGCCGGCGCGCCGTCGTACGGCGCTCCCTCCGATCTGGAGCTGACCGGCGCGGCCGCCGCGCGCCAAGCGCTCGCGCTCTCGGCCTTCCAGCAGTGGAACAACTCCAGTCGCGGCACAAACCTCCGCACCGATGGCGTGGTCGATGCGGCCACGCGTGACGCGCTCGTGGCGTGGTCGGCGCAAGCGGTCGGTCAAGCGCCGATGGGGCCGGCCGGCGCGCCGGAGCTTCCCCCGGCCGCTCCGCTCGCGAGCGATGGCGGCGGCGGCGATGCGGTGGGCCAGGGCGCCAAGGCGGGCGGCGCGCTCGTGCTCCTCGCGCTACTGGCGGCCGGCGCGTTCTTCCTGGTCGAGCAGAAGAAGAAGCGCGGCGGAACGGCGGCCGCGTGACGACCGCAAGCGAAGCGCGGAGGTCTGCGGCGGAAAACGCCTTTGCGCTTCTCGCCGATGGCGATGATTTTCAAGTGGCGGCCGCAACCGGCCGCGCTCGAGCGAAGGACGGCGCATGGGAGCCGGGACCGCGGGAAACGGTCCCGCATGACTTCGTTGCGCTCATGCTCGATTCTTCGCTCGTATCGAAGGATGCGAGCGAGCAGGGCGCGGCCGTGGCGGCGGCGTTGCTCGATCGTACGTGGGAGGTCCTTGCGAAAAAGGACGGCTACGATCCGAAAAAGCCGGTGGTCACTCCGGCCGGCACAACCGCAAACGCGGCCGCTGGGATCGCGCTCGTCGTGGCTGTGCTGGCGGCCACGCTGCTCTATGCGGCCGTCATGGTCTACTTGATCTATCGGGCTTCGCAGGTCGTCACGGCGTGGCTCTCTGTCGATGCGTCCACGCGTGAAATGATGCGGTGCCACGCGGACGCGATGACCATGCTGGAAGCGCACCGGAAGCGCGAAGCGATCGCGGGCGTCGCCATTCCGTACGACGTGGCCGAGCTGGCGATCCTCCAGCGCCTCGAAGATTCGCAGGATGCGGCGCTCTCAGTCCAGGGCGCGGCAATCAAGGCGGCGGCGCCTCCGCCCGTGGGGGCCTCGGAAGGGCTCTTGCTCGGCCTCGGGCTGGCGGCCGTCGCCGGCTGGTACTTCCTACTCCGGAAGAAGTAGCCGGGCCGGGCGGGCTCCGGTAGCGAGCAGGCCGAAGCGGTTTTTTTCTCCCTCGGTCGTGATGCTGTCCGGCGTCAACCTGACGATCGTGTCGCAAGCGTGCGCGAGGTCCTCGGCACCTGCCATCGCTCCGGCCTTCGTGACGTGGAGCACGGCAACGAAGGCGCAAGCGCGAGGCAAAGCGCGCCGGAGCGCCGAAAGCGCGGCCTCTTCCGACCCTCGCGCAAGGGAAGAGAGCGAGTCCAGCACGAAGGCGCGAGGGGCCGGCGCTCGAGCGACTTCGGCGCAAAGCTCTCCAAGCGTGTGCGAATCGCTGACCCATAGCTCGCGGGCGTCGGTGGCCGTGCGGCGCGCAACGGCGTGCAAGGTCTTCGGGTCCTGTCCCATCTCCAGGCACGAAAAAAGGACGCCAGCGCCAAGCGAGCCGGCCAGGCGCACTAGCTCGGTGGTCTTGCCGCATCCTCGCGACCCATAGACAAGGGTGGTTGAGCCGGCGGCGAGGCCTCCGCCAAGCACGGTGCGCCACGGCTCCGCGCAAGCGAGGCGCACGATCGGCACGTCGGGCACGTCGCCAAGGCGCGTGCGTCCTCGTGGGCGGAGGGCGCCAGCGTCCGCCGGAAGGGCGGACCCCCACACGTTGCAGCGGGGGCACGCGTCCCACCCGCGCGCGCCGGAGAATCCGCAAGCGGCGCATGTGCTCGGGCGTTGCTTCATGGCTTGGGCTTCGGCATTCGGACAAGGCCGATCGCGGCAAGCTCACGAGACGTGAAGCGCTTGCGCGCGTGCTCGAAAAGCCAACCGGCCGCGCGTGCGGCCGAGGTGCAACCGGTTCCCGCGCAGAGGTCGCATTCTTGCCGCGTGTCTCCGCCGCAAGCGGGGCACTCGATCAGGGTTTCGCGCGGGTCCTCGGGCACCCGAGCAGGCTAGCGCGGAGGGGCGAGCCTGGCGATCTGCGCCTCGACCGCGAAACCGGTGTACTTGCTGAGTAGGGCTTTCCCGCAAGCTCCGCAGAGTCCAAGGCGCGCCGTCGAGCTGCTTCCGGCGATCTCGTCGCCGGCTGACAAGCTCACTTCAACGGCAACGGCTCCGCGATCATCAACGTTCTCTTTGCATTCGGGGCAAATCATGGTGTGGGGCTCTCCGCCGGCAAGGCTACCACCGCGCGCGCCTCGGCTGCTAGGCTCGAGCGATGCACCGAACGCGCGCCGTCACTTTCGAGGGCTGGGAAGAAAAAGCCGCGTACCTCGATGGGGTCGCGTGGGACGACGCAAGGACACCGATCGTTCGGGACGTGGCGCGCCGGCTGGCGTTGCGGATCGATCCAAACCGGCCCGATCTGCTCGCCGAAGCGGTCTTTGACTACGTGAAGCGCGCGATCCGGTACGTGAAGGATCCCGCGTCGGAAGAGTTCTCCGACGCGGAGGAAATTCTCCGCCAAGGCTTCGGCGACTGTGACGATAAGGTCCGCCTCTTCGTCGCGATGGCGAGGTCACTCGGGCTCGAAGCTCGAGCGCGGCCGATCCTCCAAGCGTGCGCGCCGGGCGAGCGGCCCGACTTCACCCACGTGCAGGCCGAGGTGCGCTATCCGGGATCGTACCGGCATCGGCGCGCGGGCCTCGGGGGCTGGCTCACCTGCGAGTTGATTCTCGCGGCGTGCGAGCTGGGCGACGAACCCCAGCACGTAGGCTCTCGCCGGCTGTCCTGAGCCTCACGGGCTCGGGGACCATTGCACCCATGCGGCCACAAACCCGCGCGACCTTCCCCAGCGCACCGGAAAGAAAAAGCCGAGGGCGGCGGCCGTGAAGGCGTTTGCGAGTAGCGGCATGGGTCCCGCGGCGATCCCGTACGTGTCGAGCGCGCTCGCATAGGCGGAGCTTCCTGCCTGCCAACCGATGATCGGTGTCACGTAGGGGGAAACGCCTCCCACGGTCTGCCCGGGGAAGATGTAGGGCGCGAGGTACGGGATCCGTGGATTGAAGGGCGGCGGCATCTCACGGGGGCGGCGGCGGCGGATTGATGACGTAGCCGGAAGTCCACCCGCGAGACTTTCCCCAGCGGCAAGGGACGGCGACGCCGAAGCGGACCGGCGGCGCCGTGCTCGGGTTGAGTCCGGGATCGATGATGATTCCGAAGGGCGGGCCGGGCGTCGCCGGGTTGAGCGGAGCTTGCCACCCGATTTGGCTTCCGTCTCCGGTGACGAAGGAAGGGATCGGGTAGTAGCTCCGCGCGGCGTTGGCTTGCGGGTAGCTCACGGCGGGCTCGTCACGGTAAAGCAGTTCGGGAGCGTGAGCGGCCCAAAGGGCGTTTGGACGATCAGGCTGTAGACGCCGGGTAGAAGTCCGGAGTTGGAAAGTCCTGTGATGGTCGTAGCGTTGAGCACGGAGAACGCTCCCACGGGCAAACCGCCGATCGTGGCCGAGGTGGCGCCAAGCAAGTTGGTTCCCGTGATGGTCACCGGGATTGCGCCTCCGGCGAAGCCTCCGGGCGGCGCGATGCTTAGGAGCGTCGGTACGGGCGGCGGAGGCGGAGCGGGAAAAAGGACGCTCACGAATCCGCGTGACTTGCCCCATCGGATTACGAGCACGTTCCCGCCGGAGCCGGGAAAAACCAAATTGGTGCGTGCGCCACCCGACACAAGCGGGCCAGAGTTGGGGTGAATGTTGGGTATCCCCGGGTTGAGCGGGAGCACCCATCCGGCAAAGGTGCCCGTGGGCGTGTACTGAGGGGCGCGGTACCAAGCGGGGTAGCCGTTGACGCCGCGAAGCATGCGAAGAAGTGCCATGGTGGATCCTCAGTTCGGAAAGAAGAGAGAGAGAAACCCGCGCGACTTCCCCCAGCGGATCGGGACGCTGCTCGCGAAGCCGGGGCGCACGGCGTTCCCGTTCTCGCCCACGTTCACGAAGACGTAGGAAAAAAGGAAAGTGCCGGAATTTCCGGGGATGGCCCACCCGTGGGAGGTGCCATCCGGCGCAAGCTCGGGTGCGCGGTAGTACGCTTGCGGCGATCGCGTGCGAATCATGGGGAGCAAGGCCATGCGGGGAGCCTACCACCGAAGGGCGCGAGGTGGGAGCTAGCCGAAGGGGGCGCGAAGCGCGCCGGGCGCACCGGAAGAATCATGCGGGGACGACTCCAGCGACAAAGCCGCGACTCTTTCCCCAGCGTACCGGCTGCACGAAGGAAAACGAGCCGCGCACCGGAGTCACAACGGGCACCGAAAACTGATAGGCGAATCCGGAAGCCGGAAACGGCGAGCTAGGATTTGTGGGCCAGGACCATCCGACAAGTGCGCCGGGGAGCACGGTGCCAGGGAATCGGAAGAAGGCCCGGGCGCCGGCAACGAGAGGGTAGCTAGCAAACATGAGAGCAGGCTACCACGTCACGGGGTGAGCTTGGGCAGGGCGGCCGCTCCCTGCGGGAACGCCAGTAAAAGCGGGCCGGCCGCCTCCGCGATCGCGCGAATCGTGTCCGCGGTGCTCTCCTCGGGTTGCAGGCTCCGCGCTTGCGCCGTGGCGGCGGCCGTGCGCACCGTTGCCGCTTCATCGATCGCGCGCTGGATGGCAAGCACTTCCGAAAGCGGAGTGGGCGGCGGCGGAGGTGGCGGCCGGTTGGCGGTCTGCATCTGCGCCATAGCGGCAATCAACTCCGCCGGGCTCGAGCCGTTCGGCTTCTGGCCTCCTACGACGGCCGCAAGCACGGGAGCAAGCGCCGTGACCAAGCCAAGGATCATCGCCTGCGAGCGAGCGGCGGCCGCGTCGGCGTTCTGCATCATCATCGCGATCATGGGGTCGAGTCCAGCCGGGGGCGGGGCCGAGGGCGCGGCGTTGTGCGTCGTGCTCGGGCTCGTCGTGCTCGGGTCAACGAGCGCCTTCGGCTCGCCGGGAAACGAGTAGAGCCGTTTCGCGTAGATCGATCCGTCCGGCCGTCGCGCGATAGCCTCGTAGGTCCCTCCGCCGAAGCGCGCAAAGAGATCGGCCGGCTCCCGGAGCGCGTCCGGCGGAAACCACTGCGGCACCCGGACCGTTCCGCCGGCCTCGAAGCGCTGCACGAAGATTTTTCCGATCGTCTCCGGCTCGAAGTCCGAATTGAGTCCGTCTTCGGGAAGGAAAAGGCCGTGGTAGGCGGGTTTGTTGGGCGGGCTCAATGGTGCGGCTCCGTGGCGATCTTCGTCGGGCGTCCGTCCGGGCCAAGCTTGAAGCGCGTGCGATCCATCTCCCGCACCTGCTCGGAGTCCATGCGGATCGTCGCTTCCATCAGGGTACGCACGGCTGCCACCGAAAGCGCGTCCGGCATCCGGATCGCGAGCAGGCCGTTTCCACATGCGAGGTAGATCGTTCGGAGGTCAGCCGCGATCTGGAGCGCCTCCACGTCGCCGCATTCCCCACGGCCAAGCTCCCGGATCTGTCCCGGCGAAAGGATCGCGTGCTGCCGCATCTCGACCCGTGCGCCCGTGAGGGCCTGGGCGACTACATCGATCGCGCGTAGGTTGCTCACGCTGCACCGGTCCCGTTGGAATTGGTGAGGCGCTCGAGCGCCACGCGGGCCGCCGCGACTTCCACGGCCGGCAAGTCTCGGAGTGCGGCGTACCACGCAACCGATCGAGCTGTGAGCCGCTCGGCTTCGCTGGCGACGCGGAGCGAATGCCCTACGCCGGTCTTCATGGTGAGGTGTCCGCTTTCGGTCAAGGCCTTGACGGCATCGCGCGCGCGCTCCTTCGTCCAACCGAGGGCGTGCGCCACGTCCGCGAAGCTGGGCGCGTACCCTTGCGCGATGCGGAAGTCCTCGACGGCGCACACGACGGAACGAAGGGCGTCAGCGCTCCCATCGTCAAGCGCGCGCGTCGTAGCGGCCGCGCGTTTCAGGGCGTTGATCGTCTTGTTCATCGGCGGGGCTTTCGTTCGGACTTGGCGATCTCGCGAAACGTGGCGGCGGCGAGCCTGTGATCCTTGGCGAGCTGCGCATGATGCGCGGCCGCATCCTTGCCGCTCGCGAGGGCGGCAAGCTCGGCCGCCTTGTCCTGCGCGCGGGCGGCGGCCTCGTGGTTCTTCGCGTGCTGCAAGCTGCTCGCCTCGACGGGTGCCCAATTGGCGCGATTGGACAAAACCCGCGCGCGAAGGATGGCGAGATCGGCGGAGGTCATCGGCGCCTTTTCTTCCGGGGCTTCGCGGGCGTCTTCTTCTGCGCCTGGTCGGCCGGCTTGTGCTTCGCGATGAGGATCTCTTCCAGCCCGCGCACCGTCGAAGCGTCCACGCTCGCCGGGAGCACATAGAGCACGATCCTCCAGTCGTTCCGGGAGCGCGCGCACCAGTTGTCATCTCCGAAGCCGTACCGCCCGGCCGCCACGGGCGCGCACGCCTGAAAATGCCGAAGGATGGTCTTCCACATGCGCAAGGGCGCAGCATCGGGGCCGGCGACCGTCGATCCCACGTACCGCACGACTCCCCTCTTCCGGAACACGTAGACGCCTTGGCGGCCGCGTGTGTACTCGCGCGCGGCGCGGTTGGGCTGCTGCGTCTCGCTCGACCCGAAGGCGTCGACCGTGCGCACCCACGGGAAAAGCTCGAAGGACTTAGCGCCCCTCACGGCGTCTCTTTCAGGCTGCGCATCTTGGCGCGCGCGGCGTTGAAACCGGCCTCGTGCTGCGAGGTGAGCGGGCCGGGCTCGAGCGGCTCGCCTTGCGCCAAGCTCTGCGCCTGGCAAGCGGCGCGGAGCACCCTCGCGGCAAAGTCCTTGGGCGCTCCTACGAGCAAACGAGCGGCCGCGATGCGCTCCGGAAAGCCGGCCGAGGTGCCCAGGCAAAAGCCGCACACGATGCGACCGGCCTCCGCCGGAGCGGCGGCCCACCCGCGCACGTCTGCGCCCGAAAATTCCGCGTCGTCGTCCGAATCGTAGGACGCGACTCCGGGAAAGACGGCGGCGGCCGCTTCCACGTCGGACCCTCGGATCCCATGCTTGGCGGCATGGGCGGCGAGGGCGAGCAGATCGGAAAGGTTGTGCGCCTCGCGGACGCCGACGACGATCGCGACCTTGCTCCCAAGGTGTCCCCCCAACCGAAAGCGGAGCGTCACGGCACCTTCGCTCGCCTGCACGTCGATGGCATCCGGCGTTGTGAGCGTCGCGAGGCTGACCGGGGGCGCGGCCGCCGGCCGAATCGCGGGCGGGATCGGGCCGTGACACGAGAGACACACGCCATGCGCCGAAAAGCTCGCCGGATCGGCGTGCTCCCGCTCGCACGTAGGAGAGAGCGGCGGGGCCTGACTCGGGGCCGGGGTCAAGTCCACGGCGAGGGGGGCGGCTTCGTTCTGGCTCGGCATTGGCTTTCGTTTCGCTCGGGTTTCGCTTCGGTTCAGACTTCCAGGGACAAGGCTACTTAATCGTGCTGGACAATTCGGGACAATTGCGGGCATAAGCAAAGCACTCCAGCCGTACAAGGAAGGTGTCTGCCTCCGCCGTCCGGCGGTGTTTCACCGGGCGGACCAAACTGGACATTCACAAGTTATCAACAGCCCCTATGTCCAGTACTGGACATTCTCCCACTATCGGGGCCTCCGACTCCCTCACAATTCCCCCTTTCCACTGTACGCCCTACCAGCACAAGGCCGAAACCATGACCAAACAACCGAACGGCGCGGAACCCTTGCACTTTCCCAACCCCACCTATGCCAACCGGGAGGGATCCCATCTCCGGGAGGTGGTCCGCTCCCTCTGCGATTCTGAGCACTTGCAAACGTTTCGCGATCCGGTTTCCCCAGAGTGGGAGAGTCCCCCCTGCTCCGGCCTCGCCTGGTCACCCGTCCACTGGCTAGAGAGCGCGCACGCATGGGACGGGCATTCGGGCCTCTCCTTTGCGGGCTCTCCGGCGCTCGGCTGGGACGAATCCGCACTAGCCTCGATGTGGTGTCACCGGGCCTGCGAGGCCTGGCGGGCCGGCGATGTGATGTGCCGCGATCTCGTCTCGTGGCTCGCGCTCGAGCGCCTCAATGCCTGGAACCATGGCGACAAGCGGCGAGGCAAGGATCGCACGGCCGCCAACCTGGGGATCGCGCTAGGCGCGCTCGAAACGGAGCACGTCAAGGCCCCGGAACGGTTGGCTACGCCCTACGCGCGCCAGCCTTCGGCGCTCGAGCTGGCGCGCGAGATCCAAGGCTTCCGCGACTCCCAGCGCGGGACCCTCGGCTATCCGGTGCCCGGCTTCCGTCGCGTCCACCGTGCCGGCACTCCGGTACCTGTGAGCATCGGCACGGCGGCCGAATCCGTGCGCTGTGCGGCGGCCGTCGCGGACGCGGGCGCGGCGTTGGCGGGCATGGTGGGCGCGCGGCGCCTCTTCGAGCGGGACGCCTGGATCCTCTGCTGCCGGCGCGCCGTCTTGACGATCTGTGCCGTGTTCACGTCCCTTGAAGCCTCGGCCATGGCGGAGCACGGGCACCCGTATCCCCTCGCCGAACGGCGCGCCACGTCGCGCGCGCTCGTGCGCCTCACGATGGGCAACCGCGCGCGCCGGCTCGAGCTGAAAGGCTGGGAAGCGGAAAGCCCCGATCTGGGCGCGCTCGTCCGGGGCCTTGGCGCGCGGGAAGTCTCGTCCGTGACGCCGGCCGTTTCCGCGCTGACCGGTCTTTGGGGCTGGCCCGTGGGGAGCGCCACACGGGGAGTGTTCACGGCGGGGCGGCTGGGGCTAGAAGAACTGGCCGAGGGCGCTCGAGCGGCGCGCCTGCGTGGCTTCGATGATGACGAAATCGAACAAGCGCCGCTGTGGGCCTTCTCCGCCGACTACCTTCCGAGCGAGGAAGAAAAAGCGCCGGGCGCCAAGGCGGCCGAGGTGGATTTCGTGGCCGAGGATCCCAAGGGGCGCAAGCGCGCGGCCGCCAAGGGCGCACGGGCGAAGAAAGAGACGAAGAAAGAGACGAAGAAAGAGACGAAGAAAGAGAACGGCAAACCGCTCCGCTACCTCGCGAGCGATCTCGAAAAGCGACCCTACAAACCGCGCGCGAAAAAACCGGCCGCTGCGCCTCCGAAGCGGCGGACGTGCGTCCACGAAGAATGCACGGCGGCCTTCCTGTCCTCGGGCGATGTGGCGTGCCTGCGCGTCGATGCCTCGCGGGTGAAGCCGTGAGCGGCGCGCGCGGTGTGCGCGGGGTGGGCTCCGCCGAAAGGCGCACGACGGACGGGAGAAAATCCTACCGGTGGACGGTCGAAGTTGAGGTGTCCGAAACCTGGGTAGAGGATGGCTTCGGGAGCGAGGCTCTTGCGCGTCTAGAAGATACCCTCATGCCGTGGGCGGCCGGCGGCCGGGAGGTGGTTGTGCGCGTGGTCCGGGAGCCGGATCCCATGGCGGTCTTCGTCGCGCAAGGCGGGCAGGTGAGCAAGTGAGGCCGCGTAGGCTGACGTTCCGGGAGAGGGCCGCGATCGCGTTCGCTACGGCGCCATTTGGCGAGCCGGACGTGCTTTCCGACAAAGAGGCGGTAGAGGCGGCCGGCTCGCTGGCGTCCGAAGCGTGCGAGCAATGGGGCCACGATTGGCACAAGGGCGAATGGCGCGAGGGCCTCGAGCCTCCCGATCGGGAAGTGCCGGACGACGTGTGGATCTGCGGGCGCTGCGGGCTGGTGAAGAAGTGACGCGCGCGGAGGTGGTTGCCGGCGAGGCGGCCGAAGCGTACGGCGTCCCGCTCGCCGTCGTGCTCGGGCGGCGGCGCTCCAAGTCCGTGGGCGTTGCTCGTGCCGCTGTGGCGGCGGCGCTCCGCGAAGAAGGGTGGACCCTCGTCCGCATCGGGAGCTACCTGCACCGGGACCATTCCACGATCCTCTATCTTCTCCAGGCGCACGCCTGGCGAAAGGCGGGCGCGGGTGAGCCGTTCAAGGTCTACAAGTGTGCGGCGCTCGCCGCTCGGGGGCGCAAGTGAAGCCGGCGGCGAGCGAGGGGGATCGCGAGGTGGTGATCTTCTGGCGGATCGGCCTCGACGGCGAACCCATGGTGTTGGTCAAGTTCGCAATCATGCCGGGCGCCGAACGGATCGCGGAGTACCCTGAAAAGCTCTGCGCGGTGAGCTTTGAAACGTTGGGCTTCCGGGGCGCGATCCCGGGCTCGCCTTGCCCGGGGCCGGTCTTCGTTCCCGTCGATCTGGCGCCTCACTTGCTGGCGCTCCTCAACCTGGCGCGAGGGGGCGAGCGGCCGTGGCTGGCGCGAAAGACGACGCGTCGCGAGGTCACCGAATGCGCGCTTGCGTGGTCGGCGCTGCTGGACCAAACGCCACCGAAGGGGGGCGCGAGTTGAAACGCGAGAAAACAGGGCAAAAAGAGCTCTTTTTGGACGATTGTCCGGAGGGCTGGCGGTTCGGTTGGTCGCGCGTGCGCGTGGAGCGCTTGCCGGCGGCCGTGGCGATAGAGGCGGCGGCCGTGGCTTCGGAAGTCTCCGGGTGGATGGTCGCGGCCGAATCCGCGATCCTCCACGTTGCGACAAGCGAAGCGCGCTTCACGGCCGATCAGGTGTGGGCGGAGCTAGAGCGGCGCGGGTGCGAGGCGCTTCCGAGTGATGCGCGCGCGATGGGTGGGGCGTTGCGTCGTGCCGCTCGAGCGGGGCTGATCGGGCGCCTGACGGGCGAGTACCGCGTCAGTGTGCGCGCGGAGCGTCACGGCGGGCCGGTGCAAGTGTGGGAGTCGAAGATCGTCACGTCGGGAAAGACTGAGGAACCAAGATGAGTCAATTTGTGCGGCGGGTTGGGATCGTGATGCGGCCGGCGGCGGAGGAAATCCACGAAGATGGCGAGCTGGATCTATTTCGTGATGGCGGGGAATTTGGCGACATGACCGGGGCCGATCGGCGTCGGCGCGCGCGTCGCGAGCAGGTGCGGGCCTTCGTGCGGGACGTGGACGAAACGGGCGCGCCGTCCTTCACTCCGCTTCGGGCGCAAGCGGCCTGCTACTTCGATCAAGAGCTGGCGCACCGCGTCGCCGAATGCGTACGCGCGGCGGAGGTGCTCCGAGCCGGCGAAGAAGTGCGCGTCTTCCGTGCGAGGTTGCCGCGATGATGGGCCAGGGCGGTTGGGGCGATCCGGTGGTCCTCTTCGTGGCGTGCTTCGTCCTGGGGGCGGCGTTCGCGCTGGCGCGTCGATGACTAGGCGAACAAAAAAGAGTGTAGCGCGCATGTGGCGCGAAAACCGGCGAAGGAAAAAGCGGCTGCGCGGAAACGTGGCGGACCAGTATCGGCAAGCGAAGGCGCACGCGGGGCCGCGTGTGCTGCTTGCGGCGTGCCTCCTGCCGGGCGGCGCGTTCTTGGGCGTGAGGTGCGCGCGATGACGGCGCGAAAGTGCGTGGTGTGTCTGCGCGGTGCGAGCTACGACCGTGAGCGATTGCCGCTCTGTGGGCTCTGCGCCGAAAATTGGGAGTTCAAAGAAGGCTGGATGCTCGATGCGGAAGGAAAGCCGGACGTGCGGCGCATCATGCGATGGGCGGCCATGCGCGCGCGCTCGTGTGCGGGTGCCATGAAGCGTGAGCGGGGCGCACGCGAGGCGGCGCGAAGGGTCGCGGCACAAGTGCGCGAAGTGCGGGGGACAAAATGAGAAAGCCACACGTCGAACGGATGGCCTCGGGGACCTACTCCGCGCGCCTTTCCGATCCCATGCGGCCGGGCGTCCGGATCCGAATCACGGACGATTCAGAGGCAAAGGTGTTGGCGCGCATCTCCAAGGCGCTCGAGCTGGCGCGCGAGGTCAAGCGCGGAGAGGCGGACCCTCGCGAGCTGCGGCGGCGCTTCGGTCGCGTCACCTTGGGCGCTCCCACGGTGGCCGAGGTGTGGGCGTCGCACGTCGCGACCCTGCGCGGGCAATGGGCGAAAAAGTGCGCCGGGATCTGGCGTGTCCAGGTGGCTCCGATGCTGGGGGCGTTGCGGGTGTTCGAGCTGACTCCGGAACGTATGGCGGGGTGGGAAGCGGCGCAAAGGGCGGCCGGGCGCGGCCCGAAGACGGTAGAAAATGCCTTCATCGCGCTCCGGGCGGCCGTCCGTTCGGCGCTCCACGATCGCGTGGACGAAATCCCGTGGCGTACCTGGCGGCCGCAAGGCCCACCGAAGGGGTACGAGCCTCGCGAGGCGTGCCGCTCCCTGGCCGAGCTGGAAGCGCTGATTCTTGCGTGTGCCGCGCACGATGCGCGCGCGATGGCCTCGGCCGGCGCGCTGGGCGATCTGGCCGTGCGCGCGCTCGTGCTCGCGCTGACCGGCTTACGCCAAGGGGAAGGTGTGGCGCTCGGCTGGGATGCGCTCGGCCTCGATGCGCCGGAGCCGGAAAACTGGACGCTTGCCGTCAAGTTCTCCGCCCACGAAGATTGGAGCCAACGGCACAAGGCGCGGCCGCTCGACCCCCCGAAGGGGAACAAGGTCCGCACGCAAACGCTGCACGCTCATGCGGCGCTTGCGCTCCGGCATCAGCGGGACAAGCTTCGCGCGCTGGGGCTCTACCGGGACGATGGGCCGGTTTTTCCGACAAGGGCGGGCGGCTGGCGCCACGGGGCGCAATTGATCGATCCGGCCGTGCTCCGTGAGTGCGTCACGGCGGCCAACCTTCCGACCGAGATCGGGAAAACGTGGACGGTGCACTCCTTGCGCCATACGTTCGCGACCCTGGAAACGTGGGCGGCGTGGTCCTTGACGGGCGACGTTGCGGCCGCGATGGCGCGCACGGGCCATGCCAAGGTCGAAGTGTTGATGGGGTACCTCCGCCGGGCGGGGCGAGGGCGGCCGGCTCCCTTCATTCCGGCCTTGGGCGGCGAGGCCTCGGCCTTCCTGACGGCGGCCGCGCTGCCTCGGGCGTTGCCGGCGGCGGAAATGTCTCCCGTGGCGGCCGTCGCACATCGAAAGCTACTCGCGCTCGCCAAGGCGGCGGCGCAACCGGAACGGCTGACCCTGGGCGAGCGAGCCAAGGCGGCGAAGCGCGAGGGGTTGCGGCCGCTCGGGGAGCTGGCGCGGGAGCACCCATCCGGCCGCCCTGTCGAGGTGAGCAAGCGCGCCGAAGCGCGCTATCGGCGCGCGTACCTCGCGGCGCAACGGGCCGGCGGGAGCGTCGAGGCGTGCCGGCAACGGGGCGGCGCCTCGCGGCGGGCCTTCCTGGGCGCGTGGGCCAAGGCGCAAGCGGTCGCCTCGAAGGCGGCGGCCGCCAAGGCGGCGAGCGAGCGGGCCTTGCTCACATTTGAGGGCCTCGATCCTTGAACGTCGGGCACTGTGGCAAGGTGGACGAGGGCGACGAAAGCGACCGGCGGCGCACGGGCGGCAACGGCTGCCTGTGCCCGGCCCATGCGCTCGCCGGCTGGTGCTACTGCCGCTGTGCGGACTGTGACGCGGTGAGCGTGGCCGAGGGGGTGCGCGCGCCGTCCGTGGCGCTCGAGCGGCTCGAGCGGCCGCCGGCCGCCGAAGACGAGTCCGATCCTCAACTCGTGTGGAGCTGGTAGGCTGGCCCGTGGTCGGGGCCTGGTGCTCCGGCTCTCCGCTCGAGCGTCGGCGCGCGCGACCGTCCCCCCACGGCGCGCGCGTCGGCGCGCGGGTCTACATGCGGGAGCGGGCGCGGCCTTTGCGGGTGAGCTGCCATCCCACGATCCCAAGTCCGGCGAGCAGAAGAAGCGCGGCCGCTCCGTCCACGGCCGTCGTTCCGCCTTCCGGAGCGGCTCCGCCGGGCGCGGCGTTGGGGGCTTCCCCCGTGCTCGTCGCGGTGCGGGTCCGAATGTCCGTCCCGGTAAGAGCTTTCCAGGCTTCGCGCACGGCGCCGAACAAGCTCGAAAGGGGCGGGACCGATTCCGGGCCTTGCGTGGGTAGCGTGTCGAAGGATTGCAGGCGCTTCCAAAGGCGCGACGCTTGCGGGTCCGCTTGTAGCGCGGCCGCCTTGTTCTTCACGCGGGCGGCCATGTCTCCAACGGTGATCGTACCTTTGTGGCCGAGGTCAAGGCCGGGGTTTCCGGAGTAGAGGATCTCTTGCCCGGTGAGCGGGCGGCCGAGGGCGGCGGCGGCCGGCTGTCCCTGGTAGGACCATCCTCCGCCGGACCAAACGACCGGCCAGATCGGGGGCTTCTTTCCGAGGATGCTTCCGGGGCCGTGCGCTGCGAGGGCGGGACCAAGAAAGCCGTGGAACGTGTAGAGCGCGGTACCCGGCGAGGTCCCCCATTCGCGACCCTTGGCGGCAAAGGTCTTGCCTACGTACTTCTCCTGTACGTGCGCCCAAAGTTGGAAAACCGCTTGCAGGTATCCCACAATGGGACCGGCGTTCAATTGGGCGATCGTGCCGTGAGGCCATCCCATTTCGGTTTCAACGATCGGCGTGAGGCCGGCGAGGCCTTCGCGGCTGGCCTGCGGGTTGAGTCCGCTTTCGGAGTAGAAAAGCGCGAGGATCTCAAGCGGCGCGATCCCAAATTCCTTGCCCATGAGGGCGACCGTGGCGAGGTCGGCGTCAGTCCACCCGAAGGGAAGCGGGGCCGGCGGCGGCTCGGGAGCCTGCCACGTCACGGGAGCCCCAATTCCGCAGTAGCGTTGAACGTATTGCCGGCAAGGGGCGTGAACACGTCGGAGGTGGACGAGAAAGCGGCCCACAACGTGTTCACGATCGGCCGTCCCTGGGCGCCTCCGCCGTACTCGTAGGCCGTGCCGTCGCTGACGAAGACGCCGGCCGCCGATCCGATGTGCCGCGAAAAGATCGGAACGTCGCCGGCAATGGGCGCGGCCGCCTGGTCGAACAGGAGCGCGAAACCCGCCGGGCCGGCCGGATCTCGAAGCTGTCCGCGCACGTCGAACAAAACCGATCCGTTCGTCGCGAGCAGAACGGGAGCGGCTCCGATGCCCGGCGTGAAGCCAAAGGAGCGCGTAGCGGCGGGGCCGGGGCCGGACACAAGCGGCGTGACGCCGGGAAACGTGCCGCTCTGGTCCTCCGCCGAAAGCGTCACGGCCGCTTGCGAAAGCGCCGTGCCTCCGCTGCGCTTGCGCCAGCTAGTGATCCACGACTTCGCGCCGGGGAAGTACACGATCGCAACCAAGCGGCTCGCGACTTCGCCCCGGGACGGCGGCCGCGTCCGGAACGCTCCCACATGAAACGAGCCGTGCTCCGTGCGGGCCATGACCCGGCATTCCCATTCGGCGGAGCTGTTCGCCTCTTCGGCGAGGCAAATCGAAAGCGTGGAGCCCCCTTTGCCTGCAAGTCCTACGTCGGACCATTGCGGGCCGGCGCTGATTTGGCCGAGGGCGTTGCTCATGGTCGTTCAGGGGGCGGCGTTCAGGTCCCGACGAGTCCGAAGCTCGTTTGCTGCGAAAGGCCTCGGCCTTCCTGCGGAAAGCAGAAGAGAGCAACCGTCACGATGACGCTCTGATAGAGCGCAACCGGGCCGGGGGCCGGCGGCTGCTTCCAGCGGAACGTGAAGCCGAGTTCCGGCTTGCTCTCGCCTTCCAGCGCAAGGCCGAGAAGTCGCGGCGTCTGGATCGTGAGCGTGGAGAGGGTCACGAAGTTGTTTCCGCCCTGCCCGGCGACCGTAGAAAGGCCGTCGTTTCCAGTGAGAAACGCGGAATTGTTCACGTCCACCATGCAATCAACGTCGTCGAGCGTG
>Ga0315294_10002463_pt1 | contig 20240 bp, 14 predicted proteins | sample YL17G13_40_MG_FD_203626 | JGI IMG/M metagenome (GOLD analysis project Ga0315294, IMG submission 203626) | Sediment microbial communities from Yellowstone Lake, YNP, Wyoming, USA - YL17G13_40 | ecosystem: Environmental > Aquatic > Freshwater > Lake > Sediment | place: USA: Wyoming | collected...
AGGCCTGGCCAACACCAAAAACTTCGATGAGTATACGCTGAACCATTCGGTCAACGTCTGCGTCCTCGCCCTCGGCCTCGGCCGACGGCTCGGCCTTTCGCGCCAAGAGCTGACCGAGCTCGGCATCGGCGCCTTCCTCCACGACCTGGGAAAACTGGAGATCCCCAAGGAGATCCTGGACAAGCCGGCCAAGCTCGATCCCTCGGAGCGAAGCGTCATGGAAGGGCACTCCCGTCTCGGCGCCGAACGCCTCGTCGAGCTGGCCCGCTCGCGGAACGTCCCGCTCCGGGCCATTCAGGTCGCCCTCGAACATCACACCAGGGCCGATCTCGGCGGCTACCCGAAATACATCCACAAAAAGGACATCAGCCTCTATAGCAAGATCGTCCAAATCGCCGACACCTTCGACGCCCTGACTTCGAAGCGGGTTTTCCGGAAGAAGGTCTTCACCAAGGAGGAAGCTCTGAGCATGATGCTGGAAAAGAGCGGCATGGAGTTCGACCCGGTGATCCTCAAAGCCTTTATCAGCATGGTCGGCGTTTATCCCGTCGGATCGCTCGTCTTCCTGAACACCGGAGAGATCGGCATCGTCTTCGCCATCAATCCCCATGCTTCGTTCGTCCAGCGGCCCAAAGTCAAGCTGATCGCGGATGCCGAGGGAAACAAGATGGACGGCCCTATCGTCGACCTGACCGAAGTCGATCTGACGACCAGAAAATTTCTTTGGACGATCATCAAGACGCTGGACCCGGATACCTACAAAATCCAGGTCGCCGATTATTTCCTGGCGCGCGTCCAATAAATCAAGACAGAAGGAACGGACATGACGATCCCCCCTCCCCTGGACCTGACCTGCGAATACCTGACCGATCCTTTGGGGATCGATTCCCGAAGGCCGCGGTTCTCCTGGAAGCTCAAACACTCCGAGCAAGGCGCGGCGCCCAAGGCCTATCGGATCATCGTCGGTTTGCGCCAGGAAGTTGTTGAAGAAGACCTCGGAGATCTATGGGACAGCGGGAGGGTCCGGTCGGGCAGGACGTCCCTCATCACTTACGGCGGCCGGCCTTTAAAGAGCCGGCAGCGCTGTTTCTGGAGGGTTCGCTGGTGGGACCGGGAGGGGTCGATCAGCTCTTTCAGCCGAACCGCGTCTTTTGAGATGGGGCTGCTCGAAAAATCGGATTGGTCGGCCCATTGGATCGGCCTGAAAGCCCCGCGATATTTCAGGACAAAGGGGACGGTTCTGGCCGGTCGATATCGGGGGGATTATGTCCAGACGGAGGCGATCTATCTCACCCGAAATTTTACGGCGGGTCATCGCCCCCAATCGGCCCGGGCTTATGTCTGCGGCCTCGGTCTCTTCGAATTCCTCCTCAACGGCCGCAAGATCGGCGACCATGTCCTCGATCCGGCCCAGACCGACTACGGGAAATCCGCTCTCTATGCGACCTTCGATATCACCTCTTACCTCGCCCGGAAGAACGCGGCGGTCATCATCCTCGGTAACGGACGGCATATCAAAAATTTCGGATTTGGCCCGCCGCGGGCGATCTGCCAGATCGAGATCGAGGAGGAGGACGGCTCTCAACGGATCATCGCCACGGATGAGACCTGGACGGGCGGCTCCGGCCCGGTCGGGCGGAACGGACTCTATTTCGGCGAGATCTTCGACGGGCGAAAAAGGACTATCGGATACACGGGAAAAGCCGTCCGCGTCGCGGGTCCTCCTCTGCACGCGCAGATGCTGCCCCCGATCCGCGTCATCCAGACCTTGCTCCCGCGCCGCTTCTCCAGCCCCTCTCCGAACGCCCGCCTTTTCGACTTCGGCCAGAATTTTTCGGGATGGGTGAGGATGCGGGTCCGCGGCCCGGCCGGGACGCGAGTCACGCTCCGTCATGCCGAACTTCTGAACGAGGACGGCTCCTTGAACACGGCCCCCAATCAGAGGGCGGCGGCGACGGATGTCTATATCCTCAACGGCCGCGGCCTCGAAACCCATGAGCCGCGGTTCACCTATCATGGGTTCCGCTACGCCGAAATCAGCGGGACCTCGAGCCTGCCGGACCTCAAGGAGGTCGAAGGCCGCGTCGTCCATTCCGACGTCAAACCGGCCGGGACGTTCCTTTGTTCCGACACTCTCCTCAACCGGGTTCACCGCAATATCCTCTGGGGCCAGCGTTCCAACCTGATGAGCATCCCCACGGACTGCCCGCAGCGGGACGAGCGGCACGGCTGGCTGGGCGACGCTCACCTGTCGGCCGAAGAGGCGATCCTCAATTTCGACATGGCCGCGTTTTACGCGAAATTCCTGAGGGACATCCGAAACGCCCAGGGCCGGGACGGAAGCCTCCCGGATTTCGTGCCTCCCTACGTCGGCGGCTTCCGGCCGGCCGATCCGGCCTGGGGTTCCGCCTACGCCACGCTCGCCTGGCTGGTTTACTGGTACTATAGGGACGCGGAGGTCCTGGCCGACCACTTCGCCGGCCTGAAAAAATACGTCGATTTCCTCTCGAGAAACGCGGCCGGCCGCATCATCCGAGATCTTGGCAAGTACGGGGACTGGTGTTCCCCGGGGAGCATCGTCCCGAAGCAAACACCCCTCCAGCTGACCTCGACCTGGTTCTATTATCATGACACCTTGCTCCTGTCGAGGATCGCGGCCGCCTTAAAGCGAACGGAAGACGCGGCGAAATATGCGGATCTGGCCCGGCGCGTCAAGGATGCCTTCAACGACGAATTTCTCGAGGGGGACCAGTATCGCGCCCTTCGGACAAGTCCGGTGGACAAATATGTCAGCCAGACCTCGAACGCGCTTCCCCTCCATCTCGGCATGGTCCCGCCGATGAAGAAAGGCGCCGTCGTCCGAAGCCTTCTGCGCAGCGTCATCAACGATTGGGATCGTCATCTCGACACCGGGATTATCGGCACGCGCTACCTTCTCGACGTGCTGAGCGAGAACGGGCGGACCGATCTCGCCTACCGCGTCGCCCGTCAGACGACCTATCCCGGATGGGGATACATGGTCAAGGAAGGCGCGACGACGCTCTGGGAACGCTGGGAGAAGAACACCGGCGGCGGCATGAACTCGCACAACCATATCATGCTCGGCAGCGTGGACGCCTGGTTTTACAGGACGCTGGCCGGGGTCCGGTGCTCAGCTCCCGGCTGGACGAAGATCCTGGTCCGGCCGCCCGATCTTCCGGAACTGACGTTCGCGAAATGTTCTCATGAAACGATCCGGGGAACGATCGAAGTCCATTGGAAGCGCCTGGAGAATTGCTTCTCCCTCGATCTCCGTGTTCCCATCGGCGCGGAGGCCGAGGTGCGGATCCCGTTATTGTGGAAAGCATCGACGCTGCGGGAGAACGATCGAACGATCTGGCCTGAACGAAGGCCCGATCCGGCCAGCCCCTCTTGGGATCGGCCCGCATTGAGAGGCTCGCGTCTCGTCTTGAAGGTCCCGGCCGGGGCTTATCGGTTCAGTTTAGTGAAGCGCCGTTAGAGCCGTTAGAATAGATACTTCTTGAACAACCGGGCCGCCTCGGCGTAGCCGGCCACCGTCCGGTCAAGATGCCGGTCCTCGTGAGCGGTTGAGATCGCTCCCCCGCCGTGGACGACGTGGATATCTTCGGTCAGGAGGGCGAGCTTGAGGATCTCTTCCTTCAGCCGCATATCCGAGGTCGCGGGATTCCAGACGTCTTCGGCGCTTTCGTAATCCATTTTCTTGAGCGGGAAGTTGACCATGTAAAGCGAGCTCCCGCGGATGACGGCGTTGCCGTATCCCGTGCACCTGGCTTCGATCCCCTCCGCGACAAAGACGTCCTCGACGCGCTTGCGGAGGAGGTCTCCGGCAAGGGCCAGCCGCGGATAGACCGTCGCCGCATGCTCGACCAGGTATTTCAGCATGACGTAGCCGGCCCGCATGTACTGGGGGTGGGAGGAGAACGTCCCGCCCTCGAAAAGGACGCGCTGTTTGGATTTCGCCCGGGAGCCATCGAGGATCTCGGCGCGGCCGGCCACGGCCGACACGGCGTGCCCCCCGCCGATCAGCTTCCCGAAAGTCGAGAGATCGGGTTCGATCCCGTAGAGCTTTTGAATTCCCGAAGGACAGAACCGGAATCCGGAGATGATCTCGTCGAAGATGAGGATGATGCCGTATTCCTCCGTCAGCCGTCTCGCCCGCTGAAGATACTCTTTCGAGGCCGCCAGAAATCCTCCAACCCCCAGGAACGGCTCCAGAATGAAGCAGGCCAACTTGTCCCCTTTCGCCCGGACGATCTTCTCCAGGTCGTCGGGATCATCGAAGCGGGTGGCGTGGGTATGGCGAAGGATCCCTTCCGGCACACCGGCCGATTCCCCCAGAACAAACCCCCTTTTAGGATAGTATTTGACGGCTTTGAGAAGGTACGGGGACGCTCCGTGCCAACCGCCTCCGATCTTCAAGATGCCTTGCCGGCCGGTGTGGGCTTGGGCGAGCATGACGGCATACATCGTCGCCAGCGTCCCTGAAGTCGTGAAGCGGACCTTGTAATCCCGGTAACCGAGCTGTTTGAGGAGCAATTCGGCCAGCCTGACCTGGCTTTCCCCTTCGAATCCCGTATGGAGCGAACCTCCCTCGGGATCGAACCGCTCAAATTCCTTTTTTAGGACGGCGGGATTGTGGCCGAGAATATTGGCGTAGTGCCCCTGCCAATAATCGATGTAGGTATTGCCGTCGATATCACAGACATAGGGGCCTTTGGCCCTGGCCATGAAGAAGGGATAGGGAGCCCATAGGCGGAGCGTGTGGCTGCCGCCCCTGACCATGACCTTTTGAGCGCGGTCGTAAAGACTCCGGCTCTTCTTGGTCTTTTTCCTGTATTTTGCTTCGAGGACGGCGATGAACCGGTCGATTTTCTCCATGGCACCTCTTAATAGATGTACCACTTTACCAACCTCGAATTCCCTTGTCAAACACGTCCAGGGATCGGCGCTTCATCGGGTCCTTTTATTGACATCCCGCGGTTTGGTGCTATAATAGCCAGGATTTATGTCTATCCTCAAGAAAAAAAAGCAAAACCGCGTCTGCGTTATAGGTCTGGACGGCGTTCCGTTCGATCTACTCCTCGACCTGGCCAAAAAGGGTGTCCTGTCGGCTCTCGGACGGATCATCGATTCGGGGCACCTCCATAAAATGAAGGCGAGCCTTCCCGAGGTCTCCGCCGTCAGTTGGACCGACTTTATGACCGGGACCAATTCGGGAACGCACGGGATCTTCGGCTTCACCGACCTGAAACCGGGGACTTATGACCTCCGTTTCCCGAATTTCCTGGACGTAAAGGTCCCGACTTTATGGGATACGCTGGGCGAAAAGGGGCTGAAAAGCATCATCATCAACCAACCGTCCACCTACCCGGCGAGAAAATTGAACGGGGTTCTCCTGTCCGGGTTCGTCGCCGTGGAGCTGGGCAAAGCCGTTTATCCCCCATCGCACAAGGCCGCCCTGGAACAGATGGGCTACCAGATCGATATCGACACGCTCAAATCCCGGGAGAACTCCGGTCTCCTCTGGCAAGAGCTGATCAAGACGCTCATGGGCCGGCAGAGGGCCCTGAATTATTTTTGGGAGGAAGAGTGGAACTATTTCGAGCTGGTCATAACCGGGACGGACCGGCTTCACCACTACCTGTGGAACGCCTATGAGAATCCCGACCATCCCCATCACCAGAATTTCCTCGAATTCTACCGCCAGATCGACCGGCTGATCAACAAGATCTACACGGCTTTCAAGAAGAACTCCGGCGACGAGGAGAACTTTTTCTTACTCTCCGACCACGGCTTCACCGGGATCAAGCAGGAGGTCTACCTCAACGCCTGGCTGGAGAAGGAAAAATTCCTTAAATACTCGAATTCAGTCCCGAAAGGCCTGGAGGACCTCCATCCCAAAACCGTGGCCTTTGCCCTCGATCCCAATCGGATCTATTTGAACTATAAGGACAAGTATCCTCAGGGATCGGTCCGACACGCCGAAGCCAAGACCATCCGGGACGAAATCATCCGGAAACTGGACAAGCTCGAGTTCGAAGGGCAGAAGGTCGTCCGCAAGGTCTTCCCGGCCAAGGACATCTACTGCGGCCCTTACGTCTCGAAAGGGCCCGACCTGATCGTCCTCGGAGAACCGGGATTCGACATGAAGGGCTCCGTCAAGAAAAAGGAGATTTTCGGGCGCACCCCCGGGTTCCAGGGCATGCACACATGGGACGACGCGTTCTTCCTGGCCAAAAACAACTTTGGAGACAACCTCAAGATCTCGGACCTGTCCGAGATCATCATGGACCGTTTCTAATGTCCTTCCGATCGGGAAAGAGCCGAGGTCTTTTTCTGATCCTCCTGATTTTGGCAACGGGGATCCCGTTGCCGGCCTATATCGGGCCCGGCGCGGGCTTCGCTTTTTTATCCTCGTTCCTGGTCCTGTTTTTGACCTTTATTCTGGCGGTTTTTTCATTTCTCTCCTGGCCGTTCCGCTTCCTGTTCCGCCTGGTCCGGGGCCGGAAAGCCTTCAAGAAAAGCCGGGTCGACCAGGTCGTCATCATCGGTCTGGACGGCCTCGCTCCCGAACTGGCCGAGAAGTTCATGGCCGAAGGCAAACTGCCCCATCTGTCGAGGCTCAAGGAGGAAGGCCATTACTCCCGCCTCCAGACCACGACGCCGGCCATATCCCCCGTCGCCTGGTCCTCGTTCATGACGGGGGCTAATCCTTCAAAGCACAATATCTTCGATTTTCTCAGCCGCGATCCGCGGACTTATCTTCCCGATCTCTCTTCGGCCCGCATCGTAAAACCAAAAAAGGTCCTCTCCTTCGGCAAATACAACATCCCCCTGTCCAAGCCCGAGATCAAGGGCATGCGCAAGAGCGTCCCCTTCTGGAAAATTCTCGGAGACAGCGGCATTTTCAGCTCCATCCTCAGGGTCCCGATCACCTTCCCTCCGGAAAAATTCAAGGGTCACCTCCTCTCGGGCATGTGCGCGCCCGATCTCAAGGGCAGCCAAGGGACGTTCACTTTCTACACGTCCGATCCCGTCAAGATCCAGAAGCGCGAAGGCGGCCTCGCCCTTCCCGTCGAGATCAAGGGCGACCTCATCGAGACCTATATCTCCGGGCCCGAAAACACGATGCTCAAGCGTCCCGAAGAGATCCGGCTGCCGATGAAGATCGCGATCGACCGCCGGAAGGAAGAGGCCCGGGTCGAGGTTTCAGGCCGGACGTTCACCCTCAAGAAAAACGTGTTTTCGCCCTGGGTCCGGCTCACCTTCCGTCCGGGCTTGGGAACCAAGATCAGGGCCATCTGCAAGTTTTACGTTTCCCAGATCGAGCCGCATTTCGAGATGTACGTCACGCCGCTCAACATCGACCCGGAAAAGCCCGCTCTGCCCATTTCCCACCCCTTCATCTATTCCATCTATCTGGCCAAGCTTCTCGGCAGCTTCATCACCCTCGGGGAGGCCAACGACACCTGGGCCCTGAACGAAGGCGCTCTCAGTGAAAAGGCATTCCTCGAACTGACCTACGCCAATCACAAGGAATGGGAAGGCATGCTCTTCAATGCCCTGAGCAAGACGAAGAAAGGCCTGGTCGTCTGCGTCTTTGAAACGACCGACAGCATTTCGCACATGTTCTGGCGCTATTTGGACGCAGGCCACCCGGCCTTGAAAAACGGCCGGGCCGAAATGGGGCCCGGGGTCATCGAGGACCTTTTCAAAGCCATGGACGACATGATCGGCCGCATCCGGAAAAAAATGGCGGCGAAGAGCGCCCTGTTCGTCATGTCCGACCACGGTTTCAAGCCCTTTCGCCGCGGCGTCAACCTCAATTCCTGGCTGGCAAGGAACGGCTATCTTTTTCTGAAGGACGGCAAAACGGGAAGCGGCGAGTGGTTCAAGGACGTCGATTGGCGGCGGACGAGGGCCTATGCCCTCGGTCTGGGCGGGATCTATATCAACCAAAGGAGCCGCGAGGCGGAAGGCCTCGTCGCTTCCGGCGCCGAGGCCAAAACCCTGCGCGCCGAACTGAAAATAAAGTTGGAAAGTCTCATCGACGTGGACGGGGGAGGCGCGGCGATCCAGCGGATCTACGACCGGGACGAGATCTATACCGGTCCCTACAAAGACAACGCGCCGGACCTGATCATCGGCTATAGCCCGGGCTGGCGCGCGTCCTGGGACGGAGTCACGGGAATCGTCTCGGACAAGGTCTTCGAGGACAACACCAAAGCCTGGAGCGGCGACCACTGCATCGATCCGGCTAGCGTTCCGGGCGTGCTCTTCGGCAGCCTCGCCCTTAAGGCCCAAAAACCATCCATCATGGATATGGCCCCCACCGTCCTTCAACTGTTCGGCCTGGAAGCGCCGGCTCACATGGACGGCCGCTCCCTGCTGGGGCCGCCGCAGGCCGGGCCGAGCAACGAACGGAATCCTCTCCCGCCCCGACCTCTTCAAAGGGGGAATGGAGCGGATTCATCGGAAACCCGAAAAAAGAAGAAACGAAGATGACCCATCCGTTATCGCGCCGGGATTTCATGAAGGCCGGACTTGGGGCGGCGTCCCTGGCCGCCCTCGGAACGCGGCCCGGCTTCGTCCAGAAATCCTTCGGCAAGACGGCCACCCCGCGGAAGATCCTCATCCTCGGTTTTGACGGAATGGACCCCGGCCTCACCGACCGCTGGATCAGGGAAGGCAAACTGCCCGCCTTCCGGCGCCTGATGGCCCAGGGGGGGTTCCGCTCGCTCCAAACGAGCGTCCCCCCGCAAAGCCCTGTGGCCTGGTCGAATTTCATCGCCGGCACGAACCCGGGCGGCCATGGGATCTTCGATTTCATCCATCGCGATCCGAAGATCTATTTTCCCGTTTTCTCCGCATCGGCCACCGAGGAGGCGACGAAAACGATCCGCATCGGCAACACTATCTTCCCCATCAAGGGCGGGAAGGTCCGGAATCTGCGCCGCGGGAAGGCGTTCTGGCAGGTTCTCGAGGAGCACGACATTCCGGCGACGATCTTCAAGATCCCGGCCAATTACCCGCCCGTCGCGACCCGACAGCGGACGATCTCCGGCATGGGGACGCCGGATATCCTGGGCGGTTACGGCTGGTTCCGCTATTACACGACCGAGCCCAAGGAGATCCGGGCGGACATCGGCGGAGGTGAAACCCGCCAGGTCTATGTCATAGGCAACCGGATCGAAGCCAAGCTGCCCGGACCGGTCAACACGTTCAAAAAAGACCGGCCGACCGCGGAGATCGATTTCAAGGTTTATCTCGATCCCCAGAATCCCGTGGCCAAGATCGTCATTCAGGACCATGAATTCCTTCTCCGGGAAAGGGAATGGAGCGGCTGGAAGCGCATCCGCTTCTCCCTCATCCCGACCCAGAGCGTGAGCGGCATCTGTATGTTCTATCTCAAAGAGGTCCGGCCGAATTTTCGCCTCTACGTGTCCCCCATCAACATCGATCCCGGCGACGCCGCCCTGCCCATTTCGACCCCGGAATTCTACGCCGAAGAACTCGACCGGAAGTTCGGACCGTTCTTCACTAAAGGATTGCCGGCCGATACGAGCGCCCTGGACAACGACGTCTTGGACGAAGGCGAGTTCCTTCAACAGGACGGCTTCGTCCTCGAGGAAAGCCGGGTTATGCTGGACCACGAACTGGGCCGTTTCGATTCCGGGCTTCTTTTCTATTACATTTCGAGCACCGACCAGCGACAACACATGTTTTGGAGGCTGCTCGATGAAAAGCACCCCGCCTACGACGCCGCGCTGGCGAAGTCCTACGGCGGCGTCATCGAGAAAACGTACATGGAGGCGGACGCCATCCTGAATCAGGTCATGGGCCGGATCGACAAAAACACGCTTCTGCTGATCATGTCCGATCACGGCTTCAATCCCTACTACCGAAGCTTCAACCTCAACACCTGGCTCCGCCAGAGCGGCTATCTCCAGTTGACCAACGAGTTCAAGCAGGAGGATCTGGAGATCGGATTCCCGAGCACGGACTGGTCCCGGACGAAAGCCTATGGAATCGGTTTGAATGGCCTTTATATCAACCAAAAAGGACGCGAAGCTAACGGGATCATCGATCAGGGAGCGGACACGGACAACCTGGTCAGGGAGATCGCCCGGAAACTCGAGGAATTCAAAGATCCCAGGACCAATGATCAGGTCGTTTTAAAAGCCTATGTGGCCAAGGACATCTACACGGGCCCGCACGCGGGCGAGGCTCCGGACATCATCCTCGGCTTCAACCGCGGTTACCGCATTTCCTTCAGTTCACCCTTGGGCCGCGTTCCCAAGGACGTTCTCGAGGACAATCTGTCGAAATGGAGCGGCGACCACATGGGCGCCGCGGAAATCCTGCCGGGGATCCTGTTGGCCAACCAAGCCGTCAAAGCGGACTCGCCGGCCCTCTACGACCTGACCGCGACGATCATGGATGTGTTCGGCATCGAAAAACCGAAAGAGTTGATCGGAACATCGATCTTCAAGGAGTGAACCATGAGCAAAGAGAAGGTCAAAATCGATAAAAGCCTCCTCGACAAGGTTCGAAAATTCGCCGAGCTCTCGGGATACTCATCGGTCGAGGAATTCATCGCCCATGTTCTGGAAAAGGAGTTAGCCAAAATCGAGGAGGCCGACTCCGAGGAGGAGATCAAGAAAAAGCTGAAAGGATTGGGCTATATCTCATGATGTGGGTTTTCAATTCGTTCATCGGAACGGTCTTTGACGCCATCGTCTGGCCCGTCCGTGGCCTAGGTCCCTGGCCGGTGATGATCGAAGTCTCTTTCCTGACCGGGCTGTTGATGCTGGTCATCTTCCGCCGCACCTCGAACCAGGACGGGATCCGCGCGGCGAAGAACCGGATCAAGGCTCATCTCCTTGAGCTGCGGCTCTATAAAGACAGCCTGGCCCAGCAGCTGAGGTCTCAGGGCCGGATCCTGGCGGCCAACGGCCGCTATATCGGCTACGCCCTCAAACCCATGCTCGTCATGATCGTTCCCGTCGTGCTCATCCTCGTTCAACTCAACCTCTGGTTCGGTTCGCGGCCGCTGCGGGTCGGCGAGTCGGCGCTCGTGAAACTCAAGCTCGCGAAGGGGGGCGATCCTCTCAAGACGGATCTGCGCTTGGAAGCTCCGGCGGGGATCGAGGTCGAAACGCCGGCGCTGCGGATCGAGGACGAAGGGGAGATCGACTGGCGCGTCAGGGCCCGGTCCGAGGGCGGGCACGATCTCGTCTTCCGCTCAGGCGGCGAGACGTTCACAAAATCCCTTTCGGTTGGTCAAAAGCGGATGACGAAGATCTCCGCCCTCAAACCCGGGCCGGGCCTGACGGGCCAGGTTTTCAATCCCGGCGAAAAACCGGTGCCCGGAAGTTTCTCCATCGCCTCCGTGGAAGTCGCTTTCCCGGCGCGGAAGATGGACCTGTTCGGACTGGGAGTGCATTGGCTGGTGGTCTATTTCATCCTGTCCATTATTTTCGGTTTCGCCTTCAAGGGCGTCTTCAAAGTCGAGATCTGAGCGTGGACGGATCCCTCCGGAAGCTCGGCTAAGGGACGCTCAGAACGTAGGGCAGGTTCTTCGTCCGCAGCCTGATCGAGACCTTGGATTCCTGGTCCCTGTTATATTCGTCCTTTTGTTTTAACGTCAGGGTCAGGTCTCGGACGGTCTGGATCTTGGGGGGCTCGACGTCCTTCTTGTTCTTCTTTTTTAAAAGGTCCTTGAGGAGAGAGTAGATCATGCCGATCGCCTGGACGATCGAGAACGAGTTCATCGGATTCGGTTCGTCGCGGTGGAGCACGTAGTCCGGCTTGAAACCGTAAGGCAGATTGCCCGGCTGCAGGCCGAGCTTCAAAGAAACGGGGCGCTCCTCTTTCCGGCTGGACATGACCAGTTCTCCCCCGATGTACATCGAGAGCATATATTCGGCCGTCCGGCCGGGCGGCGGGGCGGTCTTAGGCGGGGAGAACCGCGGCGTCGAGACGTCGACCTCGAGGGTGATCTCCTTGCGCAGGATCAGCCCCGCCGCTTTGACCTCCAGACTGTAGACTCGCGTCCCCGGCCGGAGAAACAGATCGTTGGCGTCCAGGGCGATGACGTTGAAACCGGGCTTGAGCTGTCCGCCTTCGAGGACCTCGGCGCCCAGAGCGAACTTATAATAAGCTTCGTTCCGAATGTCGATGACGAGCGGCAGGATCCCCTGGGGCATGAGGAGCTCATCCCCGACGCCCTTGATGAGGGCGATCTCGGTGATTTGAGGATAGAGGCCCCGCCAGCCGTTCAGCCAGCCGATGACATCCGACTGGTTGACCAGGTCAAGGAAGGCGTACCCCGTGTCGTTGCCGCCGTTCGCCTCGAAATATTCGACGATCCATCGCCTCTCGTCCGCCGGGCGGTTCCGGCGGCCGTCGCAAAAGGCCAGGATCCCGGAGGCGTCCGACTTGTCGATGAGGCTTTCCAGGGTCGCGTAGACCGGCTCCAAATAGTCCGCAATGGCCTTATAATCCTTGCCGTTGCCGAAGAGCTTCGCCACGTCCGTCCTCCATTGGGCCGACAGCGCTCCGGCGCTGACGGCGAGCAGGAGACCGAAAAGAAAGGCTTTTTTAGTAACCATATTGGAACACGAGATACATTTCGAGGCTGGAGTTCGGAAAATCGGGAGGCAAAGGCGGAAAGGGGCCGCTCAGACGGACCGCTTTCACGGCGGCCTGGTCCAAGAGGTCGATCTTCGACGACTCTCCGATCTCGACGGCCAGCAATTCGCCGGCCTTGGACATCATGACCGTGACTCCCACCTCGCCGATATATCCGGCAAAGGCCTCCTGGCCGAGCGACCAGTTTTTTTGGATCCTGATCACGACCTCGTTGGCCCAAGGCGTGAAGTCATAGCGGACGATATTGGGGACGGTTCGGCCCCCGCGGGGCGGACCGGAAGATCCGCCACCCCCCCCAGGCCCGGGCTGCCCCGCTCCGGGGCCCGACCCGGCTGTCGGCCCTTTGATCTTACCTAGATATTTTAAAAAATCGGCTCCCGCCCAGGACCTATACCGGTCCGGCCTGAGCAGGGACTCAATCGAATTTTCGGACGGCTTGGCCAGATTCAACGGGGAGTCCTTGGGATAGGTCAGCCGGAATCCCGAATAAGGAACCCCCGTCGCCCCCGGCTCTCCTCGGGCGCCCGGCCGGGCCTGAACGTCCGAAGAGGGAACTTGAGGCCGCTCCGCGGCCTGCCCGGCGCCCGGTTGAGCCCCGGGCTTTTGCCTTTCCGGCTTGGCCGTCTCCCCCGCGGCTGCTTCCGAAGCCTGAGTCGGCCGGCCCGGTTTGACGGTCACCGGCTCCTCTGAAACCGGGGCCGCGGTGATCCGCCGGGGGATCTTCGGAAGTTGGATCATCCCTTCGGGAACGAAAGGGACCACTGTCGCTTTCGTCTTGGTAGAGAAGATCTTGTAATTGAATTTGAGGTGCAAAAGAACATAGAAACCCGTCCCATGAAGCACCGCGGACAGGAGAAAGATGGCGATCCTGCTTTTATATTCCGGCTTGAGGTCAAGAATATTCGACTCCTCGAGAATATTTTAGCATATTTCGGCGCTCCATTATCTTAAATGACGGATCGCGGCGGGTCGTTTCAATTTTTTTTGACGGATTCTCCGGAACAGAGGACCGCTGGAACGATGGGAAATAAAGCTCGGGCTAATTGATGCCGATCACCAGCTCGTGGCGGACGTATTCGCCCGGCGGCCCCGGCGGGATCTGGACGCGGAGCACCGCCCCCTCCTGCTTGGCCCCGCTGACCGACCGGATGAGGTCGGCCCGGGCCACTCTCATGTTATACGTCCGGCCGGCCAGACCTTCGAGGATTGTTTTCAATTTCCCATCCTTGAATTCCGAGCGGATGATCCTCAGCCCTTGGCTCGTATCTCCCGTCTTGGAATCGTTCGCCGGCGGGAGCAGCTCAGGGACCGGACCGAGTTGGATTTCAATGACGTCGTTCCGGCCGAGAGCGACCTCGACCAAAGGCTGGACCGCTTGCCCCGGGGGCCCGGCGGCAAGTTGATGTTTGACGGCCCTGCCGTTCGCGGTGACGCCGCGGACCTTCGTTCCCAATCCGAAGGCCGGGCCGAAGACGAGCTTATAAGCGGCGTTCGTCCGGCGGCCGATCTCCACGCGCGCCTCGTCCGCGGATCTCCGATAGCGCAGGGAGAATGTTTCTTCGCCGACCTTCCAGTTGTCGACGGCTACATCCGTCCAGTCCGCCGGAAAGCGCGGTTCGAAGCGGACCTCCCGGGTCAGGGCATCTCCCTCGAGGCCGAGCAATCCCTTGACCAGAGGGAGGACAACGCCGCTCGAGGAAAAGCCCTGGTGACAGACTCCTTCCTGCGGCCAGATATTCTGCTCGCCCGAAAAAAGCTCGGTGATGTATCCTAAAGCGTTGTCGAACGTGTGGCGGACGGCCGCGGCCAGCAGTCCGAATCCCTGAAGGCTAAAATTGTGTTTATAGAGGGCCGTCGCCACCCAGCCGCTGAGGAACGGCCAGACCGCGCCGTAATTATAATTCAAGGGCTCAAAAAGGGCGCTTCGGGTCGAGAGCATCCGGACGCCCCAATCCGTCGTCAGGTCCGCGGCGTTGATCCTTTCGAGCGTCAGGAGGCTGCGTCCGGCCTCGCCCTGGCCCCAGACGAGCGGGACGGAGCTCCAAGGCGTCAGCTCCTTGACCAGTTTCCCGTCGGCGTTGAAGGCGTACGCATATTGGCCCTTCTCCGCGTCCCAGAATTTGGCGTCCAGGGTCTTTTGGGCCTTGGCGCAGTGATCGCGAGCCGTTCTCTCCATGGACGGATCGCCGGCCGCCTTGGCCAGCCGCTCCATTCCGAACGCCGCCCTGGTCCAGGCCGCGGCCAGGTAGATATCGGTCCGGATGCCGGTGAGCGAGCCGAACTCGAGCGCCCCGAGACCGGCTTTGCTGTTGTCCATGAGACCGTCGCCGTCGGCGTCCGTGGTCAGGCACCAGGCGTAAGCCTTGTTGAGCGAAGGCCAGCTTTGCTTGACGAACTCGATGTCTCCGGACATGCGGAGATAGTCATAACAGGCGGCGATAAAAAAGGGGGTCGTTTCGCCGTGGATGTACCCGTAAGGATAATCCTTGAACCAGTTGAGATAGCCCGCCGCCTGGGACAGTTCATGGGCCATTTTGCCGTCATCCCGCTGCCACTTCTGGGTGAAGAGGAGGGCTTCTCTCACCGCCGGGAACGCGCCGTAGCCGTTGAGGCTGAGCGAATTCATGAAGGCGTCGCCGCTGAAGAACCAGCCGAAGCCGGGCCGGCCTCCGGTCCCCGACATCCCCAGGCCGGCCACCAATCCCTTGCCTAGATCGGGATTGTCGACGATCAAGTTATCGTAAGCGACCTTGGCCCATTCGAAGGCCAGATTGAGCTTTGCGTCCGGGGTCGTGACCCGGAGGGTGGCCTGCCGGAGTCTGTCGTAATGGACGACGGCCTCGCGATAAACGGCCTCGGGATCCTTGGCCAGCTTTTCGTAAGTCCTGCGGACATCCTCGCGCCGGCCTTTTCCTCCGGCCAGGACGACCGGGATGAACATTCCTCTCGTCGCCTTCTTGGTCTCGATCGGGATCTTGAATTGATTGGGCGTGTCCGAGAGCATATGCGCCGGCGTGTAGGAGATCCCTTGGGCCGCCGGCGATCCGACGAGACCGTGGTTCTTCCGGGTCGGCTCGCTGATGATATATGCCTTGAGCCCGCCGTCCCACGAGGCGTATTGTCCGCCGATGCCGGCCGGCCACATGGGTTGGAGAACGGGCAGAAAGCCGCAGACGATGGTCAGAGGCTCGGTCGTGTCCACGGCCAGGAGGATGACGGCGCCGGGCTCGTCGACCGCCGTGACGTAGGTCGCTTTGACCGTGAACGACTGAAAGACGTAGGTCAGGGTCGTGGCCGCGGGCGTCGCGGAGATATAGCGGACGATGTCCTTGCCGAGAATTGGCTGCGTGCTCGATCCGATCAGGAAAGAGAACTCGAAATTGCGGAGGAGCTTGAGCGGATAGGCCCAGGCCTCGAAGGAGCCGCTCTCGGCGCCGAGGATGGCGAACTTTCGTCCGGCCTTGTCGAAATAGGTGTTCGGCTGGGCCAGCCGGTGAAGTTCAAGGTCGGACGAGGCCAGCTCGAAGCGAGGGATGAGCCCCTCGGCCGCGCCGGCGGAAATGGCGGAGCAAAGCAGAATACCGATGATGAGCAGATGACCCGATCTTCTGACTTTCATCTCATCCCCCTTCTCTCTCTCAATCCTCTCTCAATGCTCGCACCGGTTGAACCAGGCGATCTCCTCGAGCGGTTTGCGTTTCTGCTCGCGGGACGGCTTCTTCTCATAATAGCCGAGCGTCAGCAGCGAGACGATCTTGTATTTGCGCGGGATTTTGAGGACCTTGCGGGCCTTCCGGATGCTGAACCAGCCGATCCAACACGTTCCGAGGCCAAGCTCTTCGGCCTGGAGGACGATGTGTTCCCCGGCGATCCCGATATCGATCATGAAGAACGGAACCTTCTGGACCTGACGGCCGAGCCGGTTGGCCAGGAAATCGAGCTTGGCCAGGATGAGGATCAGGACGGGGGCTTCGGCCGCGAACTTCGTCTGGGCGTAGATCCCCGTGAAGGCGGCTTTGGCGAAGCGCGCCTTGAGCTCCGGATCGTCGATGACCACGAAACGCCAGGTCTGGGCGTTCTCGGCCGACGGCGCCAGGCGCGCCGCTTCGAGACAGGTCAGGATCTTCTCCCGTTCGACAGGTTGGGGAAGATAGCGGCGGATGCTCCGCCGGCCCCGCACAAGCTGCTGAAACGGCGTCCCGGCCACGCTCTCCCCGCTCACTTGATCAAATGCAGCCGCGTCTGCCGGCCGTCGATGAAATAGGTTCCCGCCCGGGTGAACGCGGCGTCCTGCTCAAGAGCGATCTGGACCTCCTGGTTTCCCCATTCGGCCACGGTCGCTCGGACATTGAGCTCGATCGAGTGGACGGTGTCGAAATAGAGCTGATAATCCCCTAGGCCGGGAACTCCGCCCTGCATATCCCAAAGACCGATCGTCGGCCCGGCGGCATGACCATGGAAGCCAAGGGGATGGGTGTAAATGCTCGGCTTCAGCCCTTCCTCCTTGGCCTTTTTTAGAGCCGCGGCGAGGATCTCGTTTCCGGTCCGCCCCTCTTTGAATTCTCCGATCAGGATGTCCTGGAGTCGATTGCCCTGTCCCAGCGCGGCTTTCAAGCCCGGCGAGGCGTCCTCCTCCCCTTCCCTGAGGACATAAGCTTGCTGTTGAGTATCCGTGTTCAGGCCGAGGTAGGTGATGCCAAAATCACAATGGAGGAGATCGCCGCGGTGGATGACCCGGCCGTCTTTTTGCGGGCTCGATTTCGGCCGCTGGATGGAGATCGACGGCTGGAACCAGGTGTCGAGCTTCAGTTCGGCCACCCGTTCCCGCATCCACCAGACGACGTCCTCGGTCGTCGTGACGCCGGGTGTGATGATCGTCCGGTTGAAGGCGTCAGCCACGATCTTATGGGCGATGCCTACGATATGGGTGTAGACCTCGAGCTCGTCGGGCGTCCGTCGTTCGAGCCAGCCGACCGCCAGGCGCTCTGCGGAGACGAGACGTTGGCTGAGCTCGGGGCCGAGAGCTTTGACGAGCTTCGCCTTGTGCGAAGCCGAAAGCCCGTCGCCGAAGGCGAAGGTGTCGGATTCGTCGATGCCGATCCTCTTCGGATTCCGCTCTTTGATGATCTGGGCCAGCCTCTCCCATTGGTCGGCTTTCCCCGGCTCGTACATGGCCTTGTAAAAGTCGCCGATGGCGTAGCGGCTGACCGACAGCCGCTCCAAGCCCGCCTGGCCTTTGTCGAAGAAGACGAGGATGCTCAGCCGCCGGGCGGCCATCGAGGACAAGGGAACGAGCGTCAGATAGACCGGATCCTCCTCATATTCGCGGCAGATAACCACCCACATATCGATGGCCTCGCGGCCCATGATCTCGGGGAGAACGGTCTCAAGACGGAGCTTGAGCCAGCGGTCGAAGACTTCGGCCCGCTCTTTGAGCCCCAAAACGGCCGGGGACTGGCCGGCCCGGGCGGGCGGAGAGAAAGCGGTCAGGCAAGCGGCCGCGATCAAGACGAAAAAGCCACGATAGGCCGAATTTCTGTTCATCCGTCCTCCTTATGGCCAAGGATCGATCGAAAAAAAACGATTTCTTCATATATATCAAAATCGAAAAAATTATGATATAGTCCGGACAATGAACCTTATCCGAGAAAATCTCGTATCTAGAGAGAGAAGGAGGATTCTTATGAAAAAAACCATCATCATCGGATTGGCCCTCGTCTTCGTGTTCCTCGGCCCGGCCGCCTGCAAGAAAGGCGCCGCGACGGGCGCGGATGCCGCCTTAGCCCTGCTCCCCAAGAATGTCCAGGGCATTGTCGTCATCGACGTCAACAAGGCCATGACGACCGCCGTCGTGGACAAGGCCATCAAGGACAGCAAGGAATACCAGAAGTACCAAGAATTCATCAAGGCAACCGGCATCGACCCGCAGAAGGACGTCTATTTCGTCGCCATCGGCGTCTCCGGCATCGGCCAGAGCGGCGAAACGTCGGGTTCGGGCGTCGGCGTCATCAATCTCAAATACAACAAGGACACGCTCCTGCCCAAGATCAAAGAGCAAGCGACGAACGTCCAGGAAACGGTCTATGAAGGGGTGACGATCTACACCGTGACCGAAGGCGAAGGCAAGAAACCGATGTCCGGGGCCTTTCTCGACAACGCCCATATCGCCATCGGTGAGGACCGGGAGCTCAAAGCCGTCATCGATGTTTTCGCTAAGAAGGCCGACAACGTCTTCAAGAACGCCGAGCTCCAGGCCCTGATCGATAAGTCGAACAAAGCGGCCATGGTCTGGGCCGCCGTCCAATTCCCGCCCGAGATGATGAAAGGCGTGGCGGCCTCGAATCCGATGGCCTCCGACCTGGGGGACATCAAGGCCCTCCAGATATATTTCGACTACGCCAATAAATCCCTCCAGCTCGAGATCAAGGCCGTCGGCGGCGACGCCGAGAAGAACAAAAAGCTCGCTGAGACCCTGACCGGTTTCAAGGCTCTGGGCGGCATGGCCGGCGCGGACAAGCCCGAGATCGGCGAACTGATCAACAAGATCGAGATCTCCTCGTCCTCCGACGCGGTTAAGATCTTCGCCAATGTTCCGGAGGATCTCCTGAACAAGCTCAGCGCGACCGCGACGAAGACGGTCGAAGAAAAGCTCGAGGGGGCGAAGACCGAAGAGAAGAAGGACGAGAAGAAAGAGATCAAGAAATAAGGGGCGAGGATCACTCCTCGAAGATATACTCTTTCCGGTTGAAGACCAGGCAGGCCGCGGCCAGAAAGCCGGCCGTCAAGACCAGGAGCGTGGCGATCGACGCCGCGGCCGGGCTGGGCTGAAGACCGACCATCAAGAACGACAGCTTTCCGGGGCTTCCAGTCGAAGCGGCCGGCAGCAACGATTTCAGATAGTGCATGAGGGTGAACTTCTGCGTCGAGCCGGGAAAATATTGGACGACGTTCTCCCAGCCGAAGCTGAAGAAAAGCCCGAACAAGACCGACTTCTTGAGGAACGTCCCGATCAGGGTGAAGAAGGCCAGATAAGCGAGAAGGCCGAGGGCCAGGACGCCCAGCCCTCCGAGCATGGTCGTCCACGCGTCCCGATCGGCGAGACGCTCGATGTTCAGGACGACGAAGGAGAGGACGACGCTCGCCGTCAGCATGATCAGCAGAAACAGGCCGTAGGCGGCGTATTTGCCCAGGACGATCGCGGTCTTGTCCGCGGGCCGGGTCGTGAGATAGGTCAAGGTCTTTCCCTCGAGCTCCTCGGAGACGATCGAGGTTCCGTAAAATAGGGCCAGGACGAGGATCAGGAATTGGAGGTCGAAGGCCATGATGACGTTGTTGAAGAGGGACGGCCCGTCGACCGGCAAGCGGGGGGCAAAGAGCCGGCTGGCCCGGATGACCAGCGCCACGAGTACGGGCAGGCCGCTGATGAGAAAGAAGACCCGCGTCTTCCGCGCTTTGCGACCGATGAAGAAGAAGAACGAAAAGACGGAGCGAAGGGCGTTTCGCGGCATAGTCATTTTCCCGTGAGGTAATCGAAGACGGCCTGGAGATTGTCGTCGGGCGAGGTG
>Ga0315294_10002464_pt1 | contig 20239 bp, 16 predicted proteins | sample YL17G13_40_MG_FD_203626 | JGI IMG/M metagenome (GOLD analysis project Ga0315294, IMG submission 203626) | Sediment microbial communities from Yellowstone Lake, YNP, Wyoming, USA - YL17G13_40 | ecosystem: Environmental > Aquatic > Freshwater > Lake > Sediment | place: USA: Wyoming | collected...
CCATAACCCAAGAAATGGCGAAAAAAGTTAAAAAAATCATCGGGATAGAAAAAGACTTGAAAATGACAGAAATTCTTAAAGAAACGCTAAAAGATTGTAAAAATGTGGAAATCGTACTCGGTGACATTTTGAAAATTGAAAATTGGAAATTGAAAATTAAAAATTATAAAGTAGTTGCTAATCTGCCTTTCTATCTTACAGCCCCAGTAATCCGCCAATTTCTGGAAACTATTGAGCCCAGACCTCAACAGATGGTTTTGGTGGTTCAAAAAGAGGCGGCACAGAGAATTTGCGCTAAACCTCCGGAAATGAGCATTTTAGCGGTTTCAGTTCAATTTTATGCTAAACCAGAGATTGTTATTTTTGTTTCAAAAAAATCTTTTTGGCCTCAGCCCAAGGTTGATTCGGCAATTCTCCGAATCAACCCACTGATGACCACTGACAAGAAACTGATTAACACTGATTTATTTTTTAAGGTGGTAAGGGCGGGGTTTTCTCATCCCAGAAAGCAATTAATCAATAATTTGTCAAAGGAATTCCTGCCTGCCGGTAGGCAAGGAAAACTTAACCGAGAGGAAGTTAAGGATTGGCTTTTAAAAAATAATATCCAACCCGAGCAAAGGGCGGAAACCTTAACTGTTGAAAATTGGATTTCCCTTACCCGAATCGCAATGAAGGGTGAAGAAGAGATTTACCTCTTCGACTACCCGAATCGCAATGAAGGGTGAAGAAAGCTTCGCTTTCTTCTTTACCTTCGCTTCCTGCGGAAGCTCGGTGGGTGAAGAAGAGATTTATCTCTTCGACTACGAAAAATTTTAATTTTGTGGTAAAATAAAAATAAAGTATAATGAAATTAATGGGAGGGAAAATTAAAAAGTTTTTCATTTTTGCTGCTGTTTTTGGTTTTCTTTTGGCTCTTCCCCTCCAGCTTGTTCAGGCCCAGGGCGTTGTTGGTGGTATTCTCGGCGCCCTCATGTCCATCCCTATTCTTTTTATCAGTATTTTACTTCAAGTCCTCTTGCTCGTTTCTAATTTAATTGTCAGTTTAGTTAGCGCGCTTTTATGGTGGGTTTTAAGTCCTTATTTCACCAGCCTTCCTTATACTTCTGGAGGAATTGTTGCTGTTGGCTGGCCGATTGTCAGAGATTTTGTCAATATGTTCTTTATTGTTGCCTTGGTGATTATCGGTTTATCTACCGCCTTAAGAATCAAAGAATACCAGGCCCAAAAAGCCCTGCCTCGTTTAATAATCATTGCCTTTTTAATCAATTTTACTCCGGTAATTTGTGGGCTAATTCTGGATCCTATAAATATCGTTATGAACTTTTTCTTGGAAGAAATAACTGGTTTTAAATTATTGGTGAGCCTTTTTAGTACTCAAACGACAATGCTTTTGGACGGACTACTCCGCGTTCCTGATATCCGTTATGCTGCCTCTCTTCTGGGTAAAACCATTGGCTTAATTGCGTTTGATTGGATAGCGGCACTTGTTTTTTTCATGTATGCCGTTCTTTTTGTAATGCGCTACATAATGATTTGGGTCTTAGTTATTGTTTCGCCGCTCGCCTTTTTCTCCCGGATTTTCCCGGGTAGCCAGAAATATTTTTTCAAAAGCATTTTGGGCTGGGAGGAATGGTGGAAGCAATTTATTGAATGGTCAATGATTGGAGTAATTGGCGCCTTTTTCCTTTATTTAGGTGAACAACTATTAATCCTGGCTCCTAACTTTATCCCCGGAGTTTATCCAGAAGGAGTAGGAGGAATGCTTGCCGCTCCGATTATTGATTTTATTAACAATCTCTTGCCTTATGGAGTGGTTTTAGCTTTTCTAATCATTGGTTTTTTCACTGCCACCGAAACCTCAGCCATGGGAGCGGGAGCCGTTACCAGTTTCTTTAAAGAAGTTGGAGGGAAAGCAGTAGGGATAGGAAAAGATATAGGTACGAGATTAATAGTAGGGCCGGCTGCTGGCAGAATAGCCGGAGGATTAAGTTGGGTTGCGAGAGGAACTGAAAAATTAAGTGAGAGAGGTAAATTAGGTAAATTAGCTAAACCTTTGGCTTGGACTACTCGAGGTTTCGAAATGGCTGCTGGCCCAACCCTTAGAGAATATGCCGCCACGAAAAGAAGGGTTGCTCTCCCGGCAGGCTGGAAACAGATGAGTATTCCTGAAAAACAAGGCTATATTGAAAGTTTACCTTTTGAGTCAGATAAATTAGTTTTAGCCAGTGAAATGAAAGGAGAGGGAACCTATCAAAAATCTTCTTCTGAATTTAGAGAAAAAATACGGGCAATTCGGGATAAATTTGTAAAAGATGAACGGTACAAAAAAGAGGTGGGTGATCTTATGGATGCTGAGCCAGACAAAATAACAAAAAAGATGAAAGTAGAATTTGAATTAGCCGGAGTTTCAACAACAGAAATAAATCCAAAAACTGGACTCAAAGTAATAGATGAGGAAAGGAAAAAGATTGAGGATAAGATAATTGCAATCATGACAGAGTTTGGTCTCTCTGATGAAAACAAGGCAGCACAAATCTTACATACAAGAGGGATTAAGCCTCGAGATATGGCCGAAGTTAATAAAAGTAGTTTGAAATCAGAACCCGTCCAATTAGCAATGCAGAAAATGAGCTCGGCCCATTTACAAACGCTTAAAAATAACTTTGACGAAGAAACAGTACATGCCGTATTAGATGAAGGAAAAGGATTAAATACACTTACCGATGCAGAGGTAGCTGCAATGGATACAGATACAGGTAACCGAAAGCTATTCAGGTGGGCCAATGAAACCCCGGCTGGTAAAGAGATGTTAAATTGGTCAAAAAGACCAAAACCAGCTCCACCACCCACGCCACCCACGCCACCAAGGCATCGGCCACCAAGAAGGCATTGGCCACCAAGGCCTCGGACACCAAGGACACCAAAACCATCAACGCCTACACCAACACCAGGCCCACCGCCAGGCCCACCGCCAGGCCCACCGCCAGGCCCAACACTAACCCCAACGCCAACTCCGACACCAACTCCAACACCAACTCCAATACCAACGCCAACACCAGGCCCACTGCCAGGCCCAACCCCAGGGTCAACACCTAGACCAACGCCTGGACCCACGCCACCCACGCCACGAAGGTCCGCACATCCTGATCTACTGGACTGGCTGGACAATACCGAACCAACGCCAGGCCCACGCCACCCACAGCCAGCACCAGGACAAACACCAACTCCAACGCCAACTCCAACACCAACGCCAGGGCCAGAAGAAGTTTCTCTTTCCCAGATTCTCTCTGAATATGAGACAGAAGAGGAAGCCGTTAAGTCGTACAAGGAAATGTGTACAGATACAAAGACAGAAAGACTGATTAAAATGTATAACAAAAGTGATTACACTCCACCTTGGAGAGCAGCCATATTAGAGGTAATACAAGAGAGAAAAAAGAAAATCAAGGAAAAACCATTAGAAGAATTAAAGGAGGAACTGATTAAAGAAAATATACTTTCACACAAAAAGCTGTCTTCTATATCCTTAGTTGACAGATATAAGAATAATTCCCCAATTCCAAACGAAGCTATAAAAAGAATATTAAAAGAGAGGGGGAACGAAAACCTCATAACTGACAACCTAAGAAATAAGTTTATTGTTGACCTGATGTTACGTTGGAGTGTGGAACCAACGGAAACCCTCGAAAATTTTGAGGGTAAATCGCCAATACCTGAGGAAAATATGGCCATAAGAGAGATTTTGAGACGGAGAAAAGAGGGAAAATAACATAGGAATAATTTTTAGTAATAACTTCATGTCAAAAAAACATACTTCGGAACAATTTTGGAAACTATATGAAAAACTTCCTCAAGAATTAAAGGATGCGCTTTTTGCCGAAGAAACCGGCAATAATATCCATAATATTTGTGAAAGAAACGAAATTGAAAAATATCTTGGTGAAATGGTTGATTATGTCGGCCAGGTTTTAGTGGGAGTTCTACCACTAGAAGATTTCCAAGAGATTTTAGAAAAAGAATTAAAATTAAAAAAATCTGCGGCGAAAAAAGTAGCTCAAGAAATTAATCGGTTTATCTTTTATCCAGTAAAACCGGCTCTGGAGGAAATTTACAAAGTCCCAATTACTCCGCCACCAGCTGGACCGAAAGTCGCCCTGTCGCCCGAGGCAGTGGCACCATCAGAAGAAAAACCGACCACGCCGCCGGCAAAAGATGTCTATCGAGAGCCCATAGAGTAGGGTCTAGGGTTTAGGTTTTTAGGGTATAGTTATTATGAGTTTAAATTCCTACAAAGACTTAAAGGTTTGGCAAAGAGGTATTGAGCTAGTGAAAGAAGTTTATAAAATTACTTCGCAATTTCCTAAAAATGAAATGTACGGATTAGCAATCCAGATGAGACGGGCTGTAGTTTCTATCCCATCAAATATCGCTGAAGGATATTTAAGAAAAAATTTAAAAGAGTACCTACAATTCCTACGAGTTGCTTATAGTTCTGCAGCAGAGCTAGAAACTCAATTAATAATTGCTAAAGATTTATACCAAAATATTAATTATTCGAGAGCTGAATCCCTCTTAGAAGAAGTTCAAAAAATGCTAAATACCCTAATACAAAAGTTAGAAAATAAATCACTAAACACCTAGACCCTATACCCTAAACCCTAATAATATGCGCTTTACCGTTCCTCAATTTATTGAGCATGAAGCAAAAATAGTCGGCCCCCTGACTTTTAGACAGTTTAGCTTTGTTGGCGTTGCCGCGGCAATCTGTTTTATTCTTTATTATACTGTCCCCTTTTCGGTTTTTTTAGCCGCCTGCTTTATTCTAGGCGGGGGAGCGGTAGCTTTGGCTTTTTTGAAAATTGGGGGGAGGTCATTATCAACTGTCTTCGGTAATTTTTTAAAATTTAACGTTTCCACTAGAATCTTCATTTGGAGAAAAGCGGAGACTCCGATAATGGTTTTTAAAAAAGTGGAGGTAAAAAAAGAGGAAGAGGCCAGAGACGAACTTCCTCTAAAAATTGCCGGAAAAAGTCAACTAAAAAAACTTAAAACTCAAATTGAAATCAAAACCAAATAATCTATGGCTCAGGCATCTACTCAACAATTTTTAGAAATCGACCAAATCAGAGAAGGAGTCATTCTTTTGAGAAATAAGGCGATGCGTGGAGTGCTAATGGTCTCTTCTTTGAACTTTGCCTTAAAGTCTGAGGATGAGCAAAACGCCATCATCTACCAATTTCAGAATTTCTTAAATTCCCTGGATTTTTCTTTAGAGGTTGTTGTCCAGTCGAGGAGGCTCAATATTACCGGCTATCTCGATAAATTAAAAGAATTAGAGGAAAGGCAGGAAAACGAATTACTTAAGATGCAGACTGCTGAGTATCAAAAATTTATTAGAGATTTAATTGCCGGCGGAGCAATTATGTTAAAGACTTTTTTTGTCGTTGTGCCTTTTACCCTGATCGAAATCCCGGGGATGAAAGCAGTTACCGGCTTAATTAAAAAACAACCAATCGCCACTATAACCGAAGAGCAATTCCAGAGATGCAAATCTCAGCTCTGGCAGAGGCTCGAATTTGCCGCTTTGGGTTTAAGAAGATGCGGACTCCAATGTGTTCCCTTGGGCACCTCTGAGTTAATTGAACTTTTCTGGAGCCTATATCACCCGGAAGAGGCCGAGGTCGGTTATTATCCGGAAATCCCCCCCGAATTAATAAGGTAAACCGAGCACATAACTTCTTATGTGCTCCGGTAAATTCAACATGAAATTACCATTTTTCAAAAAGAAAACAGAAATCCCAGAAAAAATTTTTGAAACCGGAGCAATCGAGGCCAAAGACATCATTGCTCCTTCTTCTATTACTTTGTCTCCAGATTATTTAAAATTGGGGAAAAAATTTGCCAAATCCTTTTTCATATTTTCTTACCCAAGATATTTAACTACCGCCTGGTTTTCTCCGGTGATTAATCTTGATACTCCAATGGATATTGGTTTCCACATTCATCCCGTTGAAACCGGGCTGGTTTTAAAACAGTTGAGGAAAAAAGTAACCGAGGTCCAGGCTGAACTGGCTGAGAGAGAAGAAAAAGGATTAATCAGAGACCCGGCTTTAGAAACTGCTTTCCAAGATATAGAAACCCTGCGGGACAGATTGCAAACTGCCCAAGAAAGAATGTTCAAACTCGGCCTCTATTTAACCATTTACGGAGATAGCCAAAAGGAAATAAAGGAGACAGAAACTACATTAAGGTCAATTCTGGAATCAAGGTTAATCTATATCAAACCTGCTCTCTACCAACAGAGAGAAGGATTTCACGCAAGCTCTCCTTCTGGTTTAGACCAACTCCAGGTTCATACCTCAATGAATACTGGATCATTATCTTCTATCTTTCCCTTCGTCTCTTTTGACCTTTCTTCCAATGAAGGAATTTTGTATGGAGTCAATCGCCATAATAATTCTTTGATATTATTTGACCGCTTCAGTTTAGAGAATGCGAATGAAGTTATATTCGGAAAGGCAGGTTCGGGGAAGAGCTACACTATCAAATTAGAAATTCTCCGTTCTTTGATGTTAGGGGTTGATGTCATTGTTATTGACCCAGAAAACGAGTACCGTTTTCTTTCCGACGCTGTCGGCGGTTCTTTCTTTAATATCTCTTTGGCTTCATCAAATCATATTAATCCTTTTGACCTGCCGACCCCCAGGGAGGATGAAAAACCAGAAGATGTCTTAAGGTCAAATGTCCTCAACCTGGTAGGCCTGCTAAGAATTATGCTAGGCGGCTTGACTCCAGAAGAAGATGCCATTATTGACCAAGCCCTAACTGAAACTTATGCCGCCAAAGACATCACCCCGGAAACCGACCCCACTCTCTGGCTAGAAAGAATTCCTCTGATGCAAGATTTTGAGGCAATCTTGGAAGGAATGGAAGGAGCAGAATCTCTGGTTAGAAGAGTGAGAAAATTCACCAAAGGAACCTTCGCCCAGTTTTTCAACCAGCCAACTAATATCTCAATGGAAAAACCCTTTGTCGTTTTCGGAATAAGAGACCTCGAAGATGAATTGAGACCGATGGCGATGTTTATTGTTATGCGTTATATCTGGAACAAAGTTCGCTCAGAACTAAAAAAAAGAATTTTGGTTGTTGATGAGGCCTGGTGGTTAATGCAAAGAGAAGATGGAGCTTCCTTTTTGTTCGGGATAGCAAAAAGAGCCAGAAAATATTGGTTAGGAGTTACCACTGTCACCCAAGATGTAAATGATTTTATGAAATCTGCTTATGGCCAGCCAATCATTACTAATTCTTCCCTGCAGGTTTTAATGAAGCAAAGCCCAGTGACGATTGAAGTGGTCCAGAAAATTTTCAATCTGACCGAGGAAGAAAAATATTTGTTGCTGGAAGCCGAAGTGGGGGAGGGAATATTTTTTGCTGGCCAAAAACACGTGGCAATAAAAACAGTGGCTTCTTATGCTGAAGACCAAATCATTACTACTGCCCCGGAAGAAGTCTTAAAAATCAGAGAGGCCAAAAAAGAATTAAAATAATGTTAGAAAAATTTTCAATTCCTATTTCTGCTGAAAGTATGATTATGTTACCGTTGGCATTCATCCTTGATACAGTTGGAGAAATTCTTCTCCCCGGGATTTTAAATGTTTTGGGGGTGGCAGTGATTACTTTATGGCTGAATTTCAGGCCAAAAAAATCAGCCTCTTCTAAAAAAGAGGGATTTTTAAGAAAAATTTTTCAAGGGAAATGGAAGAGATTTTTAACCCCACTGATAGGAGAGGCATTTTCTTTTGGGATTCTTCCCTGTTTGACCTTAGCTGTTTATTTTGAGTTAACGAGTTAGTAAATGCTAAAAGATAAAAAAACTTTATTATTAATTTTATCTTTGCTCCTTTTTCTCTTTTTGGGAGCATCTTTTATCTTTGCTCAAAAACCTTTAGAAGTTGTTTATCCTCAAATTCCCGGGGCCCTCACTCCAACCACAACCAAAACTGTCTTACCTGATTATATTAGATATATTTTTCAACTTTCTTTATTTATCGGCGCTTTAATTACCTTTGGCTCTCTAATTTATGGTGGAATCCGTTATTTAACTTCAGCCGGTTCTCCTTCTGTCCAAAAAGATGCCCAGTCCCAGATTTCAGCTGGGATTTTAGGTTTAATTATCTTGATTTCCGCTTACATAATTTTAAACACAATTAACCCCCAATTGGTAAGCTGGCAAGTCTCTCTGTCTGGAAAAGAGCCAACCGCTCCGATAGCAGTCAAAGTACCCAGGGCTAAACCAGCCAGCTATATTGAAATTCCCCTCGGCGGTTTAATTGAAAATCTCTGGAAAAAAAGAACCGATTGTTATGATTTTGATACCGATACAGGGAATCGTGGTGATTTAATGGCTAATCATGATCGATTAGATTGTATCAAAGAACTTTCCGGCGCAATTGCAGCAAAAGCGCAAAAGCTAAGCGAGCCATCAGTAGAGGAATTACAAAAATTGTATAACTGCCAAAATTGTTGCCGAGATTGCTGTAAAAATGCCTGTCAAAGTTGGGTAGTTTGTGAGGATGTCTGTCAAAAAGAGGGAGTCCTGCTCTGGTGGCACTGGGAAAATTGCGGCACTCACACCTGCTGTGAAGAAACTCAGAAAAAGGGTTGCTGGGAGAATTGCCAAGTCTATCCTTGCTGCGAAGGACAGGGAACGGAAAGACAATATTATTATCAAGAATGCCCATATAATTGTTGCGAATTTTTCTCGACCTGCCAGTGTAAAAAATGCGAAGGCTGTATTTGTGTCAGGCCAGATGGTCAATGTTGCAACCCCGACGACCCAACCAAACCCTATGAAGACCCATTAGTTATAAGTTTAATTTCTTCAGTTAAACAGACCCTAAAGGAGCTCAGATTAAAATTGGGTCTTTTTCCTTTGACCGAGGAACTGAAAAAAAATAAAAGAATCTGCTGTCCTGGCGATACTTGCCCGCCGGATAGCGAAATGGGAGCGATTGATTGCCTCTTAAGTAATACTGGCACCAAGGATTTAATTAAAAAACTCTTAGTTGGTGAGCCGGTCGAGGAAAAGAAATTAGAAGAAATTTTGAAAGTTAAATCGGTAATGGAATATTTAGTTGAGGGTGACTTGCTATCAGCCGATAAGAATTTAGCTAAGACGATGCTCCGGAATCTCGACCTCCTAAAAAATGAGGTGGCTATCAATGAAATTGCCTGGATAGGGACAACGGCTGAGCCAAACCAAGAATGGATTGAATTGTATAACAATACTAAAGAAAATATCAATTTATCCAACTGGAAATTAATAGTTAAAAATAAATTTGAAATCAACCTTGAAGAAACCATTCCGGCCCAGGGATTTTATCTTCTGAAAAATAACGAAGAGGCAGTTTCTGACATTGGAGCTGACTTAATTTATGCTGGAATTTTATCAGATAGTGGAGAAAAATTGGAGCTTTATGATGAATTTGGGAATTTGGTTGAGGAGGTTGATTGTTCTTCCGGTTGGTTTGCAGAAGAAGAAACTGAAAAAACCTCAATGGAAAGAATTAACTCTCAAGAGGATGGTTCAGAAAGAGAAAACTGGGCAACTAATTTATCAAATGGTACCCCAAAAAAACCAAATAGTGTTGGTGAAGAGATAATTTCCTATCCACCCTTTGGAAGTTTAGTAGCCGAAATGCGAGACAAATTAGGGAAGGAAGAAACCCTCAGGGAAAAATTAATTTTGGTTTTGAGGCAGGATGAAAACTTAGCAAGAATGTCAAAAAGCAAAGAAGCCTTAAAAAATATTTTGGTAGGAGACGACTCTAGGTTGAAGAATTTATTAAGCCAGAGAGATGTCCTCCGGATTTTAATCGAAGATAAAGACAATCTAACTTCCCTTATAGAAGATGAGCACGCCAAAGAGGTTATTAAAGAGATTTTAGTCAGAACCGGCGATTGGAAGACCGGGGATGATGAAGAGGCAGAATGGGCGAAACTTTTAGCCGATGCAGATGAGTGCCGAACTAATCTAAAACTCATTAATGATTTCCAAAGAGATTTGCTTTGGGTCTCAAACGCCAGAGACTTAATGGAGGGATGCATTGAAGACCCGATTAGCTATGACCAACTTAGAATTCCAGAATTGAGCCTAATAAAAATTGAGCGAGTCCCGGAATGGAAAGATATAAATACCGAGGTTAAAATAACCGACCCTGAAACTGGCCAGAAAACCAAAGGTCCCGACCCAACCATTTTTTATTGTCACAAACCAACATGGTAAATAAAAAAATCTTAATCCCAATCGTTATACTTCTTTCTCTTTTCCTTTCCCTGAACCCCAATTTTTTATACAATGGAAGGGGAGCCTTAGCTGATTGCCCTGCAGGCTGTACTCCCGAAGAAAGAGATGGAGAGACCTACTGTATTAACTGTCCAATTCCTTGTGAAATAGGAGCTGAAACTTTTGCCAACAAATCCTGCCTTCCTTTGGAGGGAACTGGCGAGTGGACTTGTGGAACGGAAATCCCAGTCGGGGAAGTAATGGACAGAACCGCTTATTTAGCCGGGAGAATGCTGGCTGAAATTGAAGGAATGATTGATTATGGCAGACAAATGGCAGATAAAGCCGATGAGTTCTTAACCGGTTATAAGGATTGGAATTGCCAGAATTGTCAGACCGGCTGTTATAAGTTCTATCATATTGCGGCCGGAGTTCTTAAGGCAGGCCAAGACCCGAGCTGCCCGGCCCAAGCCCAGTTTGTCCCCAGAGGAATCTACGCTGGAGACGAATGTAAAGCCGACGCCAGTCAATGTAAAAGTTGCGATGAATGCGGAGAAAGCTGTTGTTGGCCTGAAGAATATATCCCCGACCCCGAAAAGCCAAAGGAGGTAATTACTTGTCAATATTGCAAAAAAGAAGGCGAAAATCCGGAGGAGACCGAGGAGCCCTATTGCAAAGAAATATGTTCCCCTTATTCTTGCTGGGGATGTTGCGACCAATATTTCTGGCCAATTATTACAGGTTTCACCGAGATGGAGAACCTTCACGAGGCTCTAAAAAATGATATTGACGAGAAAGATTCACCAGAGAAATTCAAAAAGTCGTATATTTTAGAACAGCTCGATTTTTCAAGATGTGAATTGGCTAAGTGTTGGATTCCGGCTGAAGATTATCCTGATGTGCTGTCTGGAAAAAAAGTTGGAAAGCACCTTTTAACCTGCGAGACGGTTTCTCAAATGGGTCTTTTCGATGAGGACCAAATAAATTGTTCTACCATTCAGATTGAAAATGAGTGGGATGAAATAGACAATCTCTGGGCAGAAATGGAAAAAGCGCCTTGGTGGCAAAGACCAATATTTAATTTACAGATTCTATGGAAGACCATCCAAATCAGTGGCAAAATATTATGGGAAATGCTCGGAGAATGGTTTAATTTCAGTGAAGAAGAAGGCTGCTACCCAACTAATTTTTATTGCTGCCAAATGTGAAACCCTACGAATTACGAATTAATACCTGCCTGCCGGCAGGCAGGCGAATATACGAATATGAAAATGTCTAAAAAGATACTTATAATTCTTATTTTTGCTTCTGTTTTAATAGGTAGCTTTTGTTTTGCCCAAAAGAAATTGGAAATTATTTACCCTACTGTTCCCGGAGCTGAAACGCCAACTACCACCAAAACCGCCCTTCCTGAATATTTAAAATATGTTTTTACTTTCGCCATAATGGTTGCCGGACTTCTCGCTTTCGGGGCTCTGATTTATGGCGGATTCTCTTATTTAACTTCGGCTGGCGACCCCAGCAAAATGAAAGAAGGCCAAGACCAGATTATGGCTGGATTCTTGGGCTTAATTATCATTCTTTCTTCTTATTTAATTTTAAATACGATTAACCCCCAATTGGTCATTTTCGAGGAACCGCTGATTAAAGGTGGGGGTGGAGTTAAAATTTATACTATGGCTAACTGCCAGGAAGACGACGAGAATCCCTCCTTTATGGTTAGCCAAAGTATGGCTGATTTGACCGACCCGGATTTAAATTGGGGGTTTGATGGAAAACAAATTAGTTCAATAAAATTTTTAGGAAGTGCTGGCTCTTTAAGTGTCATTCTTTGGACAGATACGGAATTCGGAGGAATTGGGGCTACTGTTGATTATCCAGCCGGGGATACTGAACCTTGTAAGCCAGCCCCATCAGCTAAATCTATTTCTCTTAATTGGAAGCTGCCAGGAGCTTATCTTTATGCTCGCGACGATTGTGCTGGCGATAAGTATGGTATAGATTACGTTATTTTCCAATTCAACTCAGCTACCCTGCCAGAGTTTGATAACAAAACTAAAGCAATAAAATTTATTGATGGTGACAAAATTAAATACGCCGCAATTTTACACGAGAAAGAAAATTTTATGGGAGAGGCTATGCTTTATGACCAAGACCAGGGTGATGCTAATTGTAAAAACTTATCGACAAATCTTTATGGCGGTCCCACCGATATTGGCGTTTCCTCAATCACTGTTTATTTAAAACCGATAGGGGAACCTATCGGCCAAGGAGTAAGATTTTGGGAAGATAAAAATTATACTGGTTGCGTTTTGCCGGAAACAGATTTCTACCCAGCTGAAACTAAAGTAGCAAATCTTCATATTGACGAATATAAAAAATGCGGATACGATCCAGATAATAAGAATTGCAAAAAAGACACCGACTGCGGCGACCGAATTTCCTCAATGGATATGGATGGCCATTATGTCACTCTCTTATTCAGAGACCCGGACCTCAAAGGAGATTGTGAGGTTTTGATGACCAGTTACCCTGATTTTACAAATCATCGAATTGGTCAATGCGGTTGGTTCGGGAGAGACGACTGCCTGAGTTCTTTTATTATCAAAGCCAGGGAATAGTTATCAGGTTTTAAGGACACGGCTTGATTATTACTTTTCTTTCGGGTCCCTGGCCGAAGCTTTCGGTAGTAACATCCTGGCGGTCAGCCAATTCTAAATGAATAATTCTTCTGGCATAAGCTGGCATTGGAGCCAGCTGCTTTTCTTTTTTTGTTAGGACTACCTCATCAGCAATCGAACGAGCTAATTCTTTTAAATATTCAATTTTTTTCTTTTTATAGTCATTGATGTCGAGGTCGATGTAAAATAGTTCTAAAATTTTCCTTTTTAAAATTACCTTCAAGAGGTGCTGGAGCTCAACTAAAGTTTGCCCTTCTTCCCCGATTAAAATTTGAGGGTCGTCAGTTTTTAGATTGATAGGGACGGTCTCATCTTTTTGAGGCAAGAATTCAATTTCAACTTCGAAAGTTGTTTTTTCAAAAAACTCCTTAGTGGTTTTTTTAATTGTTTCTAAATTTTCTTGAGAAATCATACCTTTTTAGGTTGTTGTTTAAAGATAAGATGCTGCTGAAAGATAGAAAATAGGGCAGTAACTATCCAGTAAAGACCGATGGCTGCTGGCAGTCTCCAAAGAATAAATACAGTAAATAGCGGAAAGAAATAGAGCATTTCTTTTTGTATCATATTCGAGAACTGAGCCATTTGGTCTTTTGTCTGAGATTTGGGAGCTTTAGGGGTAATCATTTTTGTTTGAAAAAACTGAGTAATCCCGGCTAAGATAGCTAATATTAGACTAGCCTGGCCGAGATTAATAACTCCTAAAAAAGTTGGGTCAATAACTCCAGGATGAGGGACAAAATTATAGAGATTTATCATTGCTTCAGGATGAAGTCCTTTCCAAAAAACCCGATAAAGAGCGATTAAAATTGGCAGCTGGATCAAAAGAGGCAGGCATCCTCCAAAAGGATTTATTTTTTCTTTTTGGTATAGCCCCATCGTCTCCCGGGCCTGTTTTTCTTTATCATCTTTATATTTTTGTTGAATTTCTTGGATTTTTGGTTGAAGTTCACTTAGAACTTTCTGTGATTTGATTGACTGGACCATCAGAGGATAGAAAATTAATCTAATAATAATTGTCAAAACAATTATCGCTATCCCAAAATCGTGACCCGGCAAGCGTTCGTATAACAAAATCAGGGCGTTAAATAAAGGCTGATATAATATTGTATTAAAAGCACTAATCAGTAACCCCATTTCTTAAATGTCAAATGTCAAAGCTCAAATGTCAAATGAAATCCAAAGCCCAAATGTCAAAAATGTTTTGGATTTTGGATTTTGAGCTTGATTTGAAATTTGGATTTTGTCATTTGGATTTTTATCAAGGTAAATCTACTCCGCCAAGATGCCAGGGGTGGCATTTTAATATTCTTTTTATCCCGGACCATAATCCTTTTCTAATGCCGTATTTTTCAATCGACTGGTAAGTGTATTCTGAACAACTTGGGTAAAATCTACAATTCTTTCTCAACCCAAAGAGGCTACAGTCTACCCACCGCCCAAAAATCCCCCGGTCAGGTGAAAAAAATCTTTGATAAAACTTTATAATACTAAGAATTAATTTTTTAAACATCAATTTTATATCCCGGCTTTTTTAAAGAGTTTGTCTATAACCTCATCCATTTCCCAAAAATCTTTTATTGCGAAACCCGGAAGAGTAATAAGCAAGACATCTATCCCCTTTTTTAACTTTTTTAATCTCATCCTAATCACCTCGCTTAATTGCCTTCTGATTTTGTTGCGAATGACAGCCTTTTTTGAAACCTTTTGAGAAATTACGAAGGCAAATCGGGCTTGAGACAATCTATTTTTAGTTATTTTCAAAATCAAAAAATCTTCTTTGAATCCTTTTCCCTTTTTAAAAACCCATTCGATATCCTGCTTTTTTTTAAGCCGATTGGCTTTCGGTAACATTGTTTTAGACCGACAATTTCCATCTCCCCTTCTCCCTCCTTCTCTTCAAGGTTAACCTCCCACCTTTGGTTTTGCTCCTTTTTCTGAAACCGTGGGTTCTCTTTCTTTTTTTCCTTTTAGGTTGGTAGGTAATTGACATGGCTCTATCATATTAAAAACACGGGCTTAAGTCAATTCACCCCGCACTAAATTTGCCCATAAATTCTCTGGCGACGCACTAATACGAATAGTATTGTCCGCCTCCGGCGGACTGGCCTATTCGGCCCCGTGCGTCGCAAAAGAATCACTTGTTTAATTATAGTAAATAGTTTGACCCGAATTTCTATCGCAAATTTAGTGCGGGGTTTCACAGTCTATCCCCATGTTATTAACAGAATTTTATTTTTAATCTCAATTTTAGATTTGCTTGACATATGGTATAATAAAAAAAACATGACCAAAGAGGAACTCTGGCAAGCGGTCTTAGCCCAAATCCAATTAGGTATCTCCCAAGCTAATTTTGCTACCTGGTTTAAGAATACCGGGGTTGTTTCTCAAGAGGGGAATCAGGTAGTTGTTTTTGTCCCCAATTCTTTTACCAAAGAGTGGCTTGAAAATAAATACGGTAAAACCATTTTTAAAATTTTGCATAGCTTAGATGAAGAGGTTAAGGAAGTTAAATATACAGTCGGGAAAACGGAGTTAAAGATTCTTAAAAAGGCGCCCACTATCTCGCTTCCTGAAATTGGTCAACTCGAATTCCAGGAGTTTAAAATTGACAAAGAAACTAATCTCAACCCAAGATATACTTTCGAAAATTTTATAGTTGGCCCTTTCAATGAGCTACCTCAGGCCGCCGGCTGGGCAGTTTCAAAAAATCCTGGCTTTGTTTACAACCCTCTTTTCATTTATGGAGGAGTGGGACTAGGGAAGACTCATTTACTCCAGGCGGTTGGTAATGAAGTAATTAAGAACTCCTCCCAAAAGAAAGTAAAATATCTTCCTTCAGAGAAATTTACGGCTGGAGTTGTCTCCTCAATCAGGAGTCACGAGATGGAAGACTTTAAGGCAAAGTACCGGGCCATTGATGTCTTAATTTTAGACGATGTTCAGTTTTTAGCCGGAAAGGAAAAAACCCAAGAAGAGTTTTTTCATACCTTTAATCATCTCTATGAAAAAAATAAGCAAATAATTCTCTCTTCTGATCGACCTCCAAAGGCAATCCCAGCCCTATCCGAGAGGTTGAGGTCTCGTTTTGAAGGAGGGATGATCGCCGATATTGGCTACCCAGATTATGAAACGAGAGTAGCGATTTTAAAAACTAAATCTCAAGAGAGAAAGATTGATTTCCCAGAGGAAATTTTAAATTACATAGCTGTTAGTATCCAGAGAAATATCCGAGAATTAGAAGGAGCCCTAAATCGTCTTTCAGCTTACCAAAAATTAAACAATCAAGCCCCAAACCTCGAGACGGCTAAATCCTTATTAAAGAACCTAATTCTTTCCCCGGCTAAACTAACTACGCCTAAAAAAATTATTCAAGCAGTAGCTGATTTTTACGATTTAAAGGAAAGGGATTTGATATCGTCTTCGAGAAAAAAAGAAATCGTCAGACCAAGACAAATAGCTATGTATTTGCTCAGAGAAGATTTGAAAAACTCCTATCCTTTTATCGGAAGAAAATTGGGAGGAAAAGACCACACTACTGCTATCCATTCTTACGGAAAAGTCTCAAAAGAGCTGGAGACAAGTGAAGCCTTAAATGATGAAATTAGTTTAATCAGGCAGCGGATTGTTAGTTCATAAAACGGGGAAAAACCCTGAAAAAACAGTTGAGAATTTAATATAAAATAATAAAGAAAAAAAATCAACCTCTTTTCCCCAATTTCCCCCTAAATTTTCCCCACTTCATTTCCATTTATCCTTTTAAAAATTCACTTAACTAACAATAATAATGAAATTAATAATATTACAAGAAAAACTTAAAGAAGGTATTGGAATTATTGAAAGAGTTTCAATTAAGTCTTTTACTCTTTCTATTTTAAACAATGTCTTATTAAAAACAGAAAAGAATTTTTTAAATCTATCCACCACTGATTTGGAAACCGGAATAAAATGGTGGTCTTTAGCTAAAGTAGAAAAAGAAGGAGCTCTCACTATCCCCACTAAGGTTATTTCTAGTTTTGTTAATTTCCTCCCTAATAAACAAGTTACCTTGGAAGTAAAAGACCTAATTTTAAATATTGAGTGCGAAAACTACCAGACAAAAATAAAAGGGCAAAGCGCTGATGAATTTCCAATTATTCCTCAAATCACAGAGGGAGAGTCTATTTTGGTTGATAGCCAATCTTTCTGCCAGAGCTTAAGCACAATTGTTGACATTCCGATTCCTTCTACGGCTAAACCAGAGATTTCCGGCATTTATTTTGCCTTCCAGAAAGATTTTATTAAAATGACAGCCACTGATAGTTTCCGCTTGGGCGAGAAGACTTTTTTTCTCGAAGGCCAGGCATCTTCTCCTCTCTCTAAAGAATACACCTTCATTCTCCCCCAAAAAGCAGCCAGAGAAGTTGTTAATATTTTTGGAGAAAAAGAGGGGGAACTCCGTATTTATTTTTCGCCGAACCAAGTTCTATTCGAACTTCCGATGGTTGAAACCCCTCACCCTCAAATCCAGCTCGTCTCTCGCCTGATCGAAGGAGAATACCCAAATTATGAAGCCATTATCCCTAAAAAATCTGAGGTACAGGTCTCTTTCCAAAGAAACGAATTTCTAAATCAAATCAAATCAGCCTCCCTTTTCAGCGGGAAAATTAACGAAGTAAAACTAAAAATAGACCCAAAAAAAGAAAGAGTAGAGATTTTTAGTCAAAACCCAGACCTGGGAGAGTACCATAGCTATCTGCCCGGCAGAATAAAAGGCAAAGAGCTGGAAATCTCTTTTAATCACCGCTTTCTGGCCGATGGCTTGTTAAGTATAAAAAGCCCGGAAGTAGTTTTTGAATTAACCGGGCCAGAAGGTCCAGCGGTTTTAAAGCCAGCCGGAGACCCAACTTACCTTTATGTGGCCATGCCAATAAAAGCCAGCTAAACCGAAGCACATAATACTTTATGTGCTCGGTAAAATTATAACTCAGGCTTCGGGAAATTTTCCTTAGGGAATTTTATCAAAACCTTTTCCAAAAATTCGTGAAAAATCGGACCAGCGACGGTTGCTGCTGGTTGTTTTTTTATCATCGGGGCATTGTTATTATTGCCGACCCAAACCCCAACCGAGATTGTCGGGGTGTAGCCTACTGTCCAGCAATCTCTAAAGTTGTCGGTCGTCCCGGTTTTAGCCGCCACCTGCTCATTCTCAAAATATAAATGAGACCTCGCACCAAACATCGGAGTCCGAGTTTCATTATCTGATAAAATATCATTAATTAATCTAGCGACATTTGTTTCTAAAATCCTTTTTTGGGTTGTTTTATTTTCATAAATAACATTCCCCTGAGAATCTTCAATTTTTAAAATAGCTACTGGCGGGGCTCTTAGGCCGTCGTTAGCAAAAACTCCATAAGACGAGGTCATCTCCAGTAAATTTACTTCTCCTCCTCCCAAGACAATCGCCGGCCCATAGGAAGATAGGGGCTTGTTTAAAGTGGTTATCCCCAGGTCTTGGGCTGTTTTGATGCTTTTTTTCAATCCTTCAAGGAGAACAGATTCTTGGCCTGAAAATTTGTTGATTCCTAAATTCTCTATTTTAGTTTCTGAACCAGCCAAGTAAAGAACTTTTATTGAGGGGACATTCAAAGATTGTGCCAATCCCTGTCGTAAGGGGACCCAGCCACGGAAAAGGCCGTCATAATTTTGAGGGATATATTCTTTGTCGCCCCAGACCCCAAAATTAGTAAATTCATCAAGCACCTGAGTTTTATCGTCGTAGCCCGCTTTGAAGGCGGTGGCATAAATAAAAGGCTTGAAGGCAGAACCGGGCTGTCTGCCGGGACTTTCTTTTGTCCCGGTAACGACATTAAATTGAGGGTCAAAGAAACAAGTTTCTCCCGAAGTACACCCCTCAGGAAAAGCCGGGGCGTAATAGTCTCCGGTCCCAACGGTCATGGCCATAATTTCTCCAGTTTTTGGCGAAATGGCTACTAAGCCGGAGTTATAAGCATTATAAATTTTATTTCTCTCAATTCCCTTTTTTACTGCTTCTTCGGCTATTTCCTGCAATTCATAATCTAAGGAGGTGTAGACTTTCAACCCCTTCTCCCTTAAAAAATCTTCGCCATATTTTTCTTCTAAAATGCTTTTTACCCATAAAGTGAAATAAGGAGCCTTCATCTCGATCCGTTTTTCAGAAAATTTTAATTCTTTTTGTTTCGCCGCCTCGGCCTCCTCTTCGGTTAAATACCCTTCGTCGGCCATTCGGTTTAAAACGTAATCCTTCCTGGTAAGAAGTTCTTTTTTCCCCTCTTCTTCATAAGGAGAAAGACGATAAGGGGCACGGATTATAGCAGCTAAGGTAGCCGCCTCTTCTAAAGATATTTCAGAAACCGGTTTTTTAAAATAAGTCTGGCTAGCTGCCTCCGCTCCATAAGCATTTTGGCCGAAGGGAACCTGGTTCAGATACCACTCAAGGATTTGGTCTTTCGGATAACGGCGGTTTAACTCTAGAGCCAAGATAATCTCTCTGGTCTTTCTTTCAGCCGTTTTTTCGGTAGATAAAAAAGTAGAACGGATTAATTGTTGGGGGATGGTCGAGCCGCCATAAACAGGTTTGCCAATTTTTAAATCAGTTAAAATCGCCCTGGCAACTCCATTAAAATCGACTCCCGGGTGGTGATAAAAATTGGCGTCTTCAGCAGCAATAACTGCCTGTTTCAGATATTCTGGGATTTCTCCCAACGGCATCCAGGTTCTTTTTTCTTCGCCATAGACCTCGTATAAAAGAATTTTTCCAGAGCGGTCATAAATTTTGGTAGATTGAACAATTTGTCTCTCGCTAAATATTTCTGGTCGGGGAAGGTCTTTAGCATAATAAATAAACAGAAAACAGCTTCCTATAAAACAAAAAAGAAGAATAAATCCCAATATTTTAAAAACTAAAAAACCCCTTCTTTTCCCGCTGTTTTTTGGGTAGGTTTTACGATAATACTTTCTCTCTGCCATAAATACCCTCTTATTTTACTAAAAATTTTTAAGGTTTACAATTTTTAATCTTATTGTTATGATAAAATTATTCACCCCGTTAGAAACTCCTAATAAAAATGGAATTCTGGCGAGGTTCTAAAGTTATGAAAAAATCATTAAAAATTTCTAACGGGGTAAAAATCGTTACTAATCCAAAAAAAATTGAAGAGGTTTTGACTAGGGGCGTGGAAAATATTTACCCCGATCGCGAGACGTTAGAAAAAGCCTTAAGGTCTGGGAAAAAGCTCAGGATTTATAATGG
>Ga0315294_10002465_pt1 | contig 20234 bp, 20 predicted proteins | sample YL17G13_40_MG_FD_203626 | JGI IMG/M metagenome (GOLD analysis project Ga0315294, IMG submission 203626) | Sediment microbial communities from Yellowstone Lake, YNP, Wyoming, USA - YL17G13_40 | ecosystem: Environmental > Aquatic > Freshwater > Lake > Sediment | place: USA: Wyoming | collected...
CGAACTTGCCGGTTACCTGGTTCCGCTCGCCGACGAACTCATCAATCACTACCGTCCCCGACGGGGGTAGGAGGAAATTCCACGCGACTCAGCAGGTCGTATCCGATCTGGAAACGTTCAAGCATGCGAACGTTACGATGGGCAGCTTGCAGGAGATCGCCGCCGCCCTCGGCGGCAGGCCCGTGGTAGAGTCGCGGTGATGTCATTGGGTACGCCGAAGCAGGCGACAGCGGGAGGACGGACGAAAAGGCTCGGTGAAGACGGCCAGGAACCAGCCGATCTGGATCGAATGATCGAGGAGATCACCGCCGGCGCGCGCACCGGTGACGAGCAGTTCCGGGCGTTCCGGCAGGCCCTTGATGATGCCGGTTTCCTGCCATCCGACGGATTCGTCATTGGCGAGCCGGTGTCGATTCTAGCGTTCGACTACGATGGGAACGAGCGTCGCGGCTTGACGGCACGGTGCCGGCGCGATGACGGCTCCGAGCACGTTGTCGCGGCAACGGAGGTCGTCCTACCGCCGCGATCGAGCGGCGCCCGCTGTCTTGCTGTTTACCGGAAGTGGCTGGGCCTCGATCCGTTTCCTCGGGAGGCCGTCGCTCCTTCCCGCCGCAGGCGCCGGCACAAGGTATCGGCGACCGATCTCGACCTGAGCGGCCCGATCGAGCTCGTCGTGCTGTCGGTCAAGGGGAGCGCGGCGCACTGCATACTTCGCGGGAGCGAACGCGTTATTACACTGCGGGCGAGCCGCGTCTGGGACTTCGTTCCCGGCAACATCGCGGTGGTCAAACCGCGGAAGCAGTGGAGTTACGCCGGGCATCCTTACCTCTCCGGCGAGGTCGTGTCCTCGAGGCTCGACGTGCCGGCGCTGGACCTCGTGCCTCTCCGGCTGGAGGATCGCGGCATCTGGAATCCCGACGAGCACTACTGGGGCGAAGAGGACGAGCCGGTCGAGGAGTGGGCCAAGCCGATCATCGCCCGCGGTCCGAGGCAATCCTACGAGATGGAACAGATCGTGCCCGGGACCGACCCGGATGACCCCGACTCCGACCCTATCAGTGAATCCGTCGAACTAAAAGAGGCCGGCGACCGGAAGGCGGCGTACGATATCCTGATGGATATGTGCCAATCCGATCTCCGATGTCTCGACGCCCACGCGCATCTCGGGAACTTCGTCTTCGACCTGATGCCGGAAGACGCGATCCATCACGACGAGGTCGGCGTTCGCATCGGCGAGCTGTCGCTCACCCGCGATTTCGACGGCCTGCTGTCCTGGGGCAATATCGACAACCGGCCCTTCCTCCGATGCATGCACGGGTTCGGCCTGTGCCTGTGGCGGCTGGGCCGGTTCGAGGATGCCGTGCGTGTTTTCGATCGGATGCTCTGGCTCAACCCCTCGGACAACCAGGGCGTGCACCTCGTGATCGGCGCGGTGCGGGCGAGGACGGCCTGGAAGCCCGATCCGGAAAAGGAGTGACGTTGTGGGAAACAGGCTGAATCCGAAGTTGCAGGCGTGGATCGCCGCCCGCGAGCGCCACCGGCTGTCTCACGCCCAGGTCCAGATGGCCCGAGAGCTGGGAATGAACCCGGCGAACCTCGGCAAGCTCGACAACCACGGACAGGAGCCGTGGAAACTGCCCCTGCCCCGGTTCATCGAGGAGATCTACTTCAAGCGGTTCGGCAGGCCTGCTCCCGAAACGGTGATTCCCATCGAGGAGCGCGCTCGCATCGTGCAGCAGAAGAAAGAAGCCCGGCGGGCCTCAAGGCGGCAACGCACGGAGGAGGCGGCATGAGCCGGCACTACGCCGACGCCCCCATCCCCACGCTCGCGGCCGCTCTCAACGAGCACATGAACTCGATCGACTTGGGGAAGATTGTTGCGCTTACCGGGGAGAAACTGCCTGCCAGGAAGGCTGAACACGCCGCCGTCATCATGCGCCATCTCGAAGGCGGGCGTCTCCGCGATGTCTGTGGAGCCCTCGATGAGTTCCAGCGCGCCGCCGTCGCCGAGCGAGGATACTCGTACCAGGTCGTCGTACATGATCGGTAGAGTAATAGGCCGGTTACTCACGGCAATCCACGCATCAGTCATGAGGCGCAGGACGGACGAGTTGGAAGAACCCGGCGGCATGTCCTATGCCGCGATGAACAGGATCGTCGAGGATAGGATGTCCTCGGACAAGGATTACCGTGAGGAGGTGGAAAGTTCCGGCCGTCCATTGCTGAGTCAAGGGAGAAGAATGACCAGCGAGGAGTTGTTTGCCAAGCTGTCGTCCTTCGGGCTGGATCTCAACGAGAAGACCGTCAAGAAGCTTGCCATGAGGTTTCTTTCCGCTCAGGAGATATCGGAGTTCCTGCTCGAAAGAAGCAGGTCCTTGCGGTTCCATGACCGCTTTGACGAGGACTGGGTATGGATTTGCGCCGCCGTCGTCTGGGAAAGATGCCTTCCCGACAGGCCAAGCATGGAGATGATTGACGACGGAATGCAGGACGGCTACAGCAAACAGGACAGCGAAGGCGATGTCGCGGCCTGTGAGGCGTGGCTTCGGGTCTGGCGGGACATCACCAGGATAATGGACGAACGGGGCATGAAGTCGCTGGCGCAGTTCGACGCCGCGTTCCAGGGCACCCAGTCCGCTTCGAATTGGTGGTGGGACCTTGACACGGCACTCATCAACGCCGGTCGCAAGGACGGCCGGTACCACCGGCGGCGAATCGCTTTTTGCCAGGACCTCGCGGATCGGTTCTCGATCGTCGATCCGGAACTCGCCGTGCGAGCCAAGGATGCCATCGCTGAAGCGTTCCTCGAACTCGGCGAGATAGAGGAAAGCGACGCAAGGTACCGGAAGTTGGTGGAGGAAAATCCAGGATACGGCTGGGGATGGATACATTGGTCGGACTGCTACAATCCGGACAACATACTTCCCAAGGATCACTCGACTCCCGAGGATCTCGCAAGGGCCGAGCGGATACTAAAGCGGGCGCTGGAGGTTGAAGGCGTCAGCGACAGGCAGGACATCCACGAGAGGCTGGCGGTAATCTATGAAGCGACGGGACGAAAGGCGGATGCCAGGAAGATTCGCGAGAGCGGACGGGAACGTGGTTGAAACTACAGGCCGAGATCGAACGGCTCGAGGCCAGGACCGTGGACGCCGAGGTGGTGAGGGGAAACTTCGCCGTGTTCAGCCGCGTATTTGAGCACCTGACGCCCGAGGAGCGCCTGCCTGCCGCGCCTGCCTGTGTGTGTCCACACGCAGACAGGCCGGACAGGAAGTCATGGGCATGATCGCGGCGCAGGCAGGGGGGGAACTGGTGCGCCTGCTGATCAAGGGCATCGAGTACGACGGGCGGACAGGCCCGCCTGTGCCGTGCTTTTGTCCACCAGTTTGACCGGACGGCACGGCAGACAGGCCCGCCCTCGAAGGATTGCTGACCGCCGGCTGTCAGGAACCTGACGGGCCTTCGACTCGCTTCGCTCGCTCAGGCCCCCTGAGCGACCGAGCTTGGCGAGGGAGTCGAAGGTCTGCCCGTTTCGGACGCTGGTGCGAAGAGACCCCTTCGACTCGGTCCGCACTGCGTGCGGACCTCGCTCAGGGGGCATCCAAGCGGTTGCCAGGCAACCGCATGCCTGCCCGAATCGGACTCTGGTAACAACGCCTGCCCGCGCTCTGCGCGCAGGCGGGCCCGTCCGGGCTTCCTGCTCCTGGAAAACCTTTCAGATTCCGGATTCCCGCTTGAGGACGATTTCCCCGTCGAAACCGCCTGAAGGTGCATGCAGCTTAGAGCGATCTAGCCATGGGTCGAGGCACGTCCGCTGGGAAATGTCCCAGAAGCGATGCGGAACGGGAACGCGCCAGGAAGAAGGCACCAATAGCAGGTTTCCGGTGGAGGGCAACAGGATTACGTCAAATGGCGCATTCCTATCCTCCGGTGGCGGATCGGGGTCAGCAAGCGTTCTTCCGTACCCTTCCGCTATACTACATATGTGACTATTCTGAGCTACCCCTTCGACATGCGACGGTTCTGCGAGGCTGTCAACTATCTTCTCGATCGATGTGGGCCTAAGACCAAGGGTGAGATCGGAAAGTTGCTCTACTTTGCCGACCGGCATCACTATGTCCGATTCGGAAGGCCTATCGTGGGAGGCTCCTATTATGCGCTGCCATTGGGCCCCGTTCCCTCCGTCGCGATTGACGTTCTCGAGGATCTTGAACGAGCCGTTATCGATGGCCGGAGCAATGGCCCGCAGGTATCTCCCGAGATTGTTGAAGCACTAAAGGTTCATGTCTCGGTTAAACCCGGTCAGCCGTACAACCTCTATTACACCAAGAAAGGTGTAGCGAGGAACTACCTGTCGGAATCGGACATCGAAGCACTAGAATCTGTGGCAAGCAAGTACGGTTCGCTGGATTTCTGGGGCCTTTCTCGCCTTTCGCACGAGCATGCCGCTCAGAAGAAGACGGTAGAGCCGGAAGAGATCAGCTATGGACTCTTTTTCGAGGATGAACCCGGAGCTAGCGAGGATGTCAAGTCCTACGTCATGCTCCATGAAGAGGCAGAAACCGAACAAGCCCGGTCTGCCTAGTGTTTCGAGCTGAGCCAGATGCGCTCAGGTCGTATTTCGACTCCAGCCTGTGCCGGGGTGCAGTAGTTAGAATCGAAGATTATCCTTTTCTAAACCAACCGGTTCGTCGCCGCAAGTTCTTCGTCGTCTTAAACAAGGACTGTTCAAATCCCGAGATATACCATTTCCTGATGACTTCAAAGGTTTCAAGATACCGGTCGTTTTCATTCAGCAATTACGGTGTCTCGATTCCCCGGGGTACCGTAGATTGTCTTGCCGCTGATGAGACCATCGTTGATTGTTTCCGATTAATGCCTGCCTTCAAGCGGGATTATCTACTTGAGCAACTTTGCGTGAAGGGCATCACGCTTCATCCGCCCCTGCCGGTAGCGATCATGCAGGAGATCGACGACAACATTCGTCGCTCGCGATCTATTTCTCCCGCCATCAAGTCCTTCATTCTCTCCTGAAGCGTAGGGACAAGGGTCTGAGAGGTGTTGTTACCAGAGTCCAGCCAGGGGGCCCGAGTAGGACTCTGATAACAACTGCCCGAATCGAACTCTGGTAACAACGCCTGCCCGCGTTTGCCTGTCGCCAGACGACGGCAGACAGGCGCTACGCGCAGGCGGGCCCGTCCGGGCTTCCTGCTCCTGGAAAACCTTTCAGATTCCGGATTCCCGCTTGAGGACGATTTCCCCGTCGAAACCGCCTGAAGGTGCATGCAGCTTCCGGAGGCCGAGGTAGTCTTCTAAGGTTCACCCATTTTCAAGCAAGACATTCCCGCTAGAATCTATAGCGTTATGAAGCCAAAGAAGCGAAAGGGGCCGAAAAAACAGGCAAGAGCACGTCGCACAGGTCCGCGCAGGTTTACTGTTCCTCTTCTGATACTTGAGTGTGACACGGCAAAGCTGGAGCCGATCTCTGCCAGTTTGGGCAAGGAGATGGCGGAGTTCCTGACGAAGATCGGAGCACAGGATTCCTACACGCTCGTGCGAGCTGCAACGAAGGGCCAACTTCAGAATGACCTAGCCGCGCTCGTCCTTAGTGGCAAGGTCTACAAGACGATCTGGGTCATTGGTCATAGCAGCGCGAATGGTATCCAGATGACGTCCGACTTCTTCTCGCCGTGGCCAGGTTTCGCCTGCTGGCTCCGGGACTTCCGGCCGATGACGATTGTGCTCACGGCGTGTGCCGCAGGGCAGTGCTGGCCTGCGAAGAGCATGTTCGCCGGGATAGAGACTCTGCACAAGCTCTACGGATCGCCAGTAAAGCTGACCGTTGAGCAGGCACGACTCATCCAGGCAATCGTAGTTGGGAGGCTCATGGAGTTGAAGGTGGATGCCAATGCGCGGATGCTGCTCAAGACTGTCTTCAGCCTTTGCACCGGAGGAGTCCTCTTTGAATACTCGCGCGCGGAGTTCCGGCGACTTGGTCCCGGTGAGCAGGCAATGTGGGATCTCGCGGGAATTGGATTGGGTGAGTTGCTGAAGGGAATGCGACGATGAGGCGAGCTGTTTCAAGGGAACCCCTCAGTTTCCGGATTTCCGCTTGAGGACGATTTTCTCGTCGAAACCGTCGGAAGGTGCATGCAGCAAGTTGGCAATACGGCAGGTCTTCCGGAGTATTCTGTGGGCATTTAGTTCCCTTGGAGGCCATGAGCAAACACCGAGCAGGGAACCTTGGCACCCTCAGTCTTCACAAAGATCCGCGATGAACTCCTAAAGCTCCTTGTAGAAACTAGGGACCGATGGCTTAATGCCGCTTGCAGTGATGCGTAGAGTAGAATAGCCTCGCCTGAGCGAGAGAATCAGGTGATCGCTATCCAATTTCCCTTTGAGGACCCGATCACGCAGCAATCTACGTAATGCGGATTCCCATTGTCTGCGTCCCCCAATCAATCTTCTTCCCAGGAAATGGAATCCGCGTTCTGTTCTGAGTAGTGTTCCGCCAATTCTGCTGAGCCTTTCCTCTACTGATGAGTCGAAGCTGTCTATGTCTATCTGCAGGAGGTGGACATCCTTGTATTGGTCAACTTTGCTATTGATTCCGGCTACGTAGTCTGTGGCCCGTCTTATTCGCACCTGTCGCATTGCTCGGATGATCTTCCTGATCAGAAGGCGTAGGTGAGTCGCCCTGAGTGATACTGGGTAGGGTGGCAGCCAGATCGTTAGCCTGGTGTGATGGCGATAGGTCTTGGGGCAATATATGTCAAAGGAGAAATCACGAACCATATGTGGATTGTCTTCCATTATCGTTGCAAGAATGTCCGATAGGCCTACGGTTTCTATCCGTGCCCTGGTTGCTTTGATGTATCTCTCAACACGGTTCTGTTCTCTTTCAAGGGCCGTTGGTGCCGGGCTGTGTACGCGTTCATAGTCATTCTTGTTCCTTAGGTTGTGCAGTCTTGAATGCAGAGCTACAAAGATACGCGGGAGATTCTTCGATCTCCCATATATTCTGTGTAGCGTTGCCTCAACGTTTTTATGGGATGGCTTTTCCTTCAGGTGCTGTTGAAGAAGAGCTTGAGACAGATAGAAGCACGAGAAGTACAGATGAACTACTGCCTCGCGATATAGCCGCTCGCTCAACAGCACGCGTGAAGCCGCTGCCTCGGATTCGCCGAGGGCCAGTAGTGTTGATGCTCGTTTCCTCTCGCGCGCTTTGTAGTTCAGGCGTTGCATTTTAACCTCTCGAATCCATCTCTAACTACGATCATAGCTCTGCAATCGTCCTCGTTATAGAGAAGAACCCTGTCCAAGCCGGCGCCGTTTCCACCGTTCGCCGCCTGCTTGTACCAGATCATGGCGCTTTTCATTGCGTCCACTTCCGAGGCATCCTGGCTCCACTCGAATCCGAAGTAGGGCGCGACGACCTTGATGCTCCATCCGGGCGTCGGCAACACGTAGGCCGCCTTAGCGAGCTCGTTCAAGTCCCTCAAGTGGGGTAAGATTAAGTTGTCGTATTTGGTTTGGAAGCCGTGACGCTCACAGGCTTTCTTCAATTCCCATCTTTCGTAACCCGTCCAGTGGTACAGGCAGTACGTAGATGTCTGGCCGCCAAGATAGCCGAGAAACTCCATCAAGGTGGCCTTCTCATCACCGGGGGCTTTCGCCAGGAAGGATTTGTAGGGGTCTGTACCTGCCTTGCTCCGAGGTATCAGCCCTATGAGATAGATGCAATTCCATGCGGGATCGTCCTGGAACAGCTCCCCCGTTCCTTCCAGGTCAAGGAATATCTCCAGGGCTGGCCGGGGTTCTGGAAGCTTCCATTCACCTACCTTCAATGGCCGCTTGGAAAGCTGGGCCTTTACGGAATTGACGATCTGGGGAACCTTCTTGGGCCCGAGGCCTTTGATCGTCCTCAACGCTTCAGGTTTCAGCTCGGCAAGATCACGGAGGGTGTGAACGCCCATGGAGTGGAACTTGGCGGCATGGCTGGGGCCCACGTTCCAGGCGAGAGTCACGTCTTGCCGTTCCTTCACTGTCTTGTTCTGGAGTGTTCCCCACCGTGACCGGCAGTTGTAGACCGGATAGGGAGGTTCCTTGCTCGCAAGGATTGCTCTGGCACGCTGAACAGCATCCTCCACCTCGCTTTGGTCATAGGGAATCGGGAACTCCTCGTTGCGTCGAGATACTATCCGGCAGTCGCATTCCGTCCCACATGCCTTTCTGAGCAGATGCGCGTAAACGACCGCCTGGATCTTGTGGGTCGCGTCCGGAGTTCCGGCCAGTTTGTATTCCTCAACGAGGCATGTCCCCGGTTTGCCGACTTCGATCACGTCGGGGCGTCCATAGAGCCCCATCTTCCCGCCGGATAAAGCACCGCCGTATATCACCACGTTGCCTTTCTTCATGAGGGCGGCCGTCCGTTCAGTGGCGGCCTCGAAAGGGTGATCCTTGAGATCAACAAAGCGCGGATGTCGTTTCGCGAGGAGTTCCTTCTCAACCCGCAGGCCCTGCTCCTTCAAGAAGATGTCGTATTCGTCCTCCGGATCCTTGAGTTTCGGGTCGCCGTGATGGTCGTGCCACAGCCCGAACGGGTCCGACAGGGCCAACGAAACGTCGGACGCAGATAGCCCAACAGGCCTATCCACGAAGGAATCTGCCCATGCTCTTGATAGTTTGCACGTTCGGCACCTGATGCCATAATACATCGTGTATCTGATCGGAAAAGGATTCTCGGCTTGCGGTAACCGGGCATGGCTTTGAGCGAAGCGGACACCCGGGCCAAGCTCATAGATCCCGCCATCCACAAGCGCGGGTGGACGGAGGACCTTATCCGCCGGGAGGAAACTGCGGGGGCAATTGACGTCGATCCTGCCACCGGCAGAGCCCGGCGGCGCGCGCGGGGGCGCGTGGATTACGTTCTGCGGGTGAAGGCAAACTCGGGGGCCCAGGCGCTTGCCGTGGCGCTCATCGAGGCCAAGCCGGACAGCGAGCCGCCGACGAAGGGGATGGAACAGGCCAAGGCGTATGCGTCGGCGCGTCGGATGAACGTGCCATTCATCTACTCCAGCAACGGGCATCTCTTCGTCGAATACGACCAGCTTTCGGGGCTCACGAGCTCGCCAAAGCCGCTGGCCGAGTTTCCGACGCCGGCTGACCTGAGGCGGCGGTATGAAGGACACGTGGGGTTCGGACTCGGCGAGAAGGTGGCCGCTCCACTTCTGGCGAAGTACCACCTTGGCGAAGGGGCCTGCCGGTACTACCAGGACGCCGCGATCCGGGCGGCGCTCGAGAAGATCGCGAGGGCCGAGAAGGAAGGCAAGCCGGCCCGGGTCCTCCTGGCGCTGGCGACCGGATCCGGCAAGACGCGGATCGCGGTGAATCTCTTGCGCAAGATAGCGGACGCGGGCCAGCTCCGTCGGGCGTTGTTCGTATGCGACCGCGACGAACTGCGCCTGCAGGCGGCCTCGGCATTCGCGGGCGCGTTCGGCGCCGACGCGGCAGTCGTCGAGTCGGGGATGCCGCAGAAGAACGCGCGTGTCCTGATCGCGACTTATCAAACTCTTGATGTGGCCTCTGAGGAGGCGTCGGCGAACTTCCTCACGGACAACTACCCGCCGGACTACTTCAGCCACATCGTCATCGACGAGTGCCACCGGTCGGCATGGGGGAAATGGTCCCAGGTACTGACCCGCAACGGTGCCGCAGTCCAGATCGGGCTGACCGCGACGCCACGCCGGCTTGAAGGTATTCCCAGAACCAAGGAGGCGCAGGCCGATCTCAGGATCGTATCAGACAACTACGCGCACTTCGGTGAGCCCGTCTACGAATACGACATGGGGCAGGGGATCGAGGACGGTTACCTGGCGGCATGCGAGATACATCAATTCGACTTGTTTCACGACAACAAGAAGGTCAGCGAAAGGGAGGCGGGCGTAACGAAGGAGGACCTGACCGGGAAGTGGCTCACGGATGCCCGGACCGGGGCGGCTGTCTCAGCGGAGGAATTGCAGGACTGGTATTCCGCCCCGGAGTTGGAGGATAAGCTCATCTCGCCGGAGCGCGTAGCGGCCATGACCAAGGACCTGTTTCAGCATCTGATTGATACCGGCGGGCCGGAGCAGAAGACGATTATTTTCTGTGCTCGCGACCGGCACGCCGACGACGTGGCAAGCGCGATGGGCAATCTCTACGCGCAGTGGTGCGCCGCAAACGGGAGGGAGAGACTGGATCCATACGCTTTCAAGTGCACGGCGGAGAGCGAAGGCGGGAACTATCTCGCCGACTTCCGGGGATCCCAGCGACGCTACTTCGTCGCGACGACCGTGGAACTGCTGACGACGGGCGTAGACGTGCCGCCGGTGGAGAACATCGTTTTCTTCAAGTACGTGCTCTCGCCCATCGCCTTCTACCAGATGATCGGCCGGGGTACACGGGTTCACCCTCCCACCGGCAAACTCATGTTCCGTGTCTGGGACTACACCGACGCCACCCGGCTGTTCGGGGAGGAGTTCAAGAGCAAGTACACACCTCCTCGCACGCGTCCACCGAGAGGACCCGAGGGTCCGGAACCCCCTCAGATCATCCAGGTGCAGGGGATCGAGGTGCTGGTGACCAAGGCTGGACACAGCATTGTCAGCCAGGTCGATGGCAAGGCGACGCCGGTGCCTATAGAGGAGTACCGGCAACGCCTCGCCGCAAGGCTCTTGGAAGAGGCGCCGTCCTTGGAGGACTTTCGGAATCGGTGGGTGGTTCAACCCGAAAGGCTCAGGCTGCTCGGCACTCTCCCGGACGCGGGCCGGGCCCCCATTATCGTCCAGCAGGTTTCGGAGATGAAAGATTACGACCTCTTCGACGTGCTGGGCGATCTCGCCTACGGCCTCCAGCCTCGCACACGGCCTGACCGGGCCGAGGCCTTCACTTACAAGCACGAGTCTTGGCTATCTTCGTTGCCTTCTGATGCCGCCGCCGCCCTGCGAGCGCTCGTCTCGCAGTTCGTGCGGGGAGGGACCGACAGCCTCGAGAATCCCGAGGTGTTCGACACGCCCGAGGTCCGCCGCGCGGGCGGTCTGGCCGCGCTCAAGGCGCTGGGCAAGCCAGCTGAAGTCCTGCTGGAAGCCAAGCGCAGGATGTTCGCGGCATGAAAGCCGAACTGGCATTACGAAAGCGGGTATAATCACTGGCGATGCCTGAAACACGCGTACAGAAAACCCTCATAGAGAAGATCGAGACCCTGAGAAAGTCTCGGCTAATCGTATACGTGACCGGGGATCGCACGCCGTTCGGTGCCCGTATAGCCGAAGATGTTGTCCGTCCGTTCTACGATCATCTTCTTGCCCTGGAGAAGAACTCGCCGGCGTCGGCGAAGCGGCTCGATCTCTTTCTCTATAGCCGTGGCGGGGATGTAAGCGTGCCATGGCGCATCGTATCAATGATTCGAGAGCTGTATCCGGAGTTCAATGTTCTTATCCCATATAAGGCGCACAGTGCTGCGACGATGATTGCGCTTGGCGCGGATAGCATCCTTATGGGAAGAAAGGCCGAGCTCAGTCCGATCGATCCAACACTCGCACGAGAAGGTGCTGGCGAAGGATCGGTTCCGCCTTCCGAGATAAGTGTTGAAGATGTATCGGCATACCTGGCGTTCATAAGGGAACGAGCCAAAATCACCGACCAGATGGCGCTCGCCCAACTTCTGGGGAAATTGGCGGACAACATAACTCCTCTTGTCCTGGGAAATATCAACCGCCAGCATCCTCATATCCGTCTGGTTGCCCGAAAGCTCCTTGCGTCGCACCAAAGGGCAATTGCGAAGAATAAAATGAAGGACATTGTGGATACGCTGGTGGAGAAGATGTATTCTCATGGCCATGCCATTGGAAGAAAGGAGGCAAAGGGCATCGGTCTTCCTGTAAGGAACACTTCGTCTGAATTGGAACAACTGCTCTGGGAACTTTTCGAACTATACGAAGAAGAACTGAAGCTCCGCGATAATCTCGACCCGGAACTTCTCCTGCAGAAGGAGGACGAGGAAAAGATACTTACCGACCTTCCAGTCGCGATAATTGAGAGCGTCCAGAAACTACACAAGTACGAAACTCGGGTCTCGTTTAGAAGGAAAAGAAATGTCCCCGGCAATCTTCAGGTCAATGTGAACCTGACTTTCGGGCTACCGCCAGGGCTGGACCCGGCGCAAATTCCCGCGAACATCCGGGAGCTCTTGGCTCAACTACAGCAGCAGATCGGAGCCCAAATTCCGGCCCTTGTCAGGGAGGAAATGGTGAGGCAATCGCCGGCCGTCGGTTTTGAGGGCCGTTCTAGCGGCGGACGGTGGGTTGAGCGATAATCTATCCATGGAGGAAAGCGCTATGCAGGTCAAGGTAACTATCGAGATACGTCCATACAACGAGTGGTCGTTCGTCGTGGGGACCGCCCAGGACCTTGATAAGCAGGGGGCTCTCCCGGCGAAGGAACCCAGTCCAGTCTATGCCCTTCCCAAGACTACGGTCCCTTCCGTCTATGATCAGTCTTTCTACGGGAACGCCAGCGACTATAGAGTGCCGGTAACTTCGGGCTGATTGAAGGCAGGAGTTCCGGTTGACGCAGGAGGAGCGCATACCGGCTTCCGCGTCCCAGCGGAGTGAAATAAAAAGGGCCCTTTCGGGCCCCCGATGGCATGCGCCATCCACCTCCAGTTGCCTGGATTGGCATCAGTATACCGCAAGGACGGGTATAACGGATACCGGGGGGTGGATGACTGCTACAAGGCGATTGTTATACTCGGACGAGAAAGGGTTGTGGAATCCTGCTCTTCCGAATACATGGTCCAAGCCCTGATGCCCGAGGCCGCGCCCACATCGCCTCAATCCCTTGTGGCTGGCCGGCGTCCGCTACCCCCCGGCTGGCGGTGGGTGAAGCTGGGGGAGGTGTGCACGGACAAGATCGAGACGGTCGCCCCGAGGCGTACACCAGAGCAGGACTTTAAGTATGTCGATATCACCAGCATTGACAACCGACTGAAGAGAATCATGACTCCGAGAGTCTTGTTGGGGAAAGTTGCACCCAGTCGGGCGCGACAGAGGATCATGGAGAATGACATTCTTGTGTCTACAACCCGGCCAGGTCTGAATGCAGTGGCCATCGTCCCACGTGAGCTTTCTGGACAGGTCTGTAGTACGGGCTTCTGCGTTCTGCGCCCTGCTTCTGGTATCCTTCCCGCTTTCCTGTTCGCCTATGTCCAGTCTGTGCAGTTCGTCGAAGAGTTGGATGGGCTCGTCCGGGGTGCTCTGTATCCCGCTGTGACAGATTCGCAAGTTCGGCAGCGAGAGATGCCGCTCCCGCCGGTTGATGTGCAGAAGCGGATCGTCGCGGAGCTTTCGAGACAGATGGCCGCGGTGGAGGGGGCCCGCTCCGCAGCGGAGGTTCAAGAACAGGCGGCGGAATCCCTTGTCGCCGCTTCGCTACGCGGAGTCTTCGCAGGTTCGGAAGCTGCATCGTGGCCTCTGAAACGGCTTGGAGACGTGGCGGACACTTGTAGCGGGACCACTCCTTCAAGGGGCCGCCGAGACCTATTTGAGGGCACGATTCCATGGGTGAAGACGGGAGAGTTGAGAGATGGAATTATTGAGGACTCTGAAGAGCACGTCAGCGAGAAGGCCATTCGGGAAACATCTCTGCGCGTCCTGCCGGAAGGTACACTGCTCATCGCGATGTATGGCCAAGGGCAGACGCGTGGCCGAACCGGGATGATGTCGCGCCCTGGGACTACGAACCAGGCATGCTTCGCGATCCTTCCAAACGGACGGGAGTACAACACCAGATTCTTGCAGTACTGGTTTCGCTTGAGCTATGTGAGGATTCGGCGTTTGACCGAGGGGCGCGGCGGGAATCAGCCCAATCTGAATGGTGAAATCCTGCGAGATGAGATTGTGCCGTTGCCGGCCCTAGACGTGCAGGCCAGAGTCGTGAAAACCCTCGACCGTGATCTTGCAGCTGTACGGATCATCCTCGAACAGACATCGGAGAGGCGCCTCCTGCTTGATCGCTTCGAAAAAAGGATGCTGGAATACTCACTGGCGGGAGTCGGCTCATGAAGACCAAGGCTCAGGGTGTAGCTCGCCGCCGTTCTCCACAAGCGCAAAGCGACCGTCGGATCGACGGCCCGCAGTCAGTAAACGCGATCATCAAGTCCATCTGTGATATTATGCGCCGGTCGAACTGCGCGGGAGCGCTTCAGTATGTACCCGAGCTGACCTGGCTCCTTTTCCTTCGCATCCTGGACGAGCGGGAGGCGCGGGAGGCGGAGAAAGGTGAAGCGGTGGGCCGGGAGTTCAGTCCATCGTTGAAGGCTCCCTACCGGTGGCAGGACTGGGCGGCGCCCGACGGCAAGAAGCGGATTGCCCTCCAGAAAGGGGCGATGGGGGCATTCTTCCAGTTCGTCAACGGCGATCTATTGCCGCATCTGCGGAACCTCAAGAACCGCCCCAACGCCGCGCCGAGGCAGAAGGTGATCAGCGAGATCATGTCCGGTGTCGAGAAGACGAGAATTGACACGGAGCGGAATTTCCTCGACGTGTTGGATAAGATTCATGAAATCAGGGATGAAGACATCGACCCGACTCACGTTTTCCCGCTGTCTCAGGTTTACGAGAGCCTCCTGCTCAAGATGGGCGAGAAGAACAACGATGGCGGCCAGTTCTTCACACCGCGTGAGATCATCCGGGCCATGGTCCGGGTGGTCTCGCCAAAGATCGGAGAGACCGTATACGACCCTGGTTGTGGTACCGGCGGCTTTCTGGCACAAGCGTATGAGTATATGCACGATCAATTGGGCGAGTCGGCGACGCCGGAGCAGATCGAAACCCTTAAGCGATGGACGTTCTACGGCCGTGAGAAGGAGAACCTGATCTATCCCGTCGCGCTGGCGAACCTGATCCTTCACGGTATCGATGAGCCGCGCATCTGGCATGGGAACACGTTGACGGGAGTCGAGACCTACGGCGGGCTCTACCAGGAAGCACCGGACCAGTTCGACGTCGTGTTGACCAACCCGCCATTCGGCGGGAAGGAAGGCAAGGAAGCCCAGACGAAGTTCGCGTATAAGACAGGCGCAACCCAGGTGCTCTTTCTCCAGCATGTCATGGACAGCCTCAAGATCGGGGGGCGGTGCGGGATCGTGGTGGACGAGGGGGTGCTGTTCCGTACGACGGAGACCGCATTCGTACAGACCAAGCGCAAACTGCTCGACGAGTGCGAGATGCAGTGCATCGTGAGCTTGCCCGGCGGCGTCTTCTCGGCGGCTGGAGCAGGGGTGAAGACCAACCTTCTATTCTTCAGGAAAGGGACACCCACGGAGCGGATCTGGTACTACGACTTGTCCGATATCAAGGTCGGGAAGAAGACTCCCTTTACGCTGGACCGGTTTGCCGACTTCTTCAAGCTCCTGCCGTCACGCGCAGACAGTGACCGTAGCTGGACGATCAAGCGAGAGGAGATCGAGAAGCGGAACTTCGACCTTAAGGCCGTCAATCCCAACGCGAAGTCGGATGAGGACACTCGGACGCCGGAGGAACTGCTCGACCTCATCGAAGCGAAAGGCCGAGAGATCGCTGAGGTGCTGGCCATTCTCCGGAAGCCAAATGCGGATAGATGAAGTGTTCCTAACCATGATTCTCATGAAGTGCCCTCGATCGACATCATCCGTGGCAACCATCGTCAAGTTCATGGACGAAACAGCTCAAGGTCAGAATTTGTGATAAACGAACCGGTCTCGCTGGTCACGGACGGATTTCAGCAGGCTTGGCTACAAGCCGTGAAACTGTTGGCCAACTCCCGCTGGGAGCTCCGCAATCTCATCGTCCAGATCAAAGACCCGCGCATTATGGATCAGGCCTTCCACGACAAGATAGAGGCTTTCGCCAAAGCTCAGGGAATCCTTGGTCCCAAACACGTGGCCTACACGATATTCCCCCACAGGCTGCATAAGAGAAGGAGTGCATTGGCACTTTTCACCGCCTACAACAGACCCAGAGGACTTTTCGACCGCATCAAGACCGGCTGGGGCACCTACTTTCGCAGAATGACCAACTACAAGGGAGCGAGTGGAGCAGTCAACCAGTTGGACAACATCGTTGCCGCCATACGGGACCGGAAGAACCTCAGCAAGGCGGCATACACCATTGTCATTCAGAATCCAGGCGGGGAGACCGTGCGTCCACTCGGCGGTCCGTGTCTGAACTACATCGCCGTTCAAGCTGAGCCGGGCCAAGGAAACAGGCCGTTGATTTTGGGATTGCTGGCGGTCTATAGAAATCACGACTTCTTGGAGCGCGCATACGGCAACTACTGGGGCCTGTGCAATCTTCTCAAGTTCCTCGCCAAGGAGGTGAAGGGAACGCCTGGACCGTTGACATGTGTGTCATCGCACGCCTACGTTGAGGCCAATAAGACGGCAATCAAGAAGCTGGTGGGGGGGCTCTGATGCGACGCCACCAACGCCCCTTCAACCTGAAAGAATTCAAGATTGAGGTCACGTACCGATGCGATCTGAACTGTATCCATTGTTCCAGTGATGCGCACCCCTCGAACTCGATGGAGATGGCACGTGACGACTGCCTTCGTATTATTGCCGACGCGGCGAAGATGGGAGCCCAGGACGTAGCCTTTTCGGGCGGCGAACCGCTTTTGTGGCCTCATATCTTCGACGTCGTGGAAGCGGCGACAAAGCATCGTCTGAAGGTCACGATATACACATCAGGTAATGCGGAGGATTTCAAGCCGAAGGCGGTACGTCTGCATGACCTTGGCACGTCTCGCCTTATTTTCAGCATCTTCAGCGTAACGGCCGTCAGCCACGAACGATTCACGCGTAAGGCGGGGAGCTTTGAGCGAACCAAGACCGCAATGCATGACGCCCGTGCGGTCGGCCTGCCGACAGAACTCCATTTCGTCCCGATGTCAGGCAACTACCGCGAGCTGGTCGACGTTGCAAAGTTTGCGCATAAGATCGGTGCGGACCGCATCAGCGTATTGCGCCTCGTCCCGCAAGGACGCGCCGCATTGGTGCGGGATCGCGGCTTGAACCGCGTCCAAAACCTCGAACTCCGCCGTCAGATACAGGCCCTCAGGAAAGAGTATGGGAACGATTTTGTCAGAACCGGCTCGCCTTACAACTTCCTGATGTTAAAAGAAGAACCGAAATGTTCCGCTGCCATAGACAAGTTAATCGTCGCCCCCAACCTGAGAATCTATCCATGTGATGCCTTCAAGAATATCGGTTCGAAGGAACTGGTGAATTCTGAGGACTGGTCCTGTCTCGTCAGCGCGAGTCTGCCCGAGTGCTGGAGGAAATCGCCGTACTTGGAAGCCGTGCGAACATATCTTACGACTGACTTTGAACCTCCCTGCCGCGGGTGCAAAATGATTGAGAAGTGCGTGTCCGGTTGCCTCGCGCAAAAAACCATCACCAACAACTCGCTCGCCAAGAAACCCGATCCGGACTGTCTCGGCCCGAACTTTCAGGGGGATTCCATATGATGTGTTCGTACCAGAGCTTCCGCAAGACGGTGCGATTCAACGACCTCGTTGAGTCGGCGCGGCATTGTGACCTATGCCCCCGACTGTGTGGCCAAAGAAAGGTGCTATCGTCCGCGAATGGGAGCGTGGAATCGAAAGTGCTGTTCGTGGCGGAAGCTCCTGGACGTCTTGGTGCAGACCGGACGGGCGTACCGCTTTGCGGTGACCGTACGGGCGACAACTTCGAAACTCTACTCGGGAATGTCGGTTGGCAACGCGAGGAAGTCTTCATTACAAACGCCATTCTGTGCAATCCGAAGCAGGAGGATGGCAATAACGGTACGCCAACACATGAGGAGATTGCGAACTGCTCGGCGTACCTTGAAATGGTGATTGCCTTGGTAGGTCCGGATGTCGTCGTCACCTTGGGGGCGACGGCATTGAACGCTCTCGACCTGCTTACGCCGCATGGGGTCGAACTGCGCGAGGGGGTTGCGCAGGTCGTGCCTTGGCGGAACACGCGGATCTTTCCGCTGTACCATCCGGGTCCGCGAGCAATCATCCATAGATCGCTGGCCAAGCAACGGTCCGATTTCATGCTTCTGGCAAAGATCGTGCATCCGGTCAAGGGGATGGTTAAGCGGAACAAAGCCCGAGCTAAGGCACCCAGCCTGTTTCGCGTGGGCGCTTCGCCAATGCAACAGGTGGCGCGAGTCCTGCTCGAACTTGGCGGCCAGATGACATATTTCAAGATGACCAAGTTGATGTACCTGATTGATCTATTCTCCCTCAAAAAACTCGGTCGTACATTTGCCAGCGATATCTACTTGCGGCAAGTTGAAGGCCCTTGGCCGCCTGGGCTTGACAAGTCGCTTAGAGCAATGCAGGACTACGAGGTGCGACGGTTCTTTGCACATAGGATTCCGATGGTTGCGCCGGGATTATCACCCCGATTTGAGGTCCAACTTGGTGATGACATTCTGGAGATTGTCTCCGATGTATTCCGAACCTACGGTTGCATGAGCAACGCGGGGATCAAAGCCGCCGTCTATCGCACTGACCCCATGCGGTTCATCCTTCAGGAAGAAAGCAAGGGGAAGAAGATGATGAACAAGCCCGTGCTCTACAAGGACAAGACATCACGGGAACTTGCCGAGCAGAAGCCATGACAGGGGGATCAGGACCAACTGGAGGAAAGACGCCGAAATGGTTGCCATACGCCTTGATTGGCACCGGAATACTCGGAGCGTGGTTGGAGCGGCAACGGGCTGCGCTTTCCAAGCAGAGCGAAGCTGAGCAGGAGGATCCGGATGGCGTAAAGGAGGCTTGCGAGGAAGCGGGCAAACTCCTTGAGGATTGGGAACCTGAGGAAGAATGGGATGTCGAGGATGATTTTCGGGATGACCTCGCGGACTATCTCGGCGAACAAAGCGAATGGGAGATCAAGGTGGCCCCGGTTACGGAAGTCGGCCAGCCCGATATCCTCATAGGCGACTTACTGGCGCTGGAGGTAAAGCTGAATCCCTCCAAGGCGGAACGTGACCGTTGCGTTGGCCAGTGCGCCAATTACGCCAAGAAGTGGGCAACATGGGTCATCCTCATTACGGAACGCGAAGAAGATCAGGAAGAAATGGAGAAACAACTCGGCTCAGCAGGCTTGGATCGCGTCGTAGTACATGCATGGGTGGCGCAGGAGGAGGAGCAGGAATGAGTGCGTCCGACCCAGTCCTTGATGGGGAGACTGGCCATTCGAGGCGGCCGCGCCCCTTCATCGCTCATGCCAGCGAAGACAAGGATCGCTTCGTGCTTCCTTTTGCGAAAGCGCTCATCCAGCGTGGTCTCGATCCGTGGGTCGACAAGTGGGAGATCAATCCCGGCGACAGTCTTGTCCAGAAAATCTTCGAGGAAGGGCTTTCAAAGGCGCCAGCCATCATCGTTGTCCTCTCCAGGTACAGCGTCGAAAAACCTTGGGTCAAAGAGGAAATCGATGCTGCGTTTGTGAGGAAGGTAGAAGGCACCACGCGTATCATCCCGATCGTTCTCGATGAATGCGCCATTCCAGAATGCCTGAAGCACATTCGGTACGAGCGTATCCAAGACATAGACAGCTTCGATCAAGAAGCAGATGCCATCGCGGCTGTTATACTGGACAGGTCAGACAAACCAAGCCTTGGGGCATTCCCCGCCTATGCCCAGCAGACCATTCCACATTCCTATGGCCTCAAGGACATCGATGTCTCCATTCTCAAGGTCATTGGCGACCTCGCAATGGAATCAGGTTATCCATATTTGGATTCGGGTCCGGTCGTCGCCCAGGCGAACACCATCGACATCAACGATGCCTTGTGTCAGGAATCCCTTGAAGTTCTGGATCGAAGAATGTATATCGAAGGCCAGAAGTTCTTGGGAAGCAACGACATCAAGCACCTCAGGATGACCTCGATGGGGATCGAGGAATACGCTTCACTCTTCTTCCCCGAATATGCCCAGTTCAAGACGAGAGTCATAGCAGCGATAGTTAACGACAAACTCGCTGACAACTACTCGATAATCAGAGCCACCGGCCAGCCACAGCTCCTTGTCAACCACTTCCTGGAGGACCTTGCAAACCAAGGGCTTTGCCGCATCAGCAAGTCGATGGGTGGCGGATTGCACATTCACGTATTTGGCGTGTCGCCGGAACTCAAGCGGTTGCTTTCATGAACATCAAC
>Ga0315294_10002466_pt1 | contig 20209 bp, 29 predicted proteins | sample YL17G13_40_MG_FD_203626 | JGI IMG/M metagenome (GOLD analysis project Ga0315294, IMG submission 203626) | Sediment microbial communities from Yellowstone Lake, YNP, Wyoming, USA - YL17G13_40 | ecosystem: Environmental > Aquatic > Freshwater > Lake > Sediment | place: USA: Wyoming | collected...
GCATAAAGCGTTGGACAAATACGGCGAATTACAGCCAAGAGTGCATCATCACCTTCAACGTCAAATCTCTTTCCCGTATGCACATAAATCCGCATCGGTACATTCTTGGCATATGAAGGATGACTCTGGAGCGGCGGCATGTGAAGATGCCAGTTCCTATTTTCGACATCCTTATAACCGGCGCAGATTAACCACGCCCAGGGTTGTTTTATGCTCAAAGCCTTCATAGTAACCTCACCTTTTCCGCATTCTCAAAGTACAGTCCGGCGCCCACTTTTATATCTCTACGTGTCAGCGCATCCTCTATGAGTCTTGACCGTAGCGATGCCAGGCAATCCTGCACTTCCGCCCAGGTATTCGCGTAATAGTAACCGTAAGGGATTCGGCAAGTGGCTAAAATAGGTTTGCCTTCCTTCCGCAGTTCCCGGATGATGAACTGCAACTTGCGCTGTACCGCCCTGGTGCGCGGCAACTCCACCGCTTCCGCCAGCTCGTAGGAAGTAATAGCATTAGCCCGCCCCTGGTGATGCTCCAGGATGGCGAGCACCCGGGTTTTCAAATCTAATTCAGGCAGTACAGTAAGAGTCAACTAATCTTCCTTATTACCTTCAGGATAATCATCATCGGATTCTTTTTCGCATTGCCTCCAATGAGTACAGTTGATGACATCTTCCGGGAAGTCATTACAGCAATCATCGATATCACCGTTGCAATAACACATTTGACCGCACTCAGGACAGGTATGTGCCATCAGCCTCTCCTCTCCGGTGGGAACTCTTGACGTAATTTTGCTTTATCGGAAGCCCATAAACAGTCAATCAATAAGGCGTTTGGCTTGATACAATCTTCGGGAATAAATAGAGGACGGAGGTTGTCTTTCAAAAACACTGGTATGCCCGCCTTATCCGCCGCTTCCACAATCTCTTTTATCCACTCAATCTTCGGCATCGGAGATATTTAACTCCCGGCAAAGACGCATTAACTTACGGTGTGTGCCTAAACTCTGGTGACTCTCTATCCATGCCATATATCAAATCCTCTCTAAAGTAACCTCACCTTTTCCGCTCGGATAGTTGAATCAGATGTTTATCGTGCATATACCAGACCAGGGAACGCCACAACATACCCGACCACATCGTCCCAGTGCGGTAGAAGGTTCCACCACATTTATCAGAATCCATGTACTGCTCAACGGTTATCATTTCTCCAGAATCCTCATTACGGCTTGACGGCAGGATTCAAAACCCGCATATCCACCATTATCAAAAGCAGTTTCCCCAGTAGAATAAGGATTTATTATCTGCTGGACTGCGGCTGAGATAAGACTGAGAATATGGTCAGCACTTCTAAAAGCGGCATCCTGCTCTGATTTAGTGCAGACATCCCAATGGCAATTCTCTGTGTGTTGTCCTATCTCTCTGGCAATCTGCTCTCGTAATTCATCACTCATAAAATCACCTTCCTGAAGCAAGCCCTGTCAAGTGCTTCTTTATTAAAGAGGTAGTTACTCTTTTCGGGCAGGTTTAATCTAGCAGTTAATCCTTTGGGTAAACTCTGGTCGTCAGCCAACTTCACATAGCCCTGTGCTTTAGCTATGGCATCAAACACCTTCATATCCATTTCACTCCTTCTTATTCCGTTTTTTATTTAATCAGTCCATCCGGTAATCTCTTTTAAGATTGTGTATGTCTTGGGGAAATCGGTTATCTCCAGCGTGCTGTTGACTCCCGCCTGCTTGCATACCCAAGTCGCGTCATACATCTTGCCGTGAGAGAGTGTCCACATCAAAAGCCGTTGGATAGGTGTCTGTTCTGGTGTATTCCTCGTCTGCTTTGATTCGGTGGTTTCCTTAGTCGCTACAGGCTGTTCAGTTGGTTCATTGCACCATTCATCGGTGCCCTCTATCTTGTGGGCATAGCCGTGCATTTTGCCTTTCTTGAAGAAGTTCACTTTATGAATCGGGCAATAATGTTCAGCGGTATTTACCTGCGCTTTGATTTCCCCGGTGTTTTTATCTACCATGTCCTGTATTTCCTCGGCAGGTGTCGGTCGATAACCGGCAAGAACTACTACCCAGGCAAGACGGTTACGCAGAGCCTTTGCACCAGCTCGTGTTTGTGCCATTGACGCTAGTTGGAACCAGGGAACAACCTCATCGCCGATTTTAACCCGCTTCCTTTCATCACCTTCACCTTGCCATTCGTATTTAGGGCGGGTATTCCATTTTTCCTCATCCCTCATACAGTAGGCTTCGGCGCCGCCCATTATTTGTCCTGTCTTCATGTAGATAAGTTCGGCACGCGCCTTTGCGCCTTTCACGCCGTCTATTTCCACCTGCACCGCGTCCTGAGTGCGGACGGTATAACCGTAGAATTGCCCTACTGTTTGCCAGTCCTCGAATTCAAGGTATTGTTCACCGTTCATGATTACCGGCTTTTTCTTCCCAGCAAGAACAGTTCCTAATGCCTTTGCCGCTATCATCGCCTGAGCTAGGACGACTTCCGGCGGGTTGACAATGCCAACTTCCGTGTCTCTGATAATTAAATCTTGTGTCATCTTCCTTTCCTCCTTTTATTAATGGCTGACTATTCGTAGCGTATCTTCACTGTAAATGCGGATACCTGGAATCTCGCGGACACCGGCTTTCACCACGCGGGTCAACCGGGCGCCGTCCACGATGAGATATTCCGCCGGCACTTTCGTAATATCGGTGACTTCCCACTTCCAGATTTTCATAGTTCCCAGGAGGCCGATGTCCGCTCTAATGGTGGTTGCCGGCGCCGTTGGGGTTTCGATGATATTTACCGGTTCGCTGATTTCCCCGGTCCCGTTTAACTTGGCTTCCCTCTGCGCGGCTTCCACTCTCATGCGGTTAATCTCGGCAATCTCGTCAGCCTTCTTTTGCTCCGCCGCCCGGTAATCGAGGATTTTCCGGCGGGTAATCTGGTCGGCTTCTTCAAGAGGTACGGTGATAGTCTTGAAAGCGTCATTGATAGATTTCAGGTGTTCGTTAATAGGAGCCGTGTACTCTTTCCGCTTTTCTTCAAGTGCCTTCTTTAACTTGGAAATTGTGCTCAAGTCATTGGTGGCAACTTTTACATCGGTGTCATTATCGATGCACGTTTCGGTTGCGTAAGTTCGCAGTTTTAATGCCTGCTCCTGAAAGGCTATGACGCCCTGGTCGATGTAGGGGTTTATCTTGATGACGGCGGTTTCGGTACTTGATTCTGTGCTCATTTTGCCTCCCCTGCCTCGATACTCTCGCCTGCCTCGATACTCTCGCCTGCCTCGATACCCCAGCCTGCCTCGATACCTGTGCCTGCCTCGATACTCTCGCCTGCCTCGATACCCCAGCCTGCCTCGATACCTGTGCCTGCCTCGATACTCTCGCCTGCCTCGATACCTGTGCCTGCCTTGATACCTGTGCCTGCCTCGATACTCTCGCCTGCCTTGATACCTGTGCCTGCCTCGATACCTGTGCCTGCCTCGATACCTGTGCCTGCCTCCGCAAAAATTTGACCGGTTGCACGCAATGATTTGAATTTTAGCCACCCCAGATTAGCGTCAAAGTCAATGTTTCCGCTAAAACTAATCTCGGTATTCAGGTATTTGGCGAGATTTTCCTTTGTGATTCTTAGTGTCTTCATTCCTTTTCTCCTTTCTATCGGGTTATTTCAGTCCCAAATCTGTAGCTCTGTGGCTTTTAAGAGCATGCACCATCAGTTTTTCCTTGATTTCCGCGAACTCTTTTGTATCGTTATCTACTACGCAGATATGGGCGCACAATTGGCGGATAATTTTCAAATCGAGTTTTACATCCTTTGTCCCGCACCACAATGGGTATGCTGAAAAATCCAGGTCGGCAGAGCGCAGGTTGGCAGAGCGCAGGTTGGCATAGCTCAGGTCGGCATAGCGCAGGTTGGCAGAGCTCAGGTCGGCATAGCTCAGGTCGGCAGAGCGCAGGTCGGCAGAGCGCAGGTCGGCAGAGCTCAGGTCGGCAGAGCGCAGGTCGGCAGAGCGCAGGTCGGCAGAGCGCAGGTCGGCAGAGCGCAGGTCGGCATAGCTCAGGTCGGCAGAGCGCAGGTTGACTCGTTCTCCCCCAACCTCATTTTTCAGCCATTTCAAGTGTAATTCCAGTTTTAATTTTAATTCCTCTTTTGTAAATACCTTCATACCTCTCCTTTTCTATCGGCAATAAGTAGCGATTTGAATCGCCACGACAACCCATGTAAATAAGGCAACTATCGCCCAGAAGACCAGCCAGAAGTGCTTACTGTGAGTTAACGGCACGAGTAGCCTCCACCAGTTTGCTTATGATTTGCTCGGTCGTAGCACCGTTGTCCATCAGGTTTTCAATCATCTTCAGGTTCTTCTCAAAGGCAGTCAGGCAGTCATCGAAGCCGGCGGAGTAGCCGTTCTGCCAGATGCGGTGAGGAAAACTCGGTACCTCGACGCCGCTGGATTCATCTACAATAATTTCTGGGAATGGATTTTTAGTCATTGTTCTCTGCTCCTGTTAGTTTTGAGAGGGACTGCCAGTGCCACCTTAGACTTTTCGTCTCTATTACACTATCCATTCTTTTGTGCCCTTTCGGGTGACAGTCCCCTAACAACCGTTGAAGCTCACCCTCCTTTCTTTATTATTTCTAGCGCAACCCCTGATGCGTGTGATAATGAGAGCTATTCAGTTGGAGTCCTCCTTTTTAATATTGAGGTTGCACCGGATTGCTAAATTCCCCTCGCAACATACATTTGAACTGTGATAAAAACCTGCAAGGCGACGATGACCAGTGCCAGGATGCCCGCGACTCCCCACTCCGTTCTATTCTTTGGCATTTATGCTGTCGCTCCATAGTGCCGCCCGGCAGAAAAGACAAAGCGGGTCCCGCCGGCAGTGCTTCGAATCAACATTGAATGGATATGCACGTCAGACGGCGATTCACAGGAGATAACGGAATAGCGGCGTAACTGTTTTTTAGTTTTTGCCGGGATAGATTTATCGTTGTATAACGTCTTGCCGCAGATGAGACATTTGGAATCGTAGCCCGTGTAGCCGTCGGAAGTCGGTTCCATCCCCTGGGCGCCACACTTCGGGCATTTTTTTGTGATCATCATCTTACCGTGACATCCTTCAGATTCCTTGGTGTTTCAAAGATAATCTGAAATGAGTTATCATCAGTGCGGAATTGGATAAAACCTTCGTAATAGATACGGCTTACTTCATCGTCGCCGTCAAAGTAAAAAGTCGGCGGCTGCTGAGTATCAGGAATTCTTGTAATTACACTACCTACCAAGAATCCTGCTAAAAGCAAGTCAATAAAAAGCAAAATGAGAAGTATTTTATTCATACCGTTACATCCTTTTTGTTACGGTAACGCCGTTTTTAGCGTTACGGTAATGATTTTGCTTGCATTTAGGGGAACAAAAACGCTTGGGTTCGCCTCTTTTCCGTGTTGGAACTGCTAATTCATTACCACAGACGACGCAAGTAGTAGGGTTTGTCAGTTCTACCGTTGTTTGGGCTACCTGGCGTTGTCTGGCGGGCGGTCTGGGGGCTGGCACAAGTCTTAACGGGACTTCCACAACATCCCACTTCTGGTACGGCACTGATGTATCAAGAACTTCAGCCGTACAGTTCCGGGGTTTTAGTTCCGGATGTTGTGCGAACGCCTCGGGGACATTCTCGGCGGTCACAGCATAAGGATTGCCCTTGTGGTCACGAATAACGTAACGGTATTGTGTTACGGTAAGGTCTTTGCTAGAATGTAAAAGAGGACGGTTTAGTGGCTCTGCAGTCATTTATTCTGTTCCTCTTGGGGTGGGAGGTGTTCTAGCATCTTCCACCCTCTTTTAATTTAACTTGTTGTTGTGTCTTTTGTTAATAGCTTAACATAATGGCGTATATTATATGTTATGTAACCTTCCTGACTTCAATCTCAACAGGCGTATGGTACTTTTGAACCGGTACGCCATGTTTTTTAAGTATTTGTGAAACACGAGCATGAGAAATTCCGAAGTGCCGTCCTACTTCCGCCTCGGACATCTGCGGGTGGTCATTATAAAACCGAATCAATTGTACGTCCCTGTCTGTTTTTCTGAGATTATTATATTTTGCCATACCAGTATATTAAACCTTTTAATAGAGTTTGTCAAGAGGTAGTTTTTCGCCTTTAGTTTATTACGAATTTAGACAAAAGTCAATATGAATTTTTACCAATTACGTTAATAGTTTTGAGTGGTTTTACATAATTGGCATAATAAGCCCCTATTGCTGGCTGGTGTTCACCTAATTAAGAACTTTGAAACCTTACGATTAGTTCCCATTTGACGACTTCAGCCTGACGGTGTTACTCTCCGTCTGTCGCACCAGCAATTTATTCAATTCTTAGTCCAGTGCTTCCCATTTGCCGGAGAACTTACTGCCATAATTCAGGACATTCCAGGTCTGGTTGTCGGCAATGTAGAAGCCATCAAGAAAGCCGGAAATCGTAGAGACATCGCCCAGTTTGTCCAATCCGATACGTCCTGAAATCACATAGCCGCTCAGGATTCTCATTTCTACCGTAAAGGTTCCAGTCCCGGTTGCTGTTACAGTAGTGGTAGCGCCAGCGACACAAGTTTTCGGGCTGTTAGTTATCGTAACACCGCTTCCGGTGGTAGCCGTTGCGACCACGCCGTTCGGCATCGTGATGTCGAAGGTACCAGCTTTCGTTACTGTGATAGTAGTTGACGCGGCGGTGCATTTGATTGGTGAACCGGTAGCGGTGCCGCCCTTATCCGCACAAGAACCAATAATGGTAGTGCCGATTAGTTGGAAGCGCGGTTTGTAGCCTTCCCCGACAACACCCACCACATCGCCAACGACAGTATAAGCAAGCGCTACGGTAACGGTGAAGTCGCCCGTAGAGCCCGATGTCGTGATGGTAGTATCGCCCGCCGTGCAGGACTTGGGACTGCTCGCGACGGTGGTGGTGCCGCTGGTAACAATGGCCGTTATTCCAGTGGGTAAGTGAAGGTTAAACGTGCCGTAGGTGGTATCCGTGATGGTATTGACGCCCAGCGCCAGTTTAACAGGGGCGCCGGTCGCTATACCTTCCATGTTGGATAGCAAACTGCCTTTAGCGGTGTTCGTCAGGTAGAATGCCAGCTCACCAGTGACAACATCCTCAGTGTTGTTCAGTGTCAGCCCGATGTAACGGTAGACGGGTGTAACCGCCACACCGTCCATATTGGTTAGGCGGATATTCGCCTTGCAGAGATAGAAGCCGTCAACATCGGGATTGCCCGGTTCTTCCGGCAGGGCGTAGACGAAGGTCGGGATGAGGATTGCCAGAACCATGAGTAGTACGCCGGGGATGAGTAGCCATTTCCTTGTAAACCACTTCTTCATTTTTATGCTCCTTTTTATTTTAATATCCAAGAGTGTGCCATTTTAATTTAAAACTACCGCTAAAGTTGCGGTGCTGGGTTGCTGGCGGTAAGCCTGGTATAGAGCCAATCAGTGTGCCCTTGATGTATTTGGGATTACCATTCTTATCCGTGTATACCCTGCCCTTGATAAAGACCTCGGCAAAAGTTCCAAATTCGCCGTCATCCGCTCCATAGATGGTAAAGTAAGGCTTGGTATCATCGCCGATAAGTCCATTGCAGTCAATAAATTGGGCTTCCATGTCACCGTAATAAAGAGCGATGATAAAAAGCGCGGCGTCGCCTTCCGTCTGGATATAGCTATCATTCTGGTCGTCAATATCGATTTCGCAATATTTGAAGATTCTATCCAGTGTTCCATTGTCGTTGTAACACCTTACGCGACAAGAGCCATAATAGGCACCTTCGGCATTAATATATGTACTGGGTGTTGCCCATGCACTTGGTAGGAAAAGCACCGCCAGAATCATTAACGAGGCAAGGCAAGCCAGTATTCTTCTTTTCATATTCTCCTCCTATGTCAACCTCAAATGTCTGCGTCTACCGTGTTTAGTTCTTGTCTCAACAATCCCCATACCCAAGTCTTTTTGCCGGAATTTTGGGAAGTGGGTTTTGCGTGTCCTAAATTGTGGGTCCCGAACAAAGCCGATTGACTCTCTATTCTGCCGGTGCGGTGTTGTCGGCGGGCTACTCACCATCACGTCCATAATGCCCATGTCGAACTTCGGGATTCTGCCGGGGGGTAAGCCGCTGATCGTCTGGATGGTATCGAAAGCAGACCGTGAATCTCTGACAATAACCGCTCTACTGGGCTTCTGGCGGGTAAAGTCACTGTCTTTTTGTCTATACGGATACCAGCGTGCCCACCAACCGATGCCCTGATTCCAGGCAACCGCACCAGGGCGCAGGCGGGCAATCTGTTCTTCGGTGAATCCGCCTGACGGAATTATAATGGGCTTGCCAGGTGGTGGTATGGTTGTGGTATCATCTAGTTCATTTTCGGTTGTATCTTCCCCTTCATCTATCCTGGATATTTCGGATATTCCAGTTATCGTTTGAATGCCCAATTTAGTTTGTGTTTGGGTTTGTTCCCCTTCCTGCGTTTTTGTTTGTTCGGCAGTTCTCGTTGCCGTCTTTGTTCCTGTTTTCGTGATAGTCTGTGTGGTAGTCTGCATGGCTGTCTGGGCAATTGTCAGTATCAACGCCTGCGTCTTTGCTGATAATTTGGCATTGGTCATTTCTTCAATTCTAGTCTGTGTCGCCTGCACAACTTTCGGCATAGCCATTCCACCAGTTTTCCCTTTTGCCTTCTGTCTGGTTGCTACATAAAGCGCAGTTGCCAGCGTCGCATAAATAACCTCTTTGGGGATAGAGCTCTGCTGGTATTCCGGTGAACCTTGAAGTAATGATTCCATACCCGATTCCACGCCCGTCTTTGCAGTCAGGTAGTTGCGGCGGGCAATCTGGTAATCTTCATATTCTGCCCGGCTGACAGAACCATTGGCATAGGCACTGTAAATCTTCTGGTCGAGGTCGGCAATATCTTCGCCGCGGATATAACTGCCTTGAGGCGTACCAGCTGCGTCACTTCCCCAGAGCCTTGCCAGTTCGTGAGGTGTCATTACTCTGCGGGTGGCGGGATTGTCCAGTACCGCCGTCTGTGCCACTATCATTGTCGGCAAGTCAATCTTTGCCGGGACTGACGTAGGTAACTTCGTGGTAATCTGCGGCGGTGTCATGGTCGGCAACCTCGTGCTGATAGTCGGTGGGGTAAAAGCCGGTAGCTTTGTCGTAACGGCAGGCGGTGTCATGGCGGGTAATTTGGTATTTATTCTTATCCCTGTTATCGGTGGTAAAGTCGTATCCAGTTTTACTTCCTGAGTAAGTGACTTCAGAGGTACGGTTTCACCGCCCTTGAACGTGACTGATACCTGTTCGACCGTCGGATGACGTCCATAAGTTGAGATATAGTCGTTAATAGCGCGCTTCATGCCCTTCTGTTGGGATAGCGTTACCGAGACGCCCGCCGCGACTAAAAGCCCGCCGATTACAATCCAGCCAACGGGGTTTGTACTGGCCGGCACAGCTACTCCTACCGCCATTTTGGTTAGTTGATTCTGGTCATAGTATTTAGCCAGTTCCTTTTTTGATAGAAGCCCGCCGACATAATAATTGACGACCTGTTTTCTTTGATTGTTGGTGAGTTGGTCAAATGATTTCCGAGCGGTATTCTTCTGGTTATAAAAGGTTTCAGTAATCAAGTCCTGCTGGGCGTCTTTATCTAATTGCTGGAACTGATCACCCAACTTCTCATAGGTACTTTCTTCCGCTTTTGTAATTGGCGGTTGGTTAACTTGCGGTGTAGAGGTAGGCTGGGGAGTGGTTGTTTCCGTCACAGAATACAGAATACCGCCATCTTTAGTAACTCCACTGAAGATAGCGGCCGCCGGCACTTTACCCGTTACCTTCAATCCTTCAAAGGTCTGCTTTGCCGCGGCGTAAAACGGTGCGGTTTTCCCCGCCTTCTCATACTCTGCCCGCTTCGCTTCATACTCCGCCATCTGTTCTTCAAGGTATGACTTCTGCGCCGGTATTTCGTAAGAAAACGTCTCGTTGTCGACCGAAACGATAGTAGCGTCCTTGGGTACATAGCCCAGTTCCTTATAGACTTCAAACTTCTGTTCCGGCGACTTGCTTTCCCATTCCGACTGCATCACGTAATAAGCCGGACCGCCCGTCTCGTTACGAAGTACCAGTTCTGCATCAGTCTCAATTTGAGGCAACTCAATAGTCGGCTCGATTTGTTGCGTGGCTTCTTCGTTGACTACAGCGAGTCGTTTTTCTTCCGCCGCCTCTGCTTGCTTCGTTGTCAGACGTGAACGCTGGACAATAGGTTGGATTCGGCTCTGGTAGAGAAGCCTTTGTCCGGGCGATGAGAACCTTGCTATCCTTGACCTTGCTACTGGCATTTTACTGTCCTATCACTTTATTTATATTGGCACCGTCAATGCCCATGACTTTTGAAGGGTCAGCCACGCCGTTTATTGTTCCGGTCCAGCCGGAACCTGCCATGTAACCTCTATTGCCATCGGTTATCTGTTGTGAAGCCCCGGTAGCGTTAAGAACGCATCTGTAATACCTGCCATCGGGGTCAACCACGCCGCCAACATCATCATACGGGTCGGTGGTCGCCAGATTGATATTTGAATAGTCGGCATCGCTGTCCGCTAAAGAGCGTTGCCACTGGAGAGTAAGTGTCCCCACGCCGATGTAACCCTGATTGTGGTTGGTGTCCTGCGAAACCGCGCCGGTAGCGCTTACCACGCAATAGTAATATCGGGCTTGCCCGTTGTTGGCGCTTTCACCCGCTAACGATAAAGTAACGTGGTTAATAGAACCACCATCCTCAGCACTAGCCGTACCCTTCGTAATGGACGGCGCCGGGGCGGTTACGTCATCATAGGGGTCGGTCGTTCCCAGATTCGTATTGAAGTCCTGGTCGCTGTTGGCATCCGACCGCTTCCATTGATATGTCAGACTGCCGACACCTCTATATCCCCTGTTCGCGGTTGCCGTCTTATTGACACACCCGGTTGCCGTAAGATTGCACTGGAAGTATCTGCCGGCACCGATATTGGCTGAAGCGCCAGAAATACTCAACCTTACTTTATCCGTGTAGAATCCGTCGGTCGCGCTGGCCGTTCCTTGTGTCACGGTAGGCGCTGGCGCTTCCGTAGCGTTATAGGTTGAAGCCGTTGCCCCAACGATGTCGGAGTAAGAGGCATCAGAGTCGCCGGCACTCATCTGCCACTGGTACTGTAAGGTCCCGTGTCCGCGGTAGCCCGTATCGGTGGCGCTGTCGGCGCTGTTGCCTGTGGCGTTACTGGCGACAACTTTGTAAGTGTACGACGTGCCGTTGGCAATACTCGTTCCCGACAGACTCAAAGCGACATGGGCGGTGGAACTTCCATCACCGGCGACCGAACTACCCTGTGTGATAACTGAAGCATCTGCACCCGTATCGTCAAGGGTGGCGACATCACCTGCCGCACCTAAATCAACCGCATCACGCCAGACATGGTAATCGGTTGCCCCGGTGCTCTTTGTCCACGTAATGACAACCTTTGAAGTCTCTGAACCGTCGGTTGCCGCTACGTTGGTCGGTGCGGCGGGCTTAGTGAGGAAGGATAGAGACGCCGCCGGCCACCCCGTACCGCCTGAGTTAGTTGCTTTTGCCGAGAAGTAAATAGTCGTGCCTGCAGGCAAACTGGTAGCACTCTTATAAAATGAAGCGACTCCCTGCGGTTGAGCTGGCGATGTAGGTACTGAATTATTATCCCAACTGCCTGGAGTTTGTCCGCCGTCATTATCTCCCCAGTATACCGTTACAGATGGATTCTCACCGCCAGTTGCCGTGATGTTACCGTTCAGGGTAGCGGTGGTAGCTTCTTTATCGGTTGCGGCACTGATGGTAATGGTTGCTGGAGAAGCAATGGTATAAATAGCAAACTTAGTATATTTGGGGAAAGTCCCACCTGCAATAATATCATAAGCTATGCCAAACACATTACTAGTGGCAGTCGGAGAAGCATTAAGACTGTGTGTAAGCGTCATTCCGTTGCCAGTCTCATCGGCAAGTGTAGTTGGGTCAGTATCCCAAACTCCAGAAAGGCAATTCTTGACATAGAGTTTATTAGTGTCAGTCCAGAAGATTGCAAGGTTAGTACCATTTTTAGATATAGCAGGTACACTCTGGTCTCCAACAGTGGTTGAAATCTCTGCTACCGAACCCCAACCAACTCCATAGGTGCGCTTCTGGTATTCAATATGACTGGTTGTATCCTCAGTGTAAGCAAAGTGTACATCATCTCCCACTCCAACAGCTGTAAAGCTATCAAAGTACCCACCTATTGTTGTGCCATAATTTTCTTCATTTCCCCACCCAGAGTTCCAGAGTTTGCCCCAAGGTGAACCAGACCCACTACCCGCAATGGCATAACTGGCATAGACTTTCCCACTTGTAAGAACAGACCATGCTATTGTACCGCCAATAGCTTTTAACTCAGTATCCGAATCTAATGTCCAGCCACCACTGGTATCAGTATTGATGAGGGCATGAACCTCTCCATTAGTCTTTTCCCAAAATCCTACAAAGGTGACGTTGCTCGTATTGACGCAGACAGTGGGGTCGGCAATTTTATCCCCAACTGTTGGTGTATAAGCGTCCACAGCAGCACTATCCCAAGTTATCGTACCTCCAGATTGAGGAGTTCCTCTTCGATAATACAGATGGGCATTGGTTGACTGCTTTGCGTAGACTATTGTAATATGAGTGCCGTCCCAGTAACTGGCAAACTCAAAGTCATAGTAAGTATCAGCAATCAGTGTCGGAGTTGCCCATGTAACCCCCCCATCGCTGGTAGAGGAGAAGTACATACTCTCGGTATGCTCAAAGAATGTCCACCACCTGGTAGCTGTGAAGAATACCTTTTGCATAAGTGGGATACGCACAAAGTGGGATGAATGACCCTCACATGAAGCCTGTTGCCAGATGACCGAGACAGTTGAGTTCAGAAGCATATATCGGTAGCCATTTGTCAATGTTCCAGTCAGCCCGCCATTGGTAACTACCACATCTTTAAGACCAGCGGTGCCTATAGGACTTACACCAGTAATAGTCGTAGGATTAACAACTGAGAAACTGGTTATCGCTGCTCCACCAATAGTTGCTCCACTTGCTCCAGTGAAGTTAGTACCAGTAATAGTGACTGAAGTGCTACCTGTTAGTTCTCCATAGTTAGGAGAAATAGCAGATACAGTCGGGGGGGGGGGTTCAGCATACCCGTGAATACTGTATATCCGAGAACCCGAAGAATATGTTGCTGTGTCATTGACTACACAGTGGTCATTACTCGTATAGGCAGACGTACCACCTGAATCATCCCTATCAAGGGCTCCACTGCTATAATAGATACCGATAAAATCACCAGTTGTTATGGCAAGCGAAACAGTGAAGGTCTGTGTTGAACCAGCTGTTACAGCACCGATTGTTGCGGCTGAACGGCATTTATAATTTCCGCCATCTGTGTAAAATACCCCAACCTTACAATCACTCAAATTCTGATTAGCGAATATCTGAACATTAGTTAAAGTACCTGTTCCGTTAGCGGTGTTAGCTATATCAAGAAAGGTACTGCCAGATGCTGCAGTTGAAGCTCTGTCTGTTGCCGTCGGACCGACATCAATAGTATGGGTTGCAAATACAGGTAAGACAGGTAAAGCCGTAATTACCGTAACGGCAACCGCTACGGCGGCAATTAGATTCCTAAACCACTTATGCTTCATTGTTCACCCCTGTTACGGTAATTCAAGATAAGTCTCATCCGGATTGAACCTGATAATATCGGATGTTCTTGTATAGCCTATCAATCTAATCTGGTCGCCTGAACCCGCTGGCTGGCTGGCGGTTTCTACCATGGTCCTCGGGCTGTTGCCTACCCAGAGAGCGGCGCCATTGGCGCTCCAGTCCCAGGTGTCGTCTCGTACATATCCTTTAGTTAGGAATGTACCGGTCGCATTTGGGGCTCCACCGACAACACAGACTGCCAGGATACCGGCGGTCGTCACTTCGGCTTCGGCATCCGTTCCCCACCATTTACCGTCACTCTTGAAGTAGCAGAGTTCCCCGAATGCCAGGGCTTCCCCGATGGTGCCTGTTTCGTAATTGCCCGTATAACTGTGGTCGGAAGTTAAAGAGGCTGGCGATTCCTCTACACTTGCGGCCGCGCTGTATGTTTTGTCATCACCATAGGTCGGAACGCCAACCACGGTGCAAACAAATCGATAATGGTAAACACCACCGGGCATGACCTTGATGGTTTTGGTGATGGTTTTGGCAATCTTGATGGCAATCTTAGGAGTTGCCAATCCGTAACTGCCGGTTAATCCATACTCAAAGTAGCAGGACACGGATGTTGCCCCACCCATATCGGTTACCTGCCCGCTTAGCGTTACGGTAATGTAGCCCGCTTTATTTAGCACTTCACTTGTTACCGTTACAGTACCGATGGTTGGGGCATTATTAATCCTTTGTTCCGGTGGTATCGGCACGGTATTCGTTGCCACGACAGGCAAAGCGCTCACCGCTACCAGTATGCCGATACATAAAAGGATACCCAGGGATTTCAGCCATTTTGATTTAGTCATCAATGTCCTCCTAATTTCTGAACGATGTCAGTATTTGATAGAGTCCCAATATAAGGAAAGCCACACCGATAATGATGATGACGTAGCTTTCCATATTCTGCGAAATGAAGTAGCCACCGTAAGCAAGTGAGCCGGCGCCAGAGGTTATCTTCAGTACCGGCGACCGCATCCAGACGGCTAAGGCGACCAGTATGACCACCGGAATCATCAGGAACAGAATGGATAATGTCATTTCTTGCCTGCCTTGATGAGCTGTTTCTTCTTAAATTCCTTACTATGGGTATATCGGCGAACTGGGGAGGGCACTATGGGCTGTGTCTCATCCTTATTATTAACATTAGGGGGTATGGGGGCTTCCCTAATGGGTGGGGGGGTAAATATAACCCCCTGATTTTTTGACATTAAATATTCAAATGAATAGTTTTTTATGCCTTTTTCTACTCCCATAGACGACAAAATCATTCCGGCTTTTGAAATCGTACCGGGTGTATTTATAAATCCTCTGTCCCCTGCTATCCTCCAAAATTCACTCCGAGGCATTTCACTTCTGCCGTTGACTACCAATTCATGTACTAAGTCGGTAATAAGGATTTGGTTTCTATCTTTTCTCTCGCTTCTTATATCATTATTCAATGGACGGTAACCACCATCTACCATTTCAAATTCCTTTACGGGTCTCTTAATCTTTAATCTTGTCTTAGTTTCTAATGGATTAAATTGAAAATTCGTATCATAACAATTCCAGTATTGTTTCCCCGAAAAATCACTTGGGTAAATCCTTTCTGTCTCTTTATACATATATCCGGTCATTACTCCCGATATATCGCGTGATGTAAGGAATGCTCTTACGCCCAAATCCAATCCTATGCTCCTACCCCAAGGTGTAAAGGCGGCTTCCCTGCAACTAACATGGATATCCGTCTGGAATTGCCCCCTAGCGTTAAGCCAGTCAAAATCCTGAAGGGTTGCCCCCACGCTTAATCCTCTCTTTCTTATTTGAGTTAGGGCGGCACTTGTCATTCTCTGTGTTATCTCCATCCAACCCTGCCGGTCATAATATTGGTCAATTTCATCAATAAATGCCCATCCATTGGCTAAACTATTCTCAAAAAGATACAGGGCTTCCATATCAAGCGGTTCACTTTCAAGACGATGAATTTTCCCATCCAATTTTGAGCAAAAATTAAATCCTATGGGGTAATTGCTCCATACCTTCTTTTCAATCCCGTCACGCAATTTTAGATAGTAGAATTGCAATAAAAATCTAACAGCCAGGGAAGTCAAAAACAATGTTTTTTGACTTCCCCTCGGTCCCGTTATCACAGCAAAGCGTGATATATTTGCTAGTTTATTCTTTGCCATTATTCTTATTCCCCCCCAACCATCCTTGGATACGATTCCCTACACTCTGCCTTCTTTCATTTTCAAGTTGACCAATAACTGCTTGTTTGAGTATATCTATTCTCTTCCCTTTTTCCGCGACATCACCTGCAATAAGATTAATAATAAGTGTCTTCCCTTCCGGGCAATGGAAATGAACCATTTTACGGTAAAGACGCATACAAGCATTTTTATAGGTAGTATTTCTAAAATCAGCACGAATAATTAAATCCTCAAATGTGTCACCACGTTCTACAAATTTGTCAATCGCTGATGGTAACGCATGAGAAAGAAAGAGACCACCTAAATTGTCACTATCTATAAAAGCGTCTAACTTTTTTGTATCACCACTACCGTCACCACCGATGTTTTCCGTATCAACTTCATGTTCAATCATTTATCCGCCTCCTCCCTTCTTATAAATCGCCATGAACATGATGAACAGGGCAACACAGGCGGCAAGTACCAGTAAGCCCAGTTTGATTTTGTCGCCACTTTCGTCACGGTTGCCCATAACCTCCGCCACATCATCTTTTGTCTGGAGGGCTTCGTACAGTTCCGATGGCGGGTGTTCCATTGACTTCGGCGGAATAATCGGCGTTAGTATATTGCCGTTCTTCTGGAGGGCAAAGACAGAATCCTTACCACAAAGCCACTGGCGCCCGTAATCCTTGCCCTTTATCAGTTCCACATGACGCAGATAACGGGAACGATGTTCTGTATCGTAAATGCGGGCATTGATAACGCCCTCTTTAGTAATTTTCTCTATTTGCTCTTCTACCTTCACCCTTTCAAACTGAATACCCGTTGGGGTTTCGGAATCGTAAGACATGGCGGTTTCCGCCTTCTTACCCGGACGCTTCCGCAATCTCATAATTGCCCAGATAAGCACACCAACGAGGACTACCCCCACGCCGAGAAGCACAAGGTAAAGCGGTGATGTGAAAAATTCCATATTCATTTCTTACCTATTACCTTCAGCCCCAGCACTAACGCCCCCAGGCAAACCGTCGACCCCAGCATCAGTGCCACCCAACCGAGTATTTTGTTCCGCGCCGATTCCCGACCGATAACAATCAGGTCAAGCACCCATGATTCGTGGAATATCTTGTCGATAAGGGTTTGGTATTCCTTTGCGTTCAAATCAGGTGAATCATTGATAACTTCCATCGGTATGGTCGACCTTTCGCCGATGGCTTGATACCATATCCCGGTAGATTCGTCTTGCACCTGATTGGAGGGGTCGAGAAGCCATGCTGAACACTTCTCATCATCGGCGGCACAGCCCTTGAGGACGGGAACTTCCATATCGATAATCCGCCCGTCCTCCGTAAAGACTTCGCACATCTGGGAGCGGGTTTTCGTTTTCCCGATGAGTGCTTTCCAGTTAAAACTTATGTTCAAAGGTTATCTACCTCCATTAATTTTTGTTCTACCGACTGCCTGGTTGACGGGATGTTTGCCCGCTCGCAGGCAGTCAGTAGTATGCAAGTTTAGACGTAGGCGATTCGAGAAGCCCTTTTAGAACCTCTGCCGCCCCGGCGAACACGGCGATAGGTTGAAACAGCAGACCAGCCAGCCGCCGCGATTAAACCCAGGTAGAGAACAACCGGCAGGATACCGAAGCCTACTTCGCCAAGCGAATCACCCGCCCCGGTTGCCGCGGTGATCAGGTCGTCCATGTAGTCAAGAACGGTCGGGAAGATATTAAGGACTACCAGAATAACCACGACCGCACCAACGACTTGAAGGATGTCCCTCATTCCACCACCGGTTGCCTTGAATGCGAAGAAGCCACCCTGTACCAGTAAGCCGAGGATGATTATAAAGGCACCGAATCCGGCAACCACTTCAAGACCGAGGAACGGCGTCAGGTCGCCCCAGTCAAGGATAGCGGTGTTAGCCGTATAGATATACGGTGCCAGTGCCAGGGTCACGATGATGGCGATAAACCACATTAGTTTTGGCATGATTCCTTTCAGCATTTTTACACCTCTTTTATTTTTATTTCGAACTTATTGAACCTTTATGTTAAGAAGGCGCTCGACCTTACAGGCTCTAAAGCCCGCCTCTCTTAATACCTCTTTACTTCCCCTTCCAGATTGAAAAGATAACGGCAAAGATAATACCGCCGAAGATAAGGAACGGCAGGAACGGACCCACTACCGGCATCATCTGGTCGGTAACTTCCGTGTAGTAAATAATGGTCAGGGTGCGCGTGGTACTGGTATCCAATCCGGTAACTGTCAGGGTATCCGTCTCAGTGGCGTAACTATCGGCCAGCGGTATGTCATCATCGTCGGTTGAAGTGACTGAGACAACCTGATTGATATTGCCGTTGAACAGCGGGGCGTCTAGCACGATGTCCCACTCTGTTTCCGATGTCGTGATAACTTCTTCGTTTTGTGTCGCGGAATCAGTACGCAATCCGTGAATCCCGTTTGAAATCGTCGAACTGAAGGCAAACATCATTATCAGGACGAATATCCCGACTCCCAATCGTTTAATCATTTAAGTCCTCCTATTTACTACCTCTTAATTCCTGTACTATGCCGAATATCGTGCCGACGCTGATTGCCATGAGAATCCACCGTAATATCGATAACCCGCCTTCGAGAAAACTGAAATCCCAGAAGATGAGTTTGGGGAGTCCGTGCGTGAGAAAACCGATTGCCGGCGCGACCACAGGGATAATTCCCGACATCCAACTGTTATAGCCGGTCAGGTAATTCAGCAGATTCATGTCGGCATTGACCACCCAGACGCCGTCAATAATGGCGCACAGGATATTACTGGTGAACACTACGAATGCCAGAAACGTAATCCATTGCGGTCTCACCACTGCACCTCTTTAGAACTCTGTAATATGACCACGGCCAGCGCTTCCAGAATGAACACCACCACCGTCCACCATGGAAGTAACCCTGTTCCCAGTAATCCGCCGCCACAGAACACCGCCATCACGACGCCCGATGCGATTGCCTGAATTATCAGTTGTTTGGTTAGTTTATAGACGCCGAATCCGGCGGCAATCGCCAGCCCGAAGGCAACCGGATACCATAAAACCTCAATCGGTGTGCCGCTATCGGTAAGAATGGTATTTATTGTATCGGCGCCCGGTATGCCCGCCGTTGAACCTTCGTTATACATATTCGGTATTTCGTCAGGCAGTTCATCAAACATCGTGGGGTCGCCCGTCACCGAGTAACCATGAACATCACTGGTAGCCATCGGATTGAACGACACTAATTCGGCGGAAACATCGGCGTCACTAGAGGTCGTGCGGAAAGTCGGCGTGGCGTCATTACCAAATTCCCCCGAATCAACAAAAACGGCATCATTGTTTTGCCAGTGAATCCATTGAGCCAAAGCACCCCCGATGGTAATTTTCTGATATTCCATGTAGGGCATTGAGTCATTCTCAAGGAATGACCAGTTGTTGTTATTGTTGACAACTGAAGCCCCGCCAGTGGTTATCCGGGCGCTGTGGATTCCATCCCATGCGGTATTGCCGTTCAGGGACAGCATGAAATAAGAGCCGTCGGAATAAGTCTTGAGGGTATATTCGTTTGATGGGACTGGGGTAATGTTCACGGCAATTGTGTAATTAACAACTGCATAAATCTGTGTGGCTTTGCACCATCCTGTGCCTGTTGTCAGGGTTACACCCATTTCCATAGCGTCTATTTGCGCCCAAGTCCAAGCACCACCACCCGGATTAGTCGCATAGGTGGTCGAATAATCTACATAAGAGGCGGTCAGGTTATTAGAGTTACCTTCATAAGTAGTGCCACCTGTTCTTAATGCTGTTTTGGCACTCCCCGTGCCACCGTAATCCGCGGTCACGATATGAATAACAACGCTGTTGATAACAAACCCGGATAAACCACTATCTTGCATGGAGTAAGTATCCCGTGCTGTGCCACCAGAGTCTTGAAAAACATAGGAAGTATCGCCGTCGTTGGTTAAATTCGCTTGCCAATGAGTTGCCGCTCCGACTAAAGTGATGATATTTGTATCTGTACCTGCCCCATTCGGCGACAGCATTTTAGTTGTATAGAAAATGGCGGTAATCGTGCTGGCGGTCGAATCATCAACCTGAATTGCCCCAGTCTTGAGTACCAGATTCTTGTTACTGCCGGAAGCGGTATTGATAAAACCCTTCTGCTCAATTGAGAAGGTATTACCAAGTTCG
>Ga0315294_10002468_pt1 | contig 20203 bp, 21 predicted proteins | sample YL17G13_40_MG_FD_203626 | JGI IMG/M metagenome (GOLD analysis project Ga0315294, IMG submission 203626) | Sediment microbial communities from Yellowstone Lake, YNP, Wyoming, USA - YL17G13_40 | ecosystem: Environmental > Aquatic > Freshwater > Lake > Sediment | place: USA: Wyoming | collected...
ATCGGCGTGTAGGTGCCGGCAATCAGAAGATAGATCGCGGCGTGGTCAAGCATGCGGAGGATCTCTTCGACCTTTGGGCTGGACTTGACGAGGTGATAGGCTGCGCTGGACGAGAACATCAGGACCAGGCTGCAGCCGTAAACCAGGAGCGGGACCTGCCTCTCTCCCGCATCACGCGCGACCACCAAGAGCACCGCCAGCCCGAAAGCCGAAGCAATTGCGGCGCCGAAATGCGTCAGTCCACTGACAGGATCGCGTAGCTTCTTGAGCACCAGACCTCCATACGGTCCTCAACTGCGGCGGCGCGCCCCAACCTGCCCCGAACAACCGGCGGAGAGACTACCTCCTCTCCCGGGGGAAAGTCTCATGGCTGGCCGACTCCACCTCACCCGAGACTCTAAGGCAAGCTGCCAGGGAGGGCAAGCCCCCGCTTGCCGCGCGCCGGCCGATTCACCTCGCCCATGGGTTCGGCGGGGATTCTCCGCGCCTCGTGACCAGCGAGTTGCCAGGCGCCAAAAGTCGCGCCTACTCCACGCCAAGAGGCATGGCACAGCGAATGCCAAGCTCGTTCACCGTGTCGGCCGGGGAAAGGGAATAGCGCCACGCTCCGCGGGCCTCCGCAAGCGTGAGGAACCAGGACCCTCCTCGAACCACGCGTTGCTGCCCGGAGGCGGGCCCCGTGGGATTCGCTTGCCTCCCAGGGGAATAGTCCCCAAACCAGTCCATCACCCATTCCGCCACGTTGCCTGCCATGTCCAGCGCCCCGCACCAGCTTGCCCCCTCTGGATAGCTCCCCACCGGCGCAGAGAACGGATAGCCATCGTCTACGGTCGCATCTGCCTGGGCGTGGCCGCATTGCGCGTCACAGGAATTCAGCCGGCTGCCATCGAAGGTGTCACCCCAAGGGTATACCAACCCATTCGGCCAGCCCGACGGCGACGAACGCGATGAGAGGCATGCACAAGCCTCTCTTCACACACCTTTCTCCTTGAAAGCACGACGACTTCGTGTTCGGCACAAGCGTCAACCCGGCGGCACGGGTCACTCGCCTTGGAACACGCCCCAGGCCAGGTCATCGTGCTGGGCCACGAAGTCCTCCGAGAAGTACTCGGCGTATTCGTCCCGTCCCTGCAGATAGTAGCCGAAGAAGGCTGCTGCGAAGTGCCCCATTCGCGCAACCATTTCTGTGTCGTACACCATCATGTGTGACTCGCCGACAAATGAGATCATGGCCCGGGCAGGGTCGCCAAGGTGCTCGAAGGTCCACGCGGCCTCCAGGCTGTAGATGTTAATGTCATCAGCTGTGGCGCCGATGATCAACGTGGGACGGTCTGCGGCCGCCAGACCCCGCTCACCAAACAGCCAGGAACCCTCAGGAGCCATCGGCATGACCGCCCGGATGCGCTCGTCGGTCATCGGCTGCCACAGGCGATCGTCGCTCGTGGTAAGTGCTTCGCCTGCATGAGTAGCGAATTGCTCCCATCCACCAGCCATGGCGCAGATGTATTCGATCCACCACGCCGGAGGCGCCGGCTGCATCGTCGCGGCATTGGCGCACTGGCCAAGGTAGAACTCCGGGTCCACGCGTGCACCGCTCACGGCCAGCGCGTTGTAGCCGTCGAACGAGTATCCCATGGCTCCGGCATGGTTGGCGTCAATGACACCCTCCAGCCCATCCAGCGGCTGAGTCGCAATCTGGTCTAGCGCGAATAGGATGTCGAGCGGGTAGTCGATCAACCATGCTCCCCACCGGTTGCTAGAGTCCCCGCCGTTCACGCCCGCCACGACGAAGCCATAAGAGGCGAGGTGCGGGGCGAATATGTAACCGACCTTGGACGACGACAGGATCAACGGGTAAGGCGCACCGCTAAGGTCCGGGGCCGCATCACTGGCAGGCCCGCTGCTGGTTGCGCCTTCGGTGGGAAGCGCTGGATACCACACGGTGAGGTTTACCTCGCGTCCGCCGCGGCTGGCGTCCTCGAAGGTGATCATGCGGCGTATGCCCGTGGGGTAGGGGCCGGGCTCTGAGAGTGGGAAGGCGTCCGGCTCCTCGGTCAGCGTGGGTTCAGCGGTCGCCGGAGCCACCGGGGTATGGGTCTGAACCGCGGTGGGCGGGGCGGGGGTCAGGGCGGGGCCGCAGGCCACGAGCAGTGTGATGAGCGGAATGCAGAGCGAGGCTGCGGACCTGTGCTGGGCGGGCATTCTTCCCTCCTTGGAGTGGTGGGGGCGCCTGTGGGCAACGGGCAATCCCCATTCGATGGTGGGGGGGCGCCCCACCCAGGGCGAACGTTCAGGATTGGGCTTTGGCCGACTGACGGGCGAGGCATCAGCGACCTGCCGCACGCCAGCGGGGTCGGCTGCTGCGAGAGTCTATGTGAAAACCCCAAAACCGCCAATCGCGTTCCCACTGCAGGCCAGGATCGCGCGCCTGCAATGTACTCTGGCCCCACTTCCGGGTCAATCCGCGCAAGCCTTAAGGGGCAGGTCCCCACCGGCCCGACTTTTCACACAGTCTGGCGAGTGGTTAGGCGCGCTATCCGAGCAATGCCGCGGCAGAGACAATGGGGAGCTACCTGCTAGATGATGAACTCGCGTTCGAGGCACTTACGGGCCTTTCCCGTGAGGAGGAGGCGGTTCTTCTGAAGCCATCCCGCGTTTCGAAGCTCAGTGATTCGAGCGTTTATGATAGCGCTCGAAAGGGACTGGCCACTGAGGGCAAGGGATTTGCCAAGTTGCTTTCGATCGGGTGGAATAGCCTTCAACTTGAAGAAGCCGTGGATCGCAAGGGCGATCGCTAGCCTTGCCTTAGGTACCTCATTGCAGGCGAAACGAATGACCCCATCGGCTTCTTCGACTCTGACCTCCCTGCGCAAGCCCTCCTTGGCCTCGGGCGTTCTGAGCGCTTCGGCCACTGAGAGGAGCTTGGACTCCCATTCCTTAGGCGTGAGCAGCAATGAGAAGAGAATATCTAGCACTTGCCGGGCGATGACGCCGTACTTGTGGACACGTTCGGCGGAGGTTGTGGTAGGAAGTCCGGAATGATAAAGGTCGCTTCGGAAGTCGTGATAGCGAAGGATCTCCGGCTCCAAGGCCGATAGGTTAGGTTCTAGTGATGTGACAAAGGAGAGGAGGCTTGGAAATGCGGCCTTCTTGCTCTCCCAGTCCTTCTTCGGGATCCCGCCTGGCTTGTGGCCTCCGACCAATTGCAGGTGGAGCGCCACATAGGCAATGAGCATGAATTCGATTGAGTTGTCGACTGCGATGAGGCCAAAGCGTTGGCCGCATGTGACCTTCGAATCCGCGAGGACTTCGCCAAGCGCGACCTGGTCAATGGCTTCGACTAACCAGTCCTTCATTCCTCACCAGGTTCAGGGGGGGGTGCCTGGACTTGGGGGACGCTCTCAACGGCAAGCTGAATGCCTTCTGGTGTAAGACCGTAGAGGTCTCCTTCTCGCCGAAAGTACTTCTTGTTCGCGGTCTGGTTTAGGACGACACCCTCCACATTGTCGACGCCGGTTACGCGTTGGACAGTTTCAGCGTCTACCATCTCGGGGTGATAGGCGAATAGCGCGAGCCCGACTAGCTTGGTCTTCGCGTTAGGAAAGTGCAGCAACTCGACGGATCCGGAGGGGGTAAACCGGTACGCATGTTCGTAGCCCGGTTTGGCAGGACGAGGTGGCTTGGGAAGCAGCGGGGCGGCGTGCTTGGCGATGGTGGCCGCTTGAGCTGTTACCTCCTTTAGCAGCTCGTCCAGCTTGGAAGCATCGCCGTACGAAAACCGGATATCGCCAAACTCGGTTCGGATTCTCGCCTCTGGCATTGGGTCCCCCTTCGAGGATGAACCCTCGTGTCGATCTAGTTTCGCCCCAACAGCAATCTGGCGCAAGCGCGACGACAGGGCGCCTAACGGCCTCGAGCTGAGCCGCCCGGCCAGCCAAGGCCAGTATCGCACCAAACGAAACACCCGGCTGGCCGGGTCGGCTCCAGCGAGTTGTTGGGCGGCGTGAGCAAGTCGAGGACGTGTGTTTGCCGTTCTTGCGGAGTGCAATGGGCCTGTTTCAGTCACTCACTGGAACGGCAAAGGATGAAACCGAACGGCTTACCTACCAAGCAGGATCAAGACACCAGCAGCGATAGCGAGGATCGCCATGATTATGGGTAACCCCGCGAAGCTAAAGCTAAGCAACTCGATCAACCCGGTCAGGATGAGCCAGATGCCCAGCAATAGCATTCCCAGGTTCTTGGTCAGTTTCATGTTGCTTACCTCCTTTGTGTGAGAACTGCGATTCGTAGTGACGCAGGCACCGCATGCCGCGGTGTCCCACGGCGCGGGCTGAGTCGTACTCACGCTCGCCATTATGTATTGTGAGAACAAGTCAGGGCTTTTGGCTTATTGATGTACCTCCTTTCTTCACTCGTCCCCATTGGCCAGGCTAGCGCTTGAACAAGCGAACGATGAACAACACGACAACTGCGCCAAGGAACGCAACGATGATCGTGGTGAGATTGAACCCGCTGATAGCATTCGGGACATTGAAGAATGTGCCAGCAAGCCAGCCACCCGCCAGCGCGCCAATAACCCCGATCACGATATCGCCAATCAGGCCAAAGCCCGATCCTTTCATGACCTTGCCTGCCAGCCAACCGGCAATTGCACCGACAACAAGCCACGTTAGCAGTCCCATCTTGGCTGCCTCCTTGAATATGAATGGTTCCTGCGACACCAGGGGCCAATCGCTCACTGTCTGCTCACAGTGACTCCGCAACACATTGGGTGGACCTACACCTCCTTTCTGCCCCGATTCGATCCGGGCTTGCCATGCGCATCACAGTGATGGTACACGGGATAACGGCCTCGAGCTCAGCTGCCCGGCGGCTCCGGCTACGGCTCACTCATTCTCGCACATTCTGGCAGGCTAGGCACCTTCCACTTTTCCGCACGCCAGCCGGGTCAGCTGCAGCGAGTTGTCAGCCGGCCCCCAGTCTCGCAGATGAGTGGCTTGGTGATTCAGTGTACTGCCGTAGCATCCCTTGGCAGACGTCTCACAAGTTCCAGGTGAGCGCTGACTCTGGAGTCCTCACCGTGGGGATACTCGAAGCCAAAACGCTGTGCTGTGGCGACGGCCACTCTCCTATAGAGATCGCACATCACGAATAGCGCTTCCCACATGTTGTCGTAGCTGGCGTCGGCATACGTTCGTTGCAGCTGCTTCCACAACTCCGGCTCAAGGTACTCCTGGAAGAACTTGCCGAATCCGCCAAGGTTGCGCGAGAAGTCCGTTTGCACTCCAATGTACCAAGTTAGCATCTTCATGAGTTCATCGCGTACCACTTGATCAAGCATGAACTTGGCATAGGTAAGCTGTTCTCTCCATAGCCCTTTCGCAACGTAGGGGCAAACCCACCAGAACTCGTTGCAGCAGTCGGCATACTGCTTTGCACTAGGTGGCGTCGGGAGATAGTCGCGCTCGCTCGGCGGGGGGAATGGCTCGATAGCATTGTCCTTGTCGAGGAGCAGGACACTGAGACTATCCCGGCTGACTTCGTCCAGTCGCGCAATGGGGTGGATACTCAAGTCGATCCTGTTCCCGTCGGTGAACTGCATGAGATACGCATAGCCGGCATCCTCGCTCGGGGGAGGCTCCCGCATGTCATCCGGCGTCTGCAGGATCATGATCTCGCCAAAGGACCTTATCCACTCGCGGTTCCTCTTGAAGGGTGCGACATCGGTGACGAGGTACACGATGTCGAAATCCGCAAACAGATCGCGCTGAGCATTGAGGTTTGCGCGCGAGCCGTTCATGATCACGGCCCGGACTCGCTCGTCTTGCTTGGCGACATCCAGGACTAGATCGAGCATCTCTCGTTCGCTACGCATCACTGCCCCAAGAGGGCCGGCTAACGGCCTCGAGCTAAGCTGCCCGGCGGAACCAAGCAACGCAACTGGGACTCTACGGCAAGCCGGCGGGCAAGCCAAGTCTCGCAGAAAGCCCAGCCCGCCGGGTCAGCTTCAGCGAGTTGTTAGCTGGCCCGGCCCAGCGCTTTGTGAACTACCCCTGAACCCCTCCATCATTTCGATGAACTCCTTCTTCCCCTCGTTGAGCGATGGAAGGTGTTTCTGTTCTTCGGGATCGGGTGGTTCCAGCTTGAGCCAGCGGAGCCACAGTTCAAACTCGTACCACAAGGCGGCGTGTAAGTACCACGAGAAGCCGGAGTGATCAACGAGTAGCTCTTGGCCGCTGGTCAGGCCAAGCCATGGGCAGAGCTCGAGGATTCTCGGATCGGCCCTGCCATTCCTATGGATGAGGCAGTTCCTCACCTCTCGCAGTTCCAGGAACGCCTTGCGGATGAGGGGGTGCATCTCACCGCCGAATCCGACGCCATCGAGGAGGTTCTCGAACTTGGCGATTCCTAGCGCCGGCTTGGCCTCAATGTCTCTCCTCAGTGAGGAGATGATGGTCTCAGCCCTTGCGTGGATCGGTAGCTGCTCGAATGGCACCAGAGGGCCCTTGACGGCTTGGACCGCGGGAGTGGCCCACGCGGAGGGATTGTGGATGAGCACTTGCAGAGCGACCTCACCGACAAGTGCTTCTATGATGGCCAAGAGCTTCACAAGAGCAAGCCCGTACATGTATGGGTAACTGCGCTCAGCTTCGCGTTTGGCGAATTCCTGGAGACGAGTTGCGTTCTCGATGCTCTTGGTGTAGACGGCCTCATCCAAGAGAGGGTGTTGGGACTTGGTGAGTTCGTAGGTACGTCTGATCCGAGAGATTGTCTCAGGAGCCTTGACGCCGAAGCTTAGGCCTTCAAACGTGAGCTCGACGAACGCAGACAAGTCAGACACGCCTTGAAGGATTGGCTCGAAGACATCGCCAAACCTTGGCCTAGGAGGAATTCTGCCGGTGTCGATCCCTGACATGCGCGCCCCCAGATGGGCCAGCTAACTAGTGATTCGACAGCACCCTGGGGGTGTGGTTGGCGGGGAGAGTGGAAGGGAGCTGTCGGCATACGGCTGCCTCAGGTTATTCTAGTCTAGCTCAGGGCGAGCTCAAGGGCAAACTGGAATTGCTGGTTTGCGTCCGGTGTTGCGGGCTATGGCTTACTCATTCTCGCGCAACTAGGCGGGCAAGACACCGCCAACTTTCCGCACGTCAACCGGGTCAGTCGAAGACCCAGTACCCCCTGGCACCGCCCGCCACATCGTCCCGATTCCTTCGGGAGGGCAGGCGTGCGGTCTGCCTGCACTGTGCCGCACACCGTCCCGGTGTCCTTCCGGGAGGCACACGTGGGCAGGTGTCCTGATGCTCTCACCGCACCTGCGGTGCGGCGCAGGTGTCCAGGGCTTCAGCGAGTTGTTGGGCGGCCCCAACCAGTACGTCGCGCGCTCAGCTGCCGACCCGCGCCAGAGCCTGGGTGATCCGCGCCGCATCCTCTACATAGCGCCTGCATCGCTCGATCCGATGCTCCTGCTCGAACACCAGCTGGCCCTCCTCGGTGCTCAAGTCGCATTCGATGAGCTCCGGGCAGGAGGTCGAACCATGCCGTTCCCGGAAGCTGGCTATCAGCGAGCGGACTTGCGAGTATGCCGGCTCGACCGTGCCGTCCCCCGAGTCTCGCCCCATGACCAAGCCGATCCCCAAGATGGCCCCCGACAAGGCGCCGCACATGCCGCCAGTCCGAGCCATGCCGCTGCACAAGCCCGTGGCTATCCGCGGAATGGCTTCGTTGCAGATCGACCTAGCCTCGCTCACGGCGAGCAGGACGCTCTCCGCTCAATAGAGGCCACCATCAAAAAGCTCACGGGCCCTCGCCGCCGTATCATCGGCCAAAGGTTCTCCTCCGGCACAATCTCACCCGCCTTGATCAACGGCCTTCGAACAATGTCGCGATGGGGCCGCCCAACGGTTGCGGCTAAGCCGCGCCCAAGGACGGACCACAACACCTTCGATTGTATCTGCGAAACGCCGAAGCCAAAAACTACGATTCGACTCGGTGCCTTGGGCGTCGGACTTGAGCCGCGGGTTGGGCGCAACCTACAGGAACATCCTTTTCGGACTATTCACTATTAGACGAGTTGAAGCATTTCGTCAAAGGACATTCTTACTTCATTTTCGACGATCGGCAACATTTCGCGCCATAATTCCATGAATGCTTTCTGCCTACGTTCTAGTTCCTCCAAAGAAAATGAATGGAGAATCATAGTGTCTTTGATCCGTTCCGGATAGTTATGCGAATTGCCTCACAAATAGCCTGACTTTGCGAAGGTACGTTGCCTCATCGAGACTCTGACCGAGCAGGCGCAAGCGGGAAGACCTCGGGGAGGCATCGATGACTAGGCGAAGCAAGCTTGAGCTGTTGGAGGCGCTGCGCCCGCGGTATGGGAAGGCGGGCAAGAAGGCGAAGGGGCGCATGCTGGACGAATTCTGCGCTGCAACGAAGTACAACCGGAAGTATGCCATTCAACTCCTGCGCCACGGCCCGCCCCGGTCGAAGAAGGGCAAGCGCGGCCGCCGTCCCCGCTATGGCCGCGACGTAATCGCCGCTCTGGTCGAGGTGTGGCAAGCCAGCGGCCACATCTGCGGCAAGCGATTGCACCCATTCCTGCCGGAACTGGTCGAAGCCCTAGAGCGGGTCGGCGAGTTGCGCCTGGCACCGGAGGTGAGAAGCAAGCTGCAGCAGATGAGCCGGGCGACCATCGACCGGCGGCTCCAGCGCGCCCGCAGCACGCTACCTCTTCGGGGCCGAACGACCACCAGGCCGGGCAGCCTGCTCAAGAGCGCCATCCCCATCCGCACCTTCGCCGATTGGGACGATGCCCGTCCAGGCTTCCTGGAGATCGATCTGGTGGCCCACTGCGGCGATGTCAACATCTTCTAGGAATGTCCCCAAATCATCGGAATGAGATGTCCCCTGATCATCGGCAGCCATGTCCCCTGCCGATGGTCAAGGCTGGGCTTCCCCCTCCTTCTCACCGGGCACAGTTGAGCCTGCTCCGCCCAGCAAGCCTGCCCGTCGCTTCTCCTTGAGCCGGTAGCTCTCCCCCTTGATGTTGAGCGTGGTTGAGTAGTGCAGCAGGCGATCCAGGATGGCCGTGGCCAGCACCGGGTCGCTGAACACTTCGCCCCAATCGAGGAAGCTCTTGTTGCTGGTGATGATCATGCTGGCCCGCTCGTAGCGGCGCACGACCAGCCGGAAGAACAAACTGGCCTCGAAGCTGGAGAGCGGCAGGTAGCCGATCTCGTCGATGATCAGGACCTTGGGGTAGGTGAGCTGCTGCAGGCTGCGATCCAGCCGGCTCTCCTTGGCCGCTCTCACCAGCCGGCCGATGAGCTCTTCCAGCGTCAGGAAGAGCACGGAGTAGCCAGCCTCCACGGCCTTGATCCCCAGAGCAATGGCCAGGTGGGTCTTGCCCACGCCGGGCGGGCCGAGGACGATGATGTTATGCGCCCGCTCCGCGAAGCTCATACCGGCCAACTCCCGCACCTGGCGCCGATCCAGGCTGGGCTGGAACTCGAAGTCGAACTGCTCGAGCGTCTTGAGCCAGGGGAAGCGCGCCTGGCGCAGCCGAAGCTCCGTCCCTCGTTGGTAACGTCCCTGCCATTCGGTCTGCAGCGCCTGGACCAGGAAGGTCTTGTAGTCGGCCTGGCGCTGGGCTGCCTGCTCGCAGACGGCATCCAGCTGGGCTTCCAGGTGGTCCATCTTGAGCTTGCCGAGGAGGTGTTCTAGCTCCACGTCGCCACCTCCTCATAGGCCTCCAGCGGGCGCTGCTCAACCTTGAGCGTCGCCTGCCAGAGAGCGGCGTGGTGGTCTGGCACGGTGCTCCAGCCCGCCTGGCCTGATCGCAGGCTGTGGCTGGCCACCAGCTGATCGGCGTGGAAGATCCGCAGCCGGTCGTCCAGGCCAAAGCGCACTGCCACCGTCTGCCCGGCCAGTTCACCCGGGACGGAATAGCGGTTTCCCCGCACATTGACGTACCCGTCCCAGCCCACCCGGCGCAGCTCCAGGTAGGACGTATCGTAGCGATGCAGGGGCAAAGGCTTGAGGCAGGGCGCTTCTCGCAAGAAACGCTCGGCGACCACTTCCTTCACCGTGCCCTGCACCCGCTGGTCGGCTTCTTCGGCCAGCCACCGCTCGGCCAGCTGGTTGAGATGCGCCCAGCTCTCGAAGGCGCGGTAGCGCACGAAGAAGTTGTTCTTCACGTACCCGACCATCCGCTCGTCCTTGCCCTTGGTCCGGGCCCGGTATGGCCGGCAGGCGCGGGGGGTGAAGCCGTAGTGGCCTGCCAGATCGACGAAGCGCTCGTTGAAACGCGGGTGGCCCGTGTTGGATGGGATCAGCACTGTGCTCTTCTGGTTGTCCACCAGCACTTCTTCCGGAACGCCGCCGAAGTACTCCAGGCTGCGGATCAGGCCTTCGTAGGTGTGCTCGGCATCCTCCCGGTCGGTGCACCACACGTGGAACCGCCGGGAGTAGCCCAGTTCATTCACCTGGAAGTGCACTCTGGTCGGTTTGCCGGCGATCGGCACGACGATCGCACCCCAATCGCTCTGCAACTGCTTTCCCGGCTCGGTCTCGAAGCGCACGGTCGCCCGGCTGGGCCGCAGGGCTCGCTTGGGCCCGACGTACAGGCGCAGCAAGGTCATGCCGCCCGGGTAGCCCTCGGCCTGGATCTCCCTCAGAATGACCATCGCATTCCAGACCCCTTCGCCCAGCAGGCGGTCGACGGTCGCCTTATAGGGATCGAGCTTGCTGACGCCTCGTCGGCCGGCCGGCGACGGGGCCGAGCCCCGCCGGAGCGCGCGGCTGATGGTCTTGGGGTGAACACCCAGTTCGGCAGCAATGTCCTTCACGTAGACGTCGCGCTTCTTCAAGGCCTTGATCACAGCGAAGTCCTCCTTCCTCAGCATGCGCACCTCCCAGGGGTACTCCCCAGGAAGGTACATCGATGCCGATGTTCAGGGGACTTTCTAAACCGATGATTTGGGGACTTCTACCACCGATGGTGACAGCGAAACCACCGCCGGCGAATACCTGCACACCCTGTCCGCCGTGGATATCGATACTCGCTGGTATGAGCCTGTGGCGCTCCCCAACCGCAGCCAGAAGGCCACCTTCGAAGGCATCTGCACCCTTCGCCGTCGCTTGCCTTTTCCGCTCTTGGGCCTCGACTCCGACAGCGGCGGTGAGTTCACACCTGCACTTGCAGCGCAGGTGCAAGTGTCAACCATCACCTGTATCATTACTGCCAGGAGGAACACACACCTGCACTTGCCGCAGGTGCAAGTGTCACCTTCACCCGCTCCCGCCCCTTCAAGAAAAACGACCAGGCGTATGTCGAGCAGAAGAACTGGACGCCTGTCCGTCAGACCATCGGGTATGAGCGCTACGAAAGCCACCAGGCGCTGGCCCTGCTCCGGTCCATCTACCAGGACCTGCGCCTGTTCGTGAACTTCTTCCAGCCCGTCATGAGACTGCAAAGCAAGGTCAGACTGGGCAGCAAGGTACGCAAGACGTACGATCAGGCTCAGACACCTTATCGGAATATCATGGCTTCGGGCCTGGCAGAACAGAGCGTCAAGCAGGAACTCACCGAGGTGTACCTTTCCCTGAATCCCGTCGATCTTCGCAGGCGGATTGACGCGAATCTTGCCCGATTGTGGAAACTCCCACGGTAAGAACTCCAAATGAGGCAACGAATGCCCTTCGGTCAGATTCTCTATTGAGGCAACACGGTTATGAGGTAATCGTTCTAGCTGCTCTGTACAGTAGTACCTCCATTTCATATCAGCCGTCAACTGACTATTAAGAGCAAAGAGCATCCCAAAGAAATAGTTCAGTCCTTGATCGAACATATGGTGGGCACTAATAAGACTACCCCGCTCCACCCATAAATGGGTCAATCGATTGATGTACCATTCGGAAAGAACAAATTCTGACATCAGAAGCCATTGTCTCTCTTCTGGCTTCAGTGGAACCTTTTCATCGAGTAACTTTGAGATCTTTCCCTGCGGATCATAGTAGATCTGCCCCTGAGAATACGTCCAACGTTTCGACATCTCCCATGGTATTGTGAGTTCGCTTTCATAGTCAGACAACCAACACTGTACTTCTATCCCATCAATCTTTAGGAACTTGTTTGGTATTGAAACCGCTGATGCCCGTTTTCTGAAAAGTGCAATATCAATGTCGGCTGAGTGATCAAAATATCCTCTGACTATTGCCCCCAAAAAGACAATCCCAACAACATCGTCGCCAAGATATTCTTGAGCGAATTCTCTTGCGATCCTTGTAGCTTTCTCAAGGAGCGAGGGATCTGATGATTGAATCACGAATTTTGTGCTCATGTAACCCCATTCTCGCATCAACAACGATATTCATGCGCCCAACGGCCTCGAGCTTCGCGACACCTGCACCCCCTGGCACTGCGCTGGCGCTGCGCGCCACATCGTCCCGACCCAGTACCTGCGCTCTGGGCAGGTGTGTCCTTCGGGAGGGCAAGTGTGCGGCGCACCGCACACCGTCCCGGTGTCCTTCCGGGAGGTGCGGTGCAGGTGAGCAGCCCTGTGGGCACCCGTCCCGCGTTCTTTGCGGGGAGCTGCCCGGCGGCTCAAGCATCAGCTCATCCATTCTCGCGCTACTTGGCAGGCAGCACCCGCTCCAACTTTCCGCACGCCAGCCGGCTCAGCCGTCCTCAGGCTGCCCCGACCTCACCGTCAGAATCCGCTTCACCTCTTCGGCACCTTGCCTGGACGTAGTTGGGATGAAGAGCCATCGCCCCTCAGGATACGGATGGGCGCCCTCCATCAGGGCACGGACTCTCTCGCTCAGGCGGAGGGCCCTCGCACGGGCGACCTGTTGGTCGGTGAGGACTACCTGTACTGTCAGGCCATCCTCACAAGGATACAACGACATGAATGCCTTGCCTGCCTTCCGGTATCGCAGCGCCCAGCCATAGTTCTTGCCGTAGAACTTCCACTCCCCATCCCGCCGACACGTCTCTTCCCCGAAGCGAGCCAGGTCCTCCCAGATCAGCAGCTTCGAGCGAACGCTGGCTTTGAGGTCTGCGGCCGAGGGCATACGTGACTTGTCGGTGAAGGCGCCGATGCTCACCTGGGCTCTCTCCTTCTCGAAGATGCAATACGGAGAACCTGGGCCGAACGAGAAGACCCGAGCCTGGCGGAAGGCCCCAGCCCAAAGTCACGCGACGAACAGCCTATGCGCCTGCTCACGCGCCCAGCCACGATGTTCGGCCCAGGCCTCCCAGACCACACTGGCCCATTCTTTGACCTTGCGCGCATGCTCCCCAGGCTCTTCCAGGCCGCAGACATGGGCAACCGTCAGCGCTCCCCGGTCCTCGGGCGGCGCAAGATTGGGAAAAGAGCGATAGGCCTCCTCGAACTTCCTTCGATGCAACCTGCTGCTCCCGCCTCGCTCAGTTCCTCCGAGCTCGATCAGCCAGCACAGGCGCATCAGGTGAAACGCATTCGATCGAGGGCCGAAGTACTCTCCGTGCTGGAGCGCGTATGCGTCGACCGTCAGCAGGTGAACGGCGGCGAACTCGGGGCCGGAGTACTCGCGCTCCCAGACGGAGTAGATCATCGCCCGGCAGCTCTCAACGCCCGGCGGAGGGACAGCTCCGCAGAGAGGGCACGCCTCACCCTCAGACGCCTGGCCTCTCATTCGGTCTGGCTCCGCTTTCGAGAAGGCCATCACCTCCACCCTCATTGAGGCGTGTCCGCCGAGAGCAGCAGCTGACACAACCTCGGATCGGGCAGCCCGGCGGCCCCGGTTCTTGCCGACTCGCTTCGCGGCCGTCTGGCGGCCCAGGAGCCCCCGGCTCTCCGGTGTCGGGGCGCCTCAGCCCATCCTATGCCGGCAGCGCTGGGCTTCCCCCAGTCCGCCCTAGCGTCGCGATGGGCAAGGCAGCACCAACGAGGCTCTCGTCCCCCTTTCACCAGGCTGGCATAGACCAGCAGTCGGAGACCTTCTGAGCACCGGCTAAGCCCGGCCGGATGCACTGGCAGGCGCCCCAACGCTCAACCCAATAAGCGCAGTAGGTTGCCGGAGAAGATCTTCTCCTTGTCTTGATGCCCAATTGGCAGCTGTTCCACCCAGGCCTTGCTGGGAGCGTAGCTAAGGCCGTCCGCAGTGCGCAGCCCGTAGGGGCCATCCGTCCCATAGATGAGCTTGTCCGGTCCAACGAACCTTGCCGCCTTAGCCACCAGCCTCGCCGAGAGGTAGGGCCCGGAGATGTCCAGATAGACGTTGGGGTAGCGTTTCGCCTGGGCCCATGAGCGATCAAACCAAGGGATACCCAGATGGGCCAGGATCAGCTTCAGATCGGGGACGGCATCGAGCAATGCCTGGATGTTTCCCGTGTCGGGACGATTGCCCATGTGGATCAGCAAGGGCAGGCCGAGTTCCTGACATCGACGAGCCACCGGCAGCAGGAGCTTGCCCGGATCGTAGTCGTGCCACCACGAATGGGCCTTGACCCCCCGCATGCCATGTTCCTGGACGCCCTGCTCCAGTTGTGCCACAACCTGGGGATTGCCCTTCGGGTTGAGGAAGACGAAGCCGATGAAGCGATCCGGATGCGCTCTCAGCGCCTCGGCAACGGGCCGGTTGTCAGGGTAAGCATGAATGGGGTAGAACTTGCCGCTGACCTTCACCTTCCCCGGCTGCGATCGGGTGGCATCCTCGTAGAGGCGACGGGCCAGGCCGGCCAGAGGCGTCTGCAGGAGGGTACGCCCCAATGCCAACAGGCCTGCCGGCACCGATGGCAGATTCTCACTGGTCGCCGCCAGCAGGACGGTCTTGTCGATCCCGCCTGCATCCATGACCCGGATCATCACGTCTACCGGATTCTCGACTGGCTCCAGATGGCAATGGGAATCGATGATCATCGCGCAACCTCCTGTTCGTCCAATGCGGGGCGTGGCAGCACCTTGCCCCTCGGGCCTCACGCTTCAATCCCTGCCGCCCGCTTGGCCATCGCCTTCCGGCTCTCCAGATCGTAGCTCCTGAAGATGGCCTTGCGCTCCGCCTCGGGCGATCCGCCGCCGTGCACGCTAGCCACCATGAGCAGCCCGGCGAACTTGGAGGCGGTCATGTCCTCGATCAGCCGGAAGCAGCGCACCCGGTCGTCCACCGCCACGTCCGCCGGGCCGGCCAGGTATTTCTTCAGGTAACCGCCCACCTCACGGCTCTGGTAGTCCTCCTCGGAGGGCATCGTCACCACCAGACCGCCGGCCAGGTCCTGCAATAGCTCCAATTCGTGGTGGAGGTTGGTGCCGGCGTAGAACTTGCCCACATTGGCATAGACCAGATCAGGCAGGTAGGTGCCGGATGTCATGGGCTGGCCCTTCAGCGAGGCTGCCAGACCGCAGGCGTGGACCAGCTCCGCGGTGATCATGAACTCGGTCAGCTTTTGGCGAACATGGTGGGCCGCCTCAATGCCGTTGTACTCTGCCACCAAGGCAGCTGCCCCCATGAGGATGTCGGAGATGGCCGGCTTGCAGCCGCAGTAGGAATGGCGATGATAGGTGGCAAAGGTCTCGGCCAGATACCCGGCCAGCTGCCACTCACCGCACATGAAGACTCGTTCCCAGGGTACGAAGACATCCTCGAAGACGGTCAGCGACTCCACGCTGGCATACCGGGAGCTGACCGGCGCTGCCATCCCCCGCTTGACGGCCGGCGCCGCCCCGCGGCAGATCATGGTGATCCCGGGCGCGTCCGCGGGGATGGCGAAGGCCACGGCGTAGTCGCCGTCTTCTTCGCGCATGTCGCGGGTCGGCAGCACGATCAACTCGTGAGCATACGGCGCCAGGGTGTTGTGGGCCTTGGCCCCGCGCACCACGATGCCCTCCTTGTTCTTCTCGATCACGTGCAGGTACATGTCGGGGTCGGCCTGCTGATGCGGCCGCAGGGAACGATCCCCCTTGACATCGGTCATGGCCGCATTTCCCACCAGGTCATTTTGCTGGAAGTACTTGACGTACTCCAGAAGCCGGAGGTGATACTGGGTGCCGAACATGCTGTCAGATTGGTGAGTGATGATAGACAGGGCGTTCAGGGCATCCACACCCATGCATCGTTGGATGCAGCCGGTCTCCCGACAGTAAAGGCGGGTCATCTCGACCTTCTTCTGCAGGTCCTGCGTGCTCTGGTGGATGTGCGTGAAGCGGTTGATGGTTTGGCCAGTCAGGTGAGAGGTGGCGGTGACCATCTCATGGTATTCCGGCTTCTGGGGCCAGTCGTACGTCAGGCAGATGATGTTGACACCCGGGACGATCTGAGGGTGCTCCCAGGGACGCTCCACCTTCTGACCGTTCATCCACACGTTGTGCTTCATGGCTGCCAAGCTGGCGAGGTACTCCTGTGACGTCTTCATGGCTCATACTCCTTGATTGGGCCCCGCTTCAGTGCGGAGGGCAAAGAACGCCGAAGTGCTGATCCATCGCCTCTGGCCGCCCCGCGTGCTGCACATTGGCCATGCCAGCCTCGTCTGGCACCAGGAGCGAGCGGTCAGCCTGCGCCGGTGCTCTGTTGACTGGCCAGCCTTACCAGAACCACGCCGTGTACGGCCCCCACCACCGCGCCGGTGATCGCCAGCGATAGCGCCATCACGGCGACTCCCCCTGGCAGGGAGCCGCTTCTCTGCGCCAGATCGACGGCAGCAAAGACGATGGGCATGCCGACTGCCCAGGCTGCGGCGTTCGCAGGCAGCCACAGCCATGCCCTTCCCGCGAACTGCCGCAGCACCCTCCATTGAAGCAGGCTGAGGACCAGTCCAGCCACTGCTCCCATCCCGGCGGCCATCAGGAGCATCATGGCCGCTGGCGGTTCCTGCGCGGCCTGCTCCTGGCCCGAGGCCGCCAGGCTGGCAATCGTCATGGGAATGGATCCGAGGAACCAGGCAACCAGGGCGCCATAGATGGTGGCGAGGATCCACGAACGCCGAGGCAGCGCAGGAAAGGCGGCGTGCATCGCACGCCATTGGGCGTAGCCCACGACCAGGCCCTCAATGGCGCCGGACCCCGTCATCAACGCCGCGGTCACGATCGCAGGCAGGACACCAGGGGAATCGGCTGCTCCGGAGAAGATCCCCACCCCGAGGGCAAAGGTGGATCCCAGGCCTACAAGCTCAGCCAGGGAATTGGCGAGCACCCAACGTGACCAGAGGGACCAGCGGCTTCGAGCACTCATCTCACCCTCCCGCAATCAGATCCCTCCCGCGGCACAGCGATCTCGCGTCATGCCTCGCACCGCAATGTACACCGCCCTGCGTGTTGGCGGACCGCGCAACCGGCCAGGATTCCTGAGAGTCGTCTGCCGGTCGCGGACCTCCTGCACCCCCGGAGAACCCGTGCGGTCTCTCGTCCCCGTGGGAAGACGGCTGCCCCCCACGCTCCAGCATCTTCACAGACAAGTCAGGCGCCAACCACCCAGACCGCCCACCGCTGCCTGCCCCTACCCTCAGCCAAACGAGACGACCTGACCCGTACGGCAGGACTGATCGGCCGCAAGGACGATTCGCAGGCTATCTACCGCACCCTTCAGGTGATCGGTCAGGTCCAGGTCCTCGCGGATCGCTCGAAGGAAGAATGCCTGCTCCGCGTCGCACAGGGCCTGGTGGTCGGGCTCGTCCGACATGTCGAGGATCTCATCGGGCTGGAGAAACCGCCCCTTTTCATCGGTCCGGGAGAAGTGGATCCGCAGCCGGTTGGTCTTGGTGTGAAGATCGATGTCCGCGGAACCCCCGGCCTCGTTGGGGCCGACCATGCTGACACTCCCCAGCGGCCCGATCACGTCCTTCACGAAGAACGCCGTCTCGCTCATCATCGGGCCCCAGCCGGCCTCGTACCACCCGACCGACCCATCCTCAAATGCCACGTGCAGGTGGCCATAGTTGTACATCCCGGGTTGAATTTCGTCCGACAGCCGGGCCCCGACGGCATGCACCCGGACAGGGAGCGAGCCGGTCATCTGGCACATGACGTCGACGTAGTGAACACCGCAGTCGACGATGGGTGAGGTGCTGGCCATCAGGCTCTTGTGCACGATCCATTCTTCGCCGCTGCTCTGTTGGTTGAGATTCATGCGCATGACAAGGGGCTTGCCCAGCGTGCGCGCGGTGGCAATGAAGCGCTGCCAGGCCGGGTGGACGTGCAGGATGTACCCCACCACGACCTTGCGCCTGGTCTCCTGGGCCTTCCTCACCACGGCCTCTGCTTGCTCGACGGTCTCGGCCAGGGGCTTCTCGACGAAGACATGGCAGCCCGCCTCAAGGGCAGTCAACGCGTAGGGCGCGTGGGTGTCCGCGTACGTCGCAAGGCAGACGGCGTCCGGGCGGGTGGCCTCGAGGGCCTTCTCAAAGCCGCCGAACCGGGGGAGGCCGCCCAGCTCGGCGGACAGGCGGCCGCGTGACTCGGCCCCGCGGCTGACAACCCCCACGATCTGGAAGTCCCCTGAGCGATGATAGGCCCGTGCGTGTGAGGCCCCCATATGCCCGCAACCCACAACGAGGACCCGAAGGAGATGGCCCACTCCTGCCTCCAGCGTCAAGCTCGATCTCGCGTGGTGTGAGTCTAGCAGGCTGCGGGAAAAAGGCCACCGCAAGGAAAGAAGCAGGCATATGTGGGGGTGGGGGGGTTGGCTTCGCCCACACCCCCACATATGCCGATTCATTTCCTACAGGGTTGGCCTTTTCAGCATGCTCCTAGTCCATTCCCGGGCGCGGGGTAGAGCCACCAGTGAGACGACCCACCGCCGGGCGATGCCAGCTTCCCCCCTGGTTCGAGCGGGATCTCCCGGCGTTGCGGTCAGCAAAGACGTCACGGGGCGTGGCGCTCGTACTCCTGCCAGTTGAAGGTCGCCTCGGCCTCCTCCCAGATGTCATCGGGAACGACCTCGCTGTCTTCGCAGCCGGCTGCGGCCGCCCTTCGGTAGGCATGCGAGAAGAAGAACTCACCCACATTCACTGCGGTCTCGATGCTCAGCAGGAAAGCCCTCGCCAGCGCCCCGCCCTCCTAGAGAAGGCCGCTCTCGGCAAAGGCTTCGCGTATCCGGGCGTGGTCATACGCGACGGCATGGTGTTCCGCATGCCAGCGGCCGCCCTGCCAGGTGAGGAGGGCATACTGCGGCCCTGGGGTCTCCGTTCAAGGGGCCGCATACGGCGCCGGGGTTGAGGGCCAGCTTCCCATCGAGCTCCACTTTCCACGAGAGGTGGGTGTGCCCACAAACGAGAACCGGCTCCCGAACTCGCTCCAGCGCCGAGCGCAGGGCTTCCGGTTCCTGTCTGGGATCCAGCCCTTCGAACGAGTCCCCGGGTGAGCCGTGGACCAGGCGGACAAGGCTCGCCTGCCCGGCATCAACCACCCGTTCCTCGGGCAAGCCTCGCAAGTACTCCAGGTTCGGCCGGCTGAGGTTGCGGTGAACCCAGCGGAGAAGGGCAAACTGCCTCGCCGTGCGCCAGGGCGGGGGCGCGTCTCCTCGATCGTATCGCATGAGGTTGATGTCGCTGTTCCCTCGGATCATGTCCGCCTTGATCTCGGCAAGGAGAGCGATCGTTTCGTTGGCTTGGGGGCCACCCACGAGGTCTCCGGCGACGAGGATGCCGTCGACAGTACGACGACGGACGTCTTGGAGAACTGCCTCCAGAGCCGGCAAATTGCCGTGGATGTCAGAAAGCACGGCCAATCGCATGCATGGCCCTCTGTGAGTGTCGCGCGGCCTGGCAGCATCGGGCCTCGCGGTGCCCAGCAACGCTGAATGGATGGCCGGCGACTCAGCCGAACTCTTATCCGCTCCGAGGCAACTTCACCCCGAGGACAAGCCCCGGTTCCACATGGGCCAGCCGGATCAGGTTCTCATGTGGACCTGCAGTCTGAGCGGGCCATTCCCGCCGGGGGGATCGCTGCCTTCGACTCGGCTCAAAGCCCTCTTGCAGGCTGCTGAAAAAGGCCACCGGAAGGAAAGAGAACGGCATATGTGGGGGTGTGGGCTTCGGCCACACCCCCACATATGCCGATTCATCTCCTACAGGGTTGGCCTCTTCAGCATGCTCCATGACCGCGCCTCAGCGGGTTCGGGTTCTCCCATCAGGACCCTCACCTCATGTTGCTCCCCGTCATCCCGCAGGGGGACCGCCTTCTCCTCAAGCGCCTTCCCATCGAGCCACAACTGGCTGACCCCGCGC
>Ga0315294_10002469_pt1 | contig 20202 bp, 19 predicted proteins | sample YL17G13_40_MG_FD_203626 | JGI IMG/M metagenome (GOLD analysis project Ga0315294, IMG submission 203626) | Sediment microbial communities from Yellowstone Lake, YNP, Wyoming, USA - YL17G13_40 | ecosystem: Environmental > Aquatic > Freshwater > Lake > Sediment | place: USA: Wyoming | collected...
AATCGGGAAGTCCAGAGGGATCACCCTCTGGCGGGGTCTTAGGGGTGTCCCCTAAATCTTCTTACGTCCCCCTGTAGGGGCGAGTTTGTATACTCGCCCTATCTAGAAGTTCATGGGGGACTAACAGGGGGTTTGGATCATCAGTTTACCCTCTACCGAAATCCCTATCACCTTGTCAATCCACTTAGAATAATCCATAATTGTCGAGATTATTGAAGTAAGCATGCTATGGATAGTACAGTTGTAACCTCAACTCAAATGCCGGTGTGGGCCTGGCTGGCCTTCGGAGCCATCATACTGATATTGCTGGTTCTAGATATCAAGGTTTTCCACCGCAAGTCCAGTGTAATCACCATCAAGCAATCGCTGCTGTGGACCGCCTTCTGGATCGCCTTGGCCCTTCTCTTCAACCTGGGGCTATGGCTGTGGCGCGGCGGCACCCCGGCGCTGGATTACCTCACCTGTTATCTTATCGAGAAATCGCTCAGCGTCGACAACCTGTTCGTCTTCCTCATGGTGTTCTCCTTCTTCGCCGTGCCCTCAGCCTACCAGCACAAGGTCCTTTTCTGGGGGATCATCGGCGCAATAGTGCTGCGACTGGCCTTCATCGAGGTAGGCGCGACATTGCTTGAGAATTTCGACTGGGTGTTTTATATCTTTGGAGCGTTCCTGGTCATCGCCGCCCTCAGGATGGCTTTCCAGAAGGAAAAGGAGCTGCACCCGGAGAAAAATCCGATCCTGAAAATCCTGCGCAAATTCGTTGGTGTCACCGACAACTACGAGGGCGACAGGTTTTTTATCAAGCGGTTCGGCAAGTATGTGGCCACGCCGCTCCTTATCGTAGTTGTGGTCATCGAAACGACAGACCTGGTCTTTGCCCTGGACTCGATCCCAGCAGCCTTCTCCATCACCACTGATAAATTCATCGTATACACATCGAATATCTTCGCCATCCTCGGCTTGCGGTCGCTGTACTTCGCGCTGGCCGGCATCATGCCGCTCTTCCACTACCTCAAATACGGCCTCGTCGTCGTCCTGATGTTCGTGGGCGTCAAGATGCTGATCGAACATGTTTACAAGATGCCGACGGCGATCGCGCTGGGTGTAGTTGTCGTCGTGCTGATCATTGCCGTGATCGCATCCGTCATCCGGAACCGCAGGAACAAAACCGCCGATGGAACTGCTGAATGACAAGATTACAGGAAGGATAAGAAGCGACATCATAGACCGCATATTGCAGGGCGACTATGATTCGTCGATTACCAATATATCCCGCGTCCTCGGCCAGCTGTACGACAACATCCCGGACAATAAACGCATATCATACGGCATAGTCCACACCATAAAAATATTGAGCGAGCACCTGTACAATCGCCTCACCGACGCAGACGCCCCGGTATTGCGCATCGCATCCAAAATATTCGACGAGAGTGATGATCCGAACGTAAAAGGCGTTGCCATAGGTATGCTGTCATACTGCGGGCTGAGCGATTACAAAGCAGTGCTCCCCTATTTCGAATCCGCCGCCGCCTCGCCGGACTGGGGCCTGCGCGAGCACACCCAGATGTTCTTCCGCAAACTGATAAAGAAATATCCCGACGAAATGAGCGCGTACCTGTTGCGCCTGGCCAAATCGAAGGACGCCAATCTGCGCCGCTTCGTCGCCGAGACGCTGCGGCCGGTGCAGGAGAACAGATGGTTCTACAAGAGCCCGGACTATCCGCTGGTCATCCTGAGAGAGCTGTTCAAGGAAAACGCGGAATACCCGCGCACAGCCGTTGGCAACAACCTCAGCGACCTAGCCAGACAACTGCCCGGCCTCGTTTACGATCTGGTCGCAGAGCTGGTCGAAAGCGGGGATAAGAATTCCTACTGGATTGCCTACCGCGTCTGCCGCAACCTGGTGAAGACGGAGCCCGTGAAGGTGCTCGACCTGCTGAAAACGGGCGAGTATAAATACAAGGACAGGGTATACAAGCGAAGTGACTATCAGTGAAGTTGAAGCCAAGTCCATATTGCGCAAGCACAAGAAGATCGACTCGTGGTTCATCTCATGCTACGGGATGAACCTGTACCGCGGCTGCACCCACAACTGCATCTATTGCGACGGGCGCTCGGAGGGCTACTACGTCGAGGGCGAGTTCGGCAGGGACGTCACGGTGAAGATGAATGCCCCCGACCTCCTGCGCCACGAGCTCGATCCGAAACGGAAACGCACCCCGTTCAAGCGCAGCTTCATCATGGTCGGCGGCGGCGTCAGCGACAGCTATCAGCCTCTCGAAAAAAAGTACGATCTGACGCGGCGGGCGCTCGAAGTGGTATACGAATACAACTTCCCGGTGCACATGCTCACCAAGTCTACACTCATAGAAAGAGATATCGACATACTGAAGAAGATAAACGAACGCAGCAGGGCCATCGTCAGTTTCAGCTTCTCGTCCGTCGACGACGGCATCAGCGCCGTCTTCGAGCCCGGCGTGCCGCCGCCGAGCAGGCGGCTGGAGACGATCAAGCGCTTCAAGGAGGCGGGCATCGCCTGCGGCATGTTCCTGCTGCCCGTCATCCCCTTTGTGACCGACGCGCCGGAATTAATCGAAGCTGCTGTCAGGAAAGCGAGCGAGGTTGGTATCGACTTCATCATCTTCGGCGGGATGACCCTGAAGGAAGGGCGTCAGAAAGACTACTTCATCGATACGACAAAGGAACGCTATCCCGGCCTCGCCGCGAAATACAAGGACATCTACAGCTACAGCAAATGGGGCGAGCCGGCAAAAGAGTACGCCGATGCGATCAACCTCGCCTTCAACGCCATCGTCAGGAAATACAAGATGCCCATGCGCATCCCCCCCACCCTCTACCGCGAGATCCTGAGTGAAAACGATCGCGTAGTGGTCATGCTGGAACACATCGATTACCTGCTGAAGATGCAGGGAACAAAGTCATCGCTGGGATACGCGGCATACTCGATCTCGCAGGTGAAGGAACCGCTATCGGACATGAAAGGCGAGCTGCGGAAGATAAAGGGCGTCGGCGAGAAGGCAGAGGACATAATACTTGATATTCTCGACAAGGGAACTTCAGCATATTACGAGCAACTATTGCTGGGATAACAACAGCACGAGCAGCCGGAACCATCACGACTCCGCAAAAACACCCGACCAATTTTATCCTCATATCTATCGGGGGTATTAACAAAAGGCAAATAAAGGATTACAATAACTAATTTCCCTAAAAGGGCTGCTTTGAAAAAAGGTTTTTTAGCAACGAAACAGCGGGGCTGAGAGTTTCAATAGTTGAAATAGGGCGTATTCATGGAAGAGATAAAGAACAACGGCATCCTCAATAATACAAAAGGCCAGGCTGCAGAGCCTGATATATACTCAAGGCACTGGTTCTGCGCCGCTCTGCTAGCTTCAGGGGCAACCTACAGAAAAGATGCTGAATCGCCCGATGTATTTAAAGAGGTATTGAAGGACGCTGTAATAGCATGGGTTGACTGCTGGACAGATAACTTTGAGAAAAATGCCCTTGATGCCGCCATCCAGCTCGGCTTCAGCAAAGAGTTGATTGTCCCGCTGGTTACTGAACCAAATGAAAATTACGAGGACCTCGGAACTGAGATGGGCATCAAGATGGCCTCGGTCCAGGTCAGGGAGTTTGAAGTCACTATACACCCCCTGATACTGCTACTCAGTAAAAACTTTATTTTAACCATACACCCGCGCAGCGTAGACCGCAGATTCCAGCGCCTGCGCAGATATGCCGACACCTTTCTCAAGAAAATACCTCCTGCCGCTGTTCCTGAGGACAGGCTTACCATGCTCCTCCTGCGCATCACCGACGAGACCAACGAAAGGAACTTTGAGCACCTGCGCCAGATCGAGGATTACAGCGATGAGCTCAACAAGGATATGATGGACCCGGCTACGCCGCGGGAGACGCTGGGGCCCAAGATCTACGAGATGAAGCATGCCCTGGTAACCTACCTGAACGCCCTGTGGCAGACCGTTGACGTTTTCCACGCCCTGCGTTACGGAGATGCCGAGCTCATTACCGATAATGTGCGCCTCCTGCACAGGATGAGCCTTCAATCCGAAGACGTGAATCACCAGATATCCCTTGCCGAACATATGGCGGACGTGATGGCTTCAGGACTGGAAGTCCTCCAGACTATCTATAACAACCAGCTCCAGGCACTGAACAACAGGCTGGCGCGCGTGATGGCATACCTCACAGTGGCCGGTACCGCCTTGCTGGTGCCCAATACCCTGGCCACAATAATGGGCAGCTCCGCCTTTGATTTGCAGCCGGATGATCGGTGGTGGTATATAACACTATTAGTCACCTCAACCGCTGTAGCCACATATTTTGTATGGCTATGGGTTAGAAAGATGGGCTGGACGCATTCAATGGATACAAGCGTGAAGGACTTCGGCAAGGACACAAACCCGGATATCAAAAAGCAGTCTTCACGCAAAAGAATAAAAATGAAGAAGCAGTGATTTTCCCTTTTAGCCAATAAGAGCCAATTGCATATCCCAGATATCTGCTAATCTTGCAGAACCCTAGCCAGTATCGGGTTCGACGTCAAAACCAGCGACGGCTCCAGACGGTATCGCGAGCCGTCGAACAACAGTAATCCTTCATGCGCTAACATGCGCAGGCGCGTAAGCAGCTGGTAAACGGTTTTTAAGCCATAACGCTTGGTGAAATCCGCCACATCCAGCCCCTCCTCCAGCAGCCGCAAGCGCAACATAGCCTCCTCGGCCGCCTTCTCAGGTGCGCTCAACTCCTCGACTTCTTCAACGACTCCGGCCGGATTCTGAAGATAAGCATTGAGATCGGCTCGATTCTTGAAACGTTTGCCCCCAAGATGCGACGCCGCCGACGGCCCCAGTCCGACGTACTCGCCACCGCGCCAGTAGTTCAGGTTGTGCAGGCACTCACGCCCGCTGATCGCAAAGTTAGATATCTCATAGTGAACAAGTCCTTTGCCATTAAGAAACACACGAGCCTTCTCAAACAAATCAGCCTGCATATCATCCGACGGCAGATTATACGGCGGGTTCTGCGCCAGCGGAGTCCCATGCTCCAGCGAAAGGCAATACAGCGAGAGATGGCTGATGCCCATAGCGGCCAGCTTTTCAAGCGAATCCCGCAGCGAGTCCCACGATTGCCCCGGAAGCCCGACGATAATGTCTGCGGAGATATTCCGAAAACCGACCTTCTTGGCCGAACCAATTGCATCGACCGCCTGCCCCGCGGAGTGAATCCTGCCTACAGCTTTAAGCTCGCCATCCGCAAGTGACTGCACTCCTATTGAGATGCGGTTGAACCCCAAGCTCAACATTGCCTCAAGCGTTTCCTCGGTAGCCGACTCAGGATTGGCCTCGATCGTAGCCTCAACCATCTGCAACAGATCGAAGTTGCTGCGGAGGCCATCGACAAGCCTCGTCAAATTACCGGCACCGAGTAGGCTCGGAGTCCCGCCGCCGAGGTACAGCGTACGGAACGACATGCCGCCATATGCCTTGCATTCGGCAAGCATCGCATCGATATAGGATTCGATAAGCCCGGCCTGGCCTGGCAGGGAATAGAAATCGCAGTATGCGCATTTCCTGACGCAAAACGGCACATGGACATAGAGCCCGGTCAAATATACGCCTCCGGCTGCATGACTTCATCGACTATTATCCGACCACCAGCCGACCGTTGCAACTATGGTCGGCGCCAGCATCGATCATTTACAAAACAAAACGGTAATCCACCCAAAAAATCCGTTTGAAATTGGGCCTGAAATGCCCTTAAAAACTATTGACAATTAAAAAAAAATAGCCTACATTTATGAATGAAGAAAATGTTAAATATCATTCTTCAAGTTATTGAATTGATGAATATGTAAGATAACTGCGGAGTGTTGCGCCACTCCGCTTACGTTTATAAGAGATTGAAACCTGGAAATAAAGGTAAGGAAGGAAAATGAAGACGAACACAGTATCAGGAGCAGAAACAGAAGCCTCAAGCATACGAGAGGAGGAACCTCCACACCAATCCTTCACTCTGAAAGAAGAGGAGGAACCTCCAAGTAGAATCCCGTCTGATCAAAGACGGCGGTTTTTCACAGACGTGTCCGAAGACAATTGGAATAACTGGACGTGGCATTTTCGCAACAGAATCACCACAGTTGAGCAGCTCACAAGCCTGATCCCCATGACGGCTGAAGAGCAACAGAAGCTGAAACAGGTAACGCAAAAGTATCCACTCTCGATTACTCCCTATTACTTTTCGCTGATAAATCCCTTTGATGCCGAAGACCCCATAATGAAACAGGCCGTGCCGTCGTTTCAGGAGATATCATTGAACGATATCGGTTATGAGGACCCGCTGGCAGAGGAGAGGGAATCTGTTGTTCCCGGCCTTGTGCACAGGTATCCGGACCGCGTACTCATGGTGCTGACCGACATTTGTCCTATGCTGTGCCGCCACTGCACCAGAAAGAGGGAGTGGCGTCATGGCGGTTGGGTCCGCACCCCTGAAGAGATCGACGCGATGATCAGGTACATACGCAGCAACAAAGTCGTGAGGGATGTTGTTATCTCCGGTGGCGACCCGCTGACGCTGTCAACAAAACGTCTGGAACAGGTTATCGCCAAGGTCAGACAGATTGAGCATGTCGAGATAATACGTATCGGCTCAAGGTTCCCTGTGGTGTTGCCTCAGCGAATCGACGATGAGCTATGTGCAATGCTGTCTAAATACAGCCCGATCTGGCTTAATACCCACTTCAACCACCCGCGTGAAATAACGCCGGAGGCCGCAAAAGCCTGTGACCGGCTGCTGCGCGCAGGGGTCCCGGTGAATAACCAGTCGGTACTGCTCAAAGGCATTAACGATACTGTCGAGACACAGCTGAAACTGTGTCAGGGGCTTTTAAAAATAAAGGTCCGGCCATACTATCTGTACCAGTGTGACGAGGTACAGGGTACGGAGCATTTGCGCACACCTGTAGAGACAGGGTTGAAAATCCTCGAGGGTCTGCGCGGACATACTTCCGGTATGGCTGTACCGACATTTGTGATCGACCTGCCCGATGGTGGTGGTAAGGTACCGCTCCAGCCTAACTACGTTATGTCCTTTAATGATGACGGGCTTCTGCTCAGAAACTATAAAGGCCATATCTTCCAGTACCGAAATCCCAAGGGCAAGTCCAGCAATGGTAACGGTCACAAGAACGGAAAGCGGAGAAACAGCTCTTCTCATCAACACTCTGAGAAGGCACTGCAAATGGTGCTTCCAGTAGGGGTCTGACTTGAGAATAGGGCTTGCATACGATCTCAAAGAGGCAGTACGTCGCGAGATCGGCATCGTTGGTACTGATGACTGCCTTGAAGAGTATGACTCCCAAGAAACAGTTGATGCCCTAGCCAACACTATCGGTGCGCTGGGGCATCATGTTCTTCCTCTAGGCGGGGGCAAGGAATTCATACAAAACTTGCTCCGTGAGCAAGTCGATTTTGTCTTCAACATTGCTGAGGGGCGGGGCAGCTACAGGAGCAGGGAGGCCCAGATACCCTCCATTCTGGAAATGCTGTCTATTCCATATTCTGGTTCCGATCCACAGTGCCTAGCTGTATGCCTGGACAAGCCGCTAACTAAGACAATCGTATCAACGGCCGGCATAAGCACACCGCAATGGAGGCTTATCGCGGACAGAAAAGAATTAGCGGCCGTCAACTGGAAAGGCTTTCGCTTCCCCACTTTCGTTAAACTGGCATATGAGGGCTCGAGCAAAGGAATAATCGGCGGCTGCCGGGTGGCGGAACAGAAGCTGATACAAGAGCCTGTAATAAACCTGCTTGAACGCTACCATCAGCCGGTGCTGGTAGAAGAATTCATCGACGGCGATGAGGTTACCGTGGGTGTGGTGGGGAACTATCCGCCCAAAATAGTGGGGATAATGCGGGTAGTACCTCGACAAAAGGCGGAGTATTTTATATACTCGCTAGAGGTAAAGCGCGACTGGGAGCGGTTGGTGGACTACGAATGTCCCGCCAAACTGAATACCGCTGCTATGCAGTCTATAGCTGACGCAACTTTTAAGATATTCAAAGTGCTGGGTTGTCGCGACATCTCTAGAATAGATTTCAGGGTCGATGCAGAAGGTATTCCTTTCTTTCTGGAAATAAACCCGCTGCCAGGGCTCAATCCGCACAGCGGGGATCTGCCTATAATGGCAGGGAAGATGGGATATAAATATCAGGAACTTATTGCAGCAACGCTGAATGCCGCTTTGTCGAGGTATCCCCAATGTGTGCGAAAGTAGCGATAGTTTATAATCAGCCGGAGCGAAGCCGCTACGCCGATATGGGCGAGGGGGCCGCCATAGCCGGTGTGCTCGAAGAGGTTGATGCTGTAGAAAAAGCCCTAGTAGAACTTGGCTACGATTGCTTCCGCATACCCCTCTCACCTCCTTTGAAACATGCCTCAGAAATCATCAGTACCATCAAAGCAGACCTGATCTTCAACCTGTTTGAAGGGTTCGACGGACAGCCGGGAACAGAGGCTACCATTGCTGAAATGTTTGCAGAAAGAAGGCTCCCCTATACAGGATGCCCGGCAGATGCACTAAAGGTATGTCTGGACAAGATCCGGGTTAAGGATATACTTGTAGCTAATGGGATAAAAACACCTCGATACTGCCTCCTCAACGGTAAACCGCCCGCTTCTTTCGATTTGCGATTCCCCTGCATCGTTAAAACCCGCGCTGAGCATGCAAGCCACGGCATCTCCGAGGAGAGCGTTGTACATAACATCAAGCAGCTGGAAAGTCAGGTATCAAAGATCAGCCATCTCTTCGGCGGCGAGGCGTTGGTTGAAGAGTACGAAGACGGCAGGGAGATAAACGCCCTTGTCATGGGTAAAAGCAAGGTGGAGGTGTTCCCTGTATCCGAGATAATATACACCTTGCCGGAGGGGAAACCGCGTATACTCACTTATGCCGCAAAGTGGGAGCCCGAAAATGAATATTACAACTGTTCCACACACCAGTGCCCGGCCGAAATAGATGAAGAAGTCCGACGCAGCGCCGTCGATATAGTCCTATCAGTTTTCCGATTGTGCATCCGCTCAGGCTACGCACGCGTGGACTTCAGGCAGGACTCACAGGGAACCCTAAAGGTCATTGATGTAAATCCCAATCCCGATATTTCACCGGCCGTCGGAGCCGCCCACCAGGCCCAGACCTCAGGCTTGTCCTATAACCAGTTCATAGAGCAGATAATTAGTATCGCTCTAGAGGGATAATGTGGCAGCTAAAATAAGGAAAATGACGAAGCGGGATAAAACGCCGCTCATGAACATACTGCGGGACACCCCGGAGTTCACCCCACCCGAGCTGGTCGTGGCAGAAGAAATCATAGACTGTTACCTCGAGGATCCCATCCTCTCTGGCTACAGAATTCTTATAGCTGAAGACAGTGAGTCAGTCTTCGGATATATATGCTATGGACCAACCCCGCTAACCCAAGGGACGTGGGACCTATATTGGGCCGCCGTCGCCCGCAAAATGCGTGGTAAAGGCCTTGGCAAAGCCCTGTGGGAAAAAGCTGAGGACGATATAAAGAAGGACGGCGGCAGGCTTGCTGTTATCGAGACATCTTCAAAACCCAATTACGAGCAGACGAGGCGCTTCCATCAAGCCAGGGGATATGAGAACGTGGGACGTATCGCTGATTTCTATTCACCGGGCGACGATATGCTTATCTATGTCAAACGCCTGCAGTAAAATATTGCCTCTATTCAGACTGTCGAAAAAGAGGTGCAGGACACTTCCTGACGGGGGAACTGGGGGTGACCCCCAGATATTTTACCCTCCCCCCAAGAATAGGGGATACAGGGGGTTGAACAAGACTTTTCCAACACTCCCCTATTGTATAACCCCGAGCATTGTTAAACCCTGGATAACCATGCTTACCGCTATGGCCGCAAGCAGCAGGCTGAACACCTTGGAGATTGCCTTAAGGCCACCCTTGCCGAGAAATCTCATTATACGGTTGCTGGCTAAAAAGATCAGCCAGCAAATCAACATATTGACCATATATGCAACCAGAATCATGTATAGAGGGAATGTAGGATAAAGTAAAAGAAGGGTCGTTATAGTGGCTGGCCCGGCAAGCAGCGGCGTCCCAATGGGCACAACTGCAATCATCTCCTCTTTGACGGCATCAACCCAGTGCCCTGTTGTCATAAATTTGATGGAAAGCACCAGTAAAATTATGCCGCCTGCGATCGCGAATGATTCCACACTGATATTCATCGCACTTAAAATAGCCCGGCCAAAAAATAAGAATGCCAAACCAACGAGAGCAGCGGTCAAGACGGAGAGATTTATCGTTTTTCTTTGCTCACGCCGTGACATTCCTTCACTTATGGCTGTAAGGAATGGGACGACCCCCAGTGCATCCAGTACGATGAACAGGGGTACAAACGTTAATACAAAAGACTCCCAGGTGCTATGCATATTTAATTCTCTGCTTTGACTAAAATATTGTTAAATAGTAGAGCGACTGACGTTGGTTGTCAATGATGCGGTTAGCCTAGTCGTGTATAATTATTAGAACTCGGGAATATTCAGTACCTAATTCTATGCAGAAGATTATAAGAAGAGGTGCAGGATTCTTCCTGCCGGGGTTTTAGGGGTGCCCCCTAATCATTCTTAATCTCCCCCAAGTCTGGGGGATTACAGGGGGTTGGATGATGAATTTATACACTACCACTACCGTACCCATCTCCGGCCCTTGTCTTTACTAAAGCCCTTGCGAAATCTGGCCCAGCCTCTGCCCTGCACAGCCCGTTGAATATTTGCACTGCCGCACTGCGGGCATGCACCCGGCTTTCCTCTTGCGAAGCCCACCTGCCAGTTGTTGCTGCAATCGGAACACACAAATTGTCTCGAAACCGCCATTTTGCATACCCCTTACTTCTTTAATAACCAGGTATGAAATAGGCTGCAACGGGCAAGACTTCCCACTTCACCCTATCTATTGCATTGAGCGAGTCTTTCCCCACAGCAAGGGTTCTCATCAACGATATATATTCGACACCTTTGTTTTACTTTACCAGCTTCGCTGCAATTGCATTGAATAATAAAATGTTACCGCACTGATTACAAGTCACGGGTATGACAGGAATAATAGGCGACCCTATAGCTTTGTTTTGAAACTCCCGCAACTCGAACACCTTGTCAATAACCGCCCAGTCATTGGCACCGCAGAATTTACAGCCCTTGGGTGTATTCCGTATCTTATTTAGATGTGCCAGCACTTTCTTGGTATCAATATCGCTCATAGTCTTCCTCCCTGATTACCACTTGATGACTTTTTACCTTCCGAGTTGCCATATTCTATATGATTCCACCACCTCAGTCAACACAATAGTCAAGAACCTCCTCTATGCAGATGATCTCAAACAAAGGGCTCCTTCCAATACGGAAGGGCTAGGGATTTGATGAGTCGTGTAGGAGTTTTCGGGGTGAACAATAAATCATGGGCTTCATATAGCCATCGCGGCGGCGTAATCGAAACACACCGCCGCCGCGATCTATCAGCAAATCAGTGTCGGCTCTAAGGTAAACCTGCTAAGCGAAACAAGGTAAACCTTAGTTATTCTCAGGACTTGGTACTACTTCCGGCTCGGCAACCGCTGTCTGAACTCTGTTGACCCCGCCTGCTATCCTCGCTAAGAACTGCTTTCTGACGGCGCGGGCGGTCCAGCAGCTGTGTTCATCGTTGTTCTTGGTCAAACCAACCAGCGACGCCATATCGTAGATCATGGCATCGATAGCGCCGAGCTTAAATGACATCTCATCAGCGGCACCGCCGACCTTCTCCCTGTAATCCGACCCCAGTAGCTTCCTCGCCTTCCACTCCAAAATGGTCTCAAACGCACGATCAAGTTCCGTCACTTTACTGTCCCTCCTTCTATTTATTAACAGATCACATCTGTTTTTACCCCATTATTAATATTATAATGACTTTATATAACTTTAGTATTGATACCCTTTCTTGCTACTAGTCGACCCATAGGGGTTTCATGAATTATATAATAGTCTTCTGCTCTGGTCAATGGGTTTTTCAACTGAGGGGAAAAAACCGTGTGATAGGATGTTTATCAATATAACGAAAGGCCAAGCGGGTAGACTATCTCAGTAAATATCTCTTCGGCTGTCTTTGAAGAATGGGAACTGCTGCCGTGTTTTCTCTACGAGGGCAAGATCGATCTCGGCTGTAAGCAAGGCTTCTTCTTCACCTGCCTCAACGACGTGGCGGCCCCACGGATCAACTATCGCCGAGCAGCCGCCAAAAGTTTCCTCCCTGAACTCACCAAGGCAATTGCAGGCGGCTATGAACATCTGGTTCTCTATAGCCCGCGCCATAAGCAATGTCTTCCAGTGTCCAATGCGGCGCACAGGCCATTCAGCTACGATCAAAACAATATGTGCGCCGCGAAAAGCATAGTGGCGAAACACTTCAGGGAAGCGTATATCGTAGCATATACTAAGGCCAGTGAGGCCCCAAGACGCATCCGCTGTCTCAAATCTCTCACCAGGCGTAAGCCACTTCACCTCGTTCATCAGGGAAAACAGGTGCGTCTTAGAGTAAACAGCGAGGCATCGGCCTTCCGCGTTGAAGAGAGGAAATGAATTGTAAATTTTGCCATCGCACTTCTCCAGCACCGACCCGCCGATGGCAATCTTATGTTCGCGGGCCAGGTCGCTTATAAGAGCGAAGACGCCTTCACCCATACGAGCTGCATATCGCTCCCGATGCTCCAGATCGTAGCCGGAATGCCAGAGCTCCGGGAAAAGCACCAGCGATGACCCTCGCTTGGCCGCCTCGCCTGTCCACTCCCGCACACGCTCCAGGTTGGCCTCGGGCTCGCCACGGATAACTTTCATCTGGCCGAGAGAAATGTTAAGATTCATCGTTTTTCAATAGTCACTGTTTAATATTTAAATACTGGATACTCACCTAGATGATAACATGCGCTGAATGACTTTGAACCATATTTCATCAAAGAACACAGGGATATTACAACATCTTACGTTTGGAAGCAACATGCGAGGAGCGCAGGTACCATAGCCACCTGACGCAATATGCTGTTAAAGATACGACCAAGGCTCATCCTAAGGTTCGTGGTAGATCGGTTTTCCCAGGTCTTTAATGGAGAAACTGGAGAAGACATGATGGCCATCCCAGTCAAGCACGCGCAGATCGTCTTGCTCTTGAAGGTCGCCCATTACTGTTTTATAATGCGCTCCGTATTTCTCCTTCGCCATGTTTAAAGGAACTTCGTAGGCAATGAACTTCTTGATTCCTTTAACGGATAGCTTTTTAATCAGATTATAATCCGTCAGTGAATCATAAGAAGCTAAAATTAAAAGAGGACCTGAACCTGTGAAAAAAATACCTGCTTTCATATATTCCCCCTTTCCTGTGATTTTTTCGATCTGATTTAACAGCTACTCCAAGAATAGAAATCCTTCAAGGGAATACTTAATATCTTCTATGGGCTGCGCCGGTAACACTAAGAAAGGAGATAAATATAGTCGATGCTGCAATAGATGTCAAGATACTTACGAGACATGAAATAAAAATGTTTCACCTTAAGTACACTAACTACCTGCTAAGCAGCTCGAAATGCATATATCTGATACTGTTAAATAAATTCTACCTTGCCGCTTCCGATATCGTAAAAGGCAGCGACTATCGTTAATTTACCGGATCTCACCAGCTCCGAAAGCACCGGCTTGCTGGCCTTCAGCTGCTCAGCAACCATTACAGCGTTGGCCCTGGCCGCATTGTTAACCACATCGCCCTGCTGGCCATTCACCTTCTCGACAGCGGGACGGATAGCTGCCGCGATAGCCGGAAGGTGCCCCTCCAGTTCCCCACCCGAAGCTGTGGCAGCTACGGCGCCGCAGCTGTCATGCCCCATTACAACAGCCAGAGGCGCATGCAGGTGTGCGGCGGCGTACTCGATGCTCCCCAGCACGATATCATCGGCTATGTTCCCCGCCACCCTGACAACAAAAAGATCGCCAACCCCCTGATCGAAAACTAGCTCCACCGGTATCCTCGAATCGGAGCAACCCAGCACAATAGCGAACGGATGCTGCCCGTCTATCAGCTCAGCCCTGCGCACAGACGTCTGATGAGGACGTATAAATTTGCCGACGGCATATCTTTTATTGCCCTCGGACAACCTTTTCAATGCCTCCTCAGCGTTAATAATGTCAGATTTCATCTCTTACATCTCTCCATTTCTATAACCCATCATGGCCGATGAACACACTGGAAAGTATTTTACATAGAATCGCCCGCGTAATCAATGGCTTCAGCGGAACGGCGGCAAACTGCACACGACCGCACTGCCATAACAATCGATCATCCCCCGGCCAGTACCCGTATCACAGGCGGGATGAGACGCCGTGCCATATCGCGACGGCTGCCACCGCACAGCACGACGATCAGCCGCCCTCGACAGATCTCATCGGCTATGCGCTTGAGCTCGCGCGCCATCGTGGTGTGAGCCGCGGTGCTGAGGCCGATATCGCCATATTCACCCTGCGTGCCGTCATAGCCCCAGTTCCAGAAGATGGCTTCAGGACGGAACGAGGCCGCGCGCGGAGCGAAGTTCTTTTTTATCAGCTCGACGTATTCGCTGTCTACCACATGCCAAGGGACATTCACGTTCACGTTGTTATTCTCTTCATAATCGCCGCCCGAACAGAAGCACATGTACAGCACATCGGGTTCGTCTTGGAATATCTCCCATGTCCCATCGCCATGATGCGCATCCGTATCGACGATGGCGAAGCGACAGGCGTTGAAGCGCGCACGAATGTCGCTTATAGCGATGGCAGCACCATTGAAGTAGCAGCCACCACCGAAAGAATCAAATCCTGCATGATGGTCGCCGTAGCCGGTGAAGACGAAGGCGTTGTCGATCTCACCTTTCCACATGCGCTCCGCTGCAGCAACGGTACTAGAAATCGAAAGCATCACCCCATCGAACGCGGGGCTGCCTTTCACCTGCTCCACCATACGCTGGCTGTGCACTTGGCATATTAGATCGAGGGAAATAAGTTCGAGGTCGAAGGCGGTCGGCGGCTTTGTTGGGTAAAACGCGTCGTAATAGAGGACGTTATCTCTAGAAAGTATGCCCTCGAGCGCCCCGGGGAAGTCACGCAGCCGCTCGCCATTCTGATAGTGGAAGAATATACCGGTAGTCGTCACGCTCTATTTGCCTGAGATAATTAGTAAATTATTTAGACGAGAAGAATTATGGAAATATATTAAGGAAATGATGGGCCTTGTTATTTGACATCGATATCCAGCATCACCTTTATTACATCGTTGGAACGGAGCTGGGTCTCGAAAGCCTCTTTAACATTCTTGAGGGGATATCTGTAAGTTATCATATCCTTAGTTTTGATCTTTCCCTGCCGCATCAGATCCGTGGCCATATCCCATTTCTGCCCGCCGCAGCCCCTTATAGTGATGTTATACCAGATAACAACCTCGCTGATGAGCTCCCTGGTCAGCTCGATGCCCTGCTCAAAGAACCCGACCTGCATCACAGTGCCGAGAAACTTAAGCATGCGCGGCGCCTGACTGAAAGCGACCGGCGAGCCTGAACATTCGAAGACAACATTAGCCTTCCATCCGCCGGTGGCCTCGATAACGGCGGAGACGGCATCAACTTTAGAAGGGTCGATAACTACATCAGCCCCGACTTTTGCCGCCATGTCCCGCCGCCCCTTTGCCGGCTCGCTGACAATAATCTTAGGAATGCCGTATGACTTGCATACCTGCACAAGACCCAGCCCAATCATCCCCGACCCGAGTATCACCACGATATCATCATGCTTGAGATGCGCCTGCTCGAAAGCGTAACAGGCAATCGATGTCGGCTCGACGGTGGCCGCCTCCTCCCAGCTCATGTTCTCAGGAATATGAAGGAATGAATCACCCACCAGAGGATTCGGCACGGCCACATATTCCGCCATGGCGCCATCGAGCCCCTCGCCGGGCACAGCTACACCTTTATTATCGATTCTGTAACCAGTGCCCAGAACCCTGTCTCCCTTTTTCAGCCCCTTCACATCCGACCCGATCTCCACTACCTCGCCGCTGAACTCATGACCGAGGATCCGGCACGGCACAATCCCGGTACGATAGGCATGCAGGTCGGTGCCGCAGATGCCACAGGCCTTAACTTTAACCAGGACATCGCCGTTTCCGATGCTGGGGATATCAACCGATTCCAAACGAATATCGCGCGGTCCGTGGATGATAGCTGCCTTCATTTGACCCCCTTAAAAAATTATAGCAGTATATCAGCATTATGCACATTAAGCAACAGTTTTTGATTCAATAGTAAAATACGATTAATAAAAGTAAATATAAAATAACAGTTACCTTTAAGACAAAATGTGATTGTACAGAAAGGGCAATTTAGTAATACAGACGAACGTAGGCCTGAAAATCTTTACTCCTTCTTGGGGTATACCGAGGACATTGGCATAATTGACATTATGCCATCGCCTTTTGCTACTAACTTTCCATCTTCATCATTGAACAACGCCTCTACATGGACCGACTTCCTGCTATGATGCAGCACCCGCCCTTCGATATGCAGTGTACCTTTGGAGACCGGGCGGAAGTAAGTGATGCGGAGGTCGCTGGTGCTGAAGCCCTCATCACCCTTCAAGATCGTCATCACTGTGAAGCAAAATGTCATGTCAGCCAGAACACCAAAGTAGCCTCCGAACAGATGGCCGCGGCTATTATGGTACTTTTCTGAAATGGGGAAATCCGCCAGAATCCTACCCTGTGACCACGACCTCAGTATGGGAAATTCCAAGTAGTCAGCACAGGGAGCATAGCTGGGAAAATCCTCCGGGCTTTTCTTGCCGCTGACAATTGCGTCTAATATAGTGGACCACTAAAACATAAGCTCCGATCACTTAAAACCATTTGTTGCGATGTTGTCCAAACAAATTAAGGTATGACAACTAGAAATTCCTCTATTCCGAACTCTCATGGCTTTATTATCACCTTTATTATATCATTAGCTTTAAGCTGAGTCTCGAAGGCCAGGTCAGCTTCATCCAGAGGAATAATCTTAGTAATCAGCTTTTCGGTCTTAACCTTTCCCGTTGCCATTAGCTCCACTGCCTGATCCCACTTCTGGCCGCCGCAGTAACGCAGCGTGATATTCTTCATAATCATCATGCTCACAAGATCCGGACTAAGATGAACTTGCCGCTCGGTAAAACCAATCTGCATAACCATACCGCCAAAGCGCGCCATATACGGAGCCTGTGAAAATGCCGCCGGATTCCCGGAACACTCAAAGATTACCTTAGCCTTTTTCCCATCAGTAGCCCGCGCCACGACATCCACCGGGTCGACCGCCGTTGGATCGATCACCACATCAGCGCCCAATTCAGCAGCCATCAAACGGCGTAATAGAGATGGTTCGCTGACAATGACCTTTGATATTCCCAGTGCCTTGCACACCTGAGTTATACACAAGCCGACCATGCCCGCTCCGAGCACTACCACGGTATCCTTAGCCTGTAAATCGGTATGATTTATAAAATAGCAGGCCACCGATACTGGCTCGATAGTGGCCGCCACCTCCCAGCTAAGCCCTTCAGGGACTCGGAAAAACATCTGCCCCATCATAGGATTAGGAATAACCACATATTCAGCGAAAGCCCCGTCCAGCCCCTCACCTGGTACTTTGAGTGATCCCCCATCGCGTGTGAATCCAGTACCGACAACCCTATCGCCCATGCCGACGCCTTTAATATCCAAACCGACCTCAACCACCTCGCCGCTGAACTCGTGGCCAAGTATCCTATTGCGGGACTTGCCCGTCCTGTAGGCATGAAGATCAGTGCCGCATATCCCGCACGCCTTGACTTTCAGCAGGACTTCGTTCGCTTTAATTACAGGGTTTCCCACCTTCTCTACCCGGATGTCGCGCGGCCCATGCAAAACGGCAGCCTTCATCTATCTCTCCTCACAGGCTAATCTTAAAATAGCTATGAAATGCATCGATCCAACATTATCAGTATATAACATATACAGAAAAATGGTAAAATTCAAATGTCTTTTAAGGGGGTATTTATGTCCAAGCAGATTAAAGGGAATATCTCAGCACTGCCGCCGGTCACGCAGGTCGGCATTGTCGTTCGAGCTATGGATAAAGCTATAGATTACTACACCACCACGTTCGGATGGGGGCCTTTCAAGATCAGCGAGTTTGCAATGAAGGGGGCCAACTACAACGGCCGCAAGATAGACTGCAAGATCAAAATGGCTCGCGCTCGCCAACCAGGTATTGAGATCGAATTGATACAATCATTAGAAGGCGATACCCCGTATACCGACTTCCTGAAGGAGAAAGGCGAGGGGCTGCATCACCTTGGAATACGCGTAGAAGACGTCGGCGCGACGCTAGCCAAGCTGTCCGGGCAGGGTATCCGTCCTGTATTCAGCCTCAGCTACCCCGAGATCGGCCTGGCGTTCGCTTACCTCAACAGCGACAGGGTTGGCGGAGTAATGATTGAGCTTATGCAGATACGAAAGAAGGACAAAATTTAGAAATGAGCGATGAACGCGCCGCCCAAAGCGAGATTCGCAAAGGCAGCTGCCCCGTATGCGGAACCGGCTGCCATCTCCTGGCCCATATCAAAAGCGGAATGATAGTTAAGATCGAGCCCGACCCCGAAAGCTACATGAACCGCCGCCTCTGCGAGCGCGGGGTGCACGCTGTGGACTACCATAACCATCCGCAGCGCCTGAACCACCCTCTGCGCAGGACAGGCGCCAGGGGCACGGGAAAATGGGAGCGCATCAGCTGGGATCGAGCGATGGACGAGATCGCGGCAAAGCTCGACGACATCCGTAGACGACACGGCCCAGAGGCGGTGGCGGTGATGGGCGGCTCACCGCACGGCCCCGGTGACCCGGCAGCTTGGAAGTGGTGTAACCTGTGGGGCACCCCGAACTTCTTCCACCTGGGCAAGAACTGTGGCGAGGCGGAATTCTTGGCCGAGTGTGCCATGTATGGATACGACACCGTGACCAGCTGGGCCGAGGGGCTCAACTCCAAGGTAACGCCGGTAGCCATTATGTGGGGCGCCAATCCATCGGAATCGGCACCCGGCTTGTGGAGGTCATGGCAGAAGGCAAAGGAAAAGGGGACCAAGATATTCGTCATCGACCCAAGGCCTACGGCCTGCGCTAGAGAGGCCGATATATGGCTGCAACTCAGGCCTGGTACCGACGGCGCGCTGGCGCTGGGTATGATCAATGTGATAATCGAAGAAGGGCTGCTCGATAGGAATTTCGTCGATAAGTGGTGCACCAGCTTCGACGAGCTGCAAGCGCTGGCGCGGCGCTATCCGCCAGACACAGCGTCGACGATCACACGCGTTCCCGCCGATAAAATAATCGAAGTTGCTCGGAGCTACGCCAGCGCCCCCGCCGCCCTCCTCTCCTACGGCGTAGCTAACTGCCATCTTGGCAGCGGTGCCGGCCTTAGCGGCGTCCTCGGCAAGTGCTGGCTGAGAGCGATAACCGGAAACTTGGATAAAGAAGGCGGCAACCGATTCAGCGACTGGCCGCAGTACACCGCATTTCTCGACGAGGTCGGCTGGGAGCACCAGATCAACCACCCGCTTAGGACGCGCGATAACGTCAGCTCCCACCACTGGCCTATCGCATCCGTAAAGTCGCTGGAAATGTTCAGGGAGGCGATGCAGAAGGTCTACCCCAAGGGCTGGGGAGCAGCGCAGTACTGCATCTACCCTGCGCCGTACCATGTGTGGACGGCGATACTGGACGAAGACCCCTACGCCATCAAAGCCGTCATCAGCCAGGGGACCAATACGCTGTGCTCGATGGGAAACAGCCGACATGCCTACGAGGCGCTGAAGAGCGATAATCTGGGGCTGCACGTAGCCATGGACCATTTCATGACGCCCACATCTGCTCTGGCCGATTATGTGCTGCCGGCTACCGATGCGCTGGAGCGTCCCAATATGATCAATATGTGGGGCATGTCCAACGCATACATCGGACGGGGGCAAGCGGTGGCTCCAATGTTCGAGCGCCGCGACGATTA
>Ga0315294_10002470_pt1 | contig 20200 bp, 19 predicted proteins | sample YL17G13_40_MG_FD_203626 | JGI IMG/M metagenome (GOLD analysis project Ga0315294, IMG submission 203626) | Sediment microbial communities from Yellowstone Lake, YNP, Wyoming, USA - YL17G13_40 | ecosystem: Environmental > Aquatic > Freshwater > Lake > Sediment | place: USA: Wyoming | collected...
CCGACTACCATTAGGAGAATCCTCATGAACTTCCATTTTGCCGTCAACTGATATTTCAAAGTGAGGAGTGTTAATGTCGAAGTTTTTTGGTTTCGCCATGTAGATTGTTCCCAATTCTTTAGTTCTTGCAATGACCTTCACTGGCTTACTATCTATCTTGCCATCAATCTTGAATTTTGGCATATGACTCACCATGTAGGATAGTATTAGACGAAACCCGTATAATGATTTTCACAGTTCCTTCAATATATCAGTTATAGAGGGAAAAGCGGGAAGAATACCGCTACTTCTCCCGCAAAACCCCTCTTTTTTCTGTTTCATGATCTTTGCTTTCGTTCACGGGTTCAGATTTGAAGCTAACAAGTTGAAGCCGGAGAAGATTGAATACTTTGTGCCACATGTAAAGGAGCAGATGCTCGTCAAACCTTGCCAGATAGAGTTAATAAAGCTAAGCAACCTTCCCGCTTCGTAATGCTTTTCTTCTTCGATGAAACAAAACGAGATCTTTCAATAAGTATTTTCAAGGAAGAATGGGCCAATCTTGACGAAGCAGTCTGGAGAATGTGCAACAAATACTCTGCATTGCACCTTAGTCCTGGGAATTTGTATAAACTGATCAAACGCTGTAGAGGTTATCCTGAGGAATCAGTCTATTCATTGGACTTCGTAACAAACGTGTGTTGCATTTGTCTTTCACATGATCCACGGGAAAAGGCTTCACCTTTCCCATGGGATCTCTCTTACATTTCGGATCCACAGAAAATGGCAGAAATGATTTTCAACCTCAATCTTTGTCAAGCCCAAGACGAGAAATTCCGGAAGGAGTTACTCGGTCAGTCAGACGGGGAAAAATTCCTGTTCCAACAACGTGCTTCAAAAAAGCTGGTGTTTTTGAAGACTAAATCAAAGGTCGGGCGGTTCTGCATCACTCAACAACAGCTTGCGCAAAGGTGAAGAGATATATATTCATTTGCAACAGACTCTCACGCTGTGAGCATATTGCAGGGCCTTCGAACGATGGTTTTTGTTGACGGCTCAAATCTGTTTTGGGCATGCAAGCAGTGTTGCTTCAAAATCGATATTCTCAAACTTGTTGACAAACTGTCCGAGGGAAAGATGGTTGTAGGGCGTCACTACTATAATTCGATTCCAGAAAATCCAAGTCAAAAGCAGATAGGCTTCTATTGCGCATTGACACATCAAGGGTTCAAAGTCATAACAAAAACGTTGAAGCCAAGGTGGCAGCCTTCCGGGGAAATAATATTTGTTGAGAAAGGTGTTGATGTTGCAGTCACCACGGATATGCTCCACTTGGCCATTGAGAACGTATACGATATTGCCATATTGGTAAGCGGAGACGGTGATTACGTGGATGCCGTGAAATATATAGAAAAAAGTAGAGGCAAAAGGGTTGAAATCGCTTCTTTTGAGAAGTGCGTCTCTGACGAACTAAGAAGGATTGCCGACCGTTTCATATCTCTCGACAGCATAAAAGGCGAAATAGAGAGAAGAGACAACAGGAAAAAAGTGACTTAGATATTTTAGACGAGTGTTGGAGTCCCTGATGGGAGATATCCCACACTCGCCCATTATATTTTTCATCTATCTGTAAATAGAAAACTTCGATATAAAGCTTCTTATGACAGGTTCTGGTAACTTCATGGGCGATGAATCTTCCTGTTAATTTTCGGGTGACAATTTCACCGATTGAAAAATGGGTGTTAACAATCGGGTGATGGGTTATGGTGTACGGTAAGTTTCTCCTGTATCCCAAAGGTCAATCGTTCCAATACAGGGGTCGTATATTTTTTGGAATTCATTTTCATTGCTGATTGTTCGAATGGCTGCAAAGGCGCGAATATGAGTCTTCGGAAAAGCGTCTATCAGTCTGTTTGCGGCACCTATGAGTGTCGCCCCTCGGGTAACTACATCATCTACCAGCAGAATTTCATCTGTTTCTGCGAGGCTTCCTTGAACGCATATTGACGCGTAATGATCGGCTGCGGTTGGTCTATCTTGTGGTGCACAGTAAGCCGCTTTCGGTACTGCTGTAGCCCTAACGAGACATGAGGAAACGCCTTTTCCAATACCTCTCTTGACAAGAGCAGTCGCAATTCGTTCTGGAACCCATAGTGTACTTGGTTGCATTAAAGAACTCTTTGGGGCAGGAACCAGCATCGTGTTTGGCCCGAAAAATGATGCAAACGGCAGTTCCGCCATTTTCTCTTGTATGCTCTTTGCTATAAACTCAGACATCAAGATTGGTGGCTCACCAATAAATCCATCTTTCTTTAGAAGATACGTCACATCTTTGGAACGCTTTGCGTCTACCGAGTTTCCATGTGGTGCGTAAGTAAAGAAAGCACCAAATTCAAGTTGAGACAATCGCAGTTGAGGTAAGCTCATATTTCATAGAGTCACCTCAAGGATTCTTCCCGAAGGTAAAACTTCCAGAACTTCCTTAGGGTCTGTAAGTTCTGTTGCGCCGTAAGTTAACATCTTCGCTGGCCACTTCAATGAAGAGTCGTGGATTATAGTAGTCCAAATGAAGAGCGGTCGTCCAAGCCTAAGAGCTTCCCATCCTTGATGTAGAGAGCCGCTAGCATCCCCTGCCTCAACAATGATTGAGGCATCAGAGATGAGTGCCATCGTCCGATTGCGAATAACAAAATTCTTTGGCTGAATTGGGTATCCTATTGGAAACTGAGAAATGAGCGAATAGTGCTTCATAATAATCTCTTGAAGTTGCTGATTCTTTTGTGGGTAAGCACGATCCAACGGTGTCCCAAGAACAGCAATTGTACATCCACCTTCTTCGATGGCGGCCATATGTGCTGCAGTATCGATTCCTTCAGCAAGTCCACTAACAATTGTTACATTATGCCTCGCGAGAGTTCTTGAAATATCACCAGCTGTTTTGAGACCCTCAGGAGAGGCTTTCCGTGAGCCTATGACTGCGACTCTCGGACTTGGCAATGGCACAGACAATTGCCCGATAGCGTAGAGTTCTTTTGGTGCATATTTTTTTTCCACATCGTTAAGTGGCCCTATGAGTTCTTCGAGGCTGTAAACAGTAACTTCTCTCCCTTTCAGCATCCCAATCTCTCTTCTCTTAGAAACGTAACAACTTATACTCTTTCAAGAAATGCTAATAACGCTATCGGTAAGTTTGATTTCGAGTCTGGGTTCTGTTAACTTCTCATGGGATAGGCTATCGTGTTAACTATCGTGGGGTGGTCTTTCTCTTCTCGCCATTTTCACTATTTCATTGTACTGTTTCTGATTTATGTACTTGAAAACTTGACCGAATAATATGCCTAATTTCTCAGTAATTTCCTTCTTTGTTGGATTATAAGGAAATATCTCGACACTTCCCCTTTTGAAAACTACAGAATGCTTGTAAACAGGTCTTCCCATCTTTCTTCGAGCCTCTTGTTCTTCAAAAGGGACATCTTTAACATCTTCTTTAGTAACAGCCTCTCCAAATATTCGTGCATCGAATGAAAAAAGCACCTTTGAAGGGGCTGATAATCGCTTTGGTGACTTCTCAGCAAAATAATAGGGTTCTTCTTTATCTTTTGTTGTTAGCCAAGCTTTCGCTCTTTCCATGTCTTCGTGCGCAAAAGCCTCATCTCTTTCTGAAAGAGAAAAAATACATATCTTCTTCTCAGTCAAGCGCTAATTCCCTATTAAAGATTGAAAGATTGCCTTTTTAGTTTTTTGGCTATGGAGAAGATCACTTTTCAGATTCATTTCGGCTTGCGTTCTCTATCAGAGTTTTCCACTTGTCTTGTCCTTCGACTTTTATGCCACATGCCTTGGCTGGAGTTTTTCCGTCTAAGCCTTCATGTGACCTAATGTAGTTGTGAAAGAGTTGGTAGCCTTTGAGTATCGGCGTATCAACCTTCTTTAATCCTCTCATTACCTCTTCTCGGTCTCTGATTTCTCCGTTCATGCGTTCCATCTTGTTATTGTTGTGGTTTCCTCTGAATCTTATTGCACTGATGTGTTTGGTTCTCGGATTTTTCTGGGTCCAAAACTCTTTTTTGTAAGCGTCATGGTAAGCTGGCAAACCATCAGTGATTAATGTCATGGGTTTTTTTCCTGCAACCTTCACGCCTGCTTGGAAAAGCGTTCTTGCATCATGCGCATATTTTGAGTCTGAGATTTCTTGAGCTATCCAGAAGCGAGTTTCATCGTCCATGATTGCGAACAGATACTTCATGTCGCCTTTTATCTTCACGTATAGTTCGTCGGCTCTCCATGTGTCTGAAACATTGGGCTTAATCTTCTCCAGATAATCGTTCATCAGTTTGACGTATTTTCGTATCCACTTCAAAATTGCTACATGGCTTACTGAAATGCCTTGCAGCTTGAGGAATTTCTGAACGTTCCTGAGCGATTCTCCAGTGAAGTACAGTTGCATTGCTGACGTTATGACTTGTGGCGATGCTTTCATTCCCTCAAAGCCCACATTCACTGAGAACCGCTTTCCACATGATTTGCATAGGCATCGCTGAATGTCGTACTTCTTGTTGTGTCGTACTGCGTCTTTGACCATTTGCTCTGAACCGCAGTAAACGCATTTTGAAGTGTTCAAAGGAGCGATGACAATGTTCTTCTTGACCTGCTCCCTGATTTTTATGCTGGTCTCGACAGCGAAAATGTGTTTGCATTTCACCTGTCGAAACCTGTTATCTGGACACTCGCAAGCCCATTCTTTGTCAACCTTGAAAACAGCGTACTGGCCGTTTCCTGATTGGGAGAGAACAGTATAGAAATTTTCTTCTACCTGTTTGACTTGGCTTTCTTTATGGGCTATTTCTAAGCCTCTTTCTTCTCTTTTCTGTTCGAGTTCTTTTATCGTTATCATGGTACCACACAGCACCAATAACTATTATGGTACCACAAGCATATAAGCATTATGGTACCATAGTTGTTAGGTTTGAGAAAGTTTATAAACTCATGGTACCATAGAGAAGAGGAAGAAAAGGTGGAAGACGTAGCTCAGGTGGATACCGTGGAAAGAAGAGAACCCGTATCTGATGAACCCATCGACAAAACCATTAAAGTCACGGACACCAACCGAAAACGTATCAATGCACTAGCTGGCAAACTCGCAAGCGTCGATGGCGAATGCCATTCCCAAAACGACGCCGTCAACTACCTTTTCGACAATTTGGAAAAGAAGGAAAAAGCGAAATGAAAGCCAAATTACAAAAGCAACTAGCGTACAAATACAAGGACAAAAAACACTACAAGCATGTGATCATCGTTCCAGACGAGGCTATAACGAAGCTAGGCTGGAAAGGTGGACAAGATTTAGAGTTGACAATCAAAAATCGGAGGCTAGTCATAGAGCCGAAAAATTCTGATGAGGTAAAAGAATGAGCAAGTTCACGATTGACGCTATTTTTAGGAAACCCGAAGTCAAGCATTCGTTGAGGCTTTTTAGGCAAGAAGACCTTGAAGCATTGACAATTTTCGAGAAGAGCAATAAACCGTACCTCAAATGTTTCGGTTCAGATGTAGAAAGACCAGCCAAACCAGAAGAGATTGTTCGGCAGCTGTTCATCAGAAAATTAATGATTGATTATGGTTATCCAAAAAATAGAATAGGCGTCGAAAAAGAAGTTTGGTTTGGTTCAGGAGTCCATGAAAAAGCAGCCGATATTGTCGTCTATCAAAAGGACATGGAGCATCCTTACATAATTGTAGAGGTAAAGAAACCAAACAGAAAAGACGGAATACAACAACTAAAATCTTACTGTAATGCTGAGGGATCGCCAATAGGAGTATGGACTAATGGAGAAGAAATAGTCATACTTCATAGGGAGGAACCAAACGTCTTTTCAAACATTTCCAACATCCCCGCTGCAACCCAAACATTGATGGATGTCATAAGGGAACCATGGACAATAGACAAACTTGCAAAGGAGAATAAGCTTGCTAAAGAAAGACTTTCACTAAAAAGCGTCATTCATGACCTTGAAAATCTTGTTCTCGCAAATGCTGGGGTAGACGCTTTTGACGAGGTCTTTAAACTCATTTACGCAAAACTATATGATGAATGGGCTGCAAAGAATCTGAGAGAGAGAAAACGACAAGTCTATTTTAGGATATATGGTGAATCCCCCAGTGAACTTTACCAAAAAATCGACGGACTATTCAATCAAGCTAACACGAAATGGCGTGGGGTCTTCAGAGCATTTGACAAAATCGAACTAAGCCCGCCTCATCTATACACATGCGTATCCTTTCTTCAAGACATCAAGCTTTTCAACGCCAACCTGCAGATCATTGATGAAGCTTTCGAATACCTTGTAACACAAGTCGCTAAGGGTTCAAAGGGTCAATACTTCACTCCTCGGCATGTAATTGATATGTGTGTCAAAATGCTCAATCCAAAACAGAATGAGTATGTAATAGATCCCGCGGCTGGGTCTTGTGGTTTCACTGTGCATACTATTTTCTGGATTTGGGGAGAGGACTCCATAAGTTCGCCTACAGCCACACAAGCGGAATACGCTGCAACGATGGCTTACGGAATCGATTTCGACGATAGAGCTGTCAAGATTGCCAAAGCCTTAAACCTCATTGCAGGAGACGGCAAGCAGAATGTTTACAAATTAAACTCTCTTGAGCCTAAGGCATGGAATGACGAAGGAAAAGCAGCTTTCAGAAGCTTCCTAACACGATTTCCTGACGATCTCCAAATGGATAAGGATAACCAAGAAAACTTCAACTTCTTTGACTTCAACATTCTTATGACTAACCCACCGTTTGCAGGGGACATCAAAGAAAAACAAATCCTGAAAAACTATGATCTAGCACAAAAAAATGGAAAACAAAGCCAGAGAATGAGCAGAGATGTACTATTCATAGAAAGATGTCTTGACTTTCTCAAGAGCGGCGGTCGAATGGCCATAGTCTTGCCTCAAGGACGTTTCAACAACATAATGGATGAATACATTAGAGAGTACGTGATGGGAAAGGCACGAATTTTGGCTGTCGTGGGTCTAGGTGGCAATACGTTCAAACCACACGCTGGAACCAAAACTTCAGTTCTATTCATACAAAAATGGAACGATAGGTTATGCCCAAAGAAAGAAGATTATCCAGTCTTTTTGGCAGTTTCGGAGAAATCGGGTAAAGACAATTCAGGCGAGTATATTTTCAAGAAGAATGAATTAGGTGAACCTGAGATTGATAAACACGGTCATCTAATCGTTGACCATGACCTCGACAAAATAGCAGAGAATTTTGTCGACTTTGCAAAAAAAGAAAAACTGAGTTTTTGGAAGACATGAAAAATGCCCAAAGTCTCAATTGTTAACAAAGAAGAGCTTGTCAAAAACGCTCGTTGCGATTCTGACTTTTTCAGTCCAGCGTACATAACCTTGTACTCTAAGCTGTCAAAAATGAATAGTGAACCATTATATAAAGTAGCAAACGTAACTGACGGAAATCATCTGTCTATTGCAGAACAGTTTGTGGAAAGTGGGGTAAGATACCTAAGAGGTCAAGACGTAACAGAGTTTTTCATGGACGATAGCAAACCAGTCTTTATTCCAGAAGACGCTTATTGGAAGCTACGACGTTCACATGTCAAGACGAATGATATTTTGCTTTCTATCGTTGGCACTATTGGCAATATCGCATTAGTTCGAGACAGAGAAAAGAAACTCACCGCTAATTGCAAACTAGCCATAATTAGGCCACGTAGCATCGAGCCAGAATACCTTTACATGTACCTTGCCTCTAAATATGGTCAAATCCAAATAAGACAAAATATCAGAGGCACTATTCAAAAAGGTTTGATTCTCCCTGATTTAAAGAGAATACTCGTTGTAGAATTGAAAAAGGAATGCAGAGAAACAATAAGGTCGATGGTTAATGAGGCACACTCCATCAGACAAGAATCTCTGCAATTGCTAGAAAAAGCCAAACAGCTTTTCCTCAGTGAAGTGGATATGAAAAATACAATAATGCCTACGCTTTCCCATCAGAAAGCATTCTCTAATATTAAAAAAGCTAACAGAATGGATGCGGAATATTTTGACCCAAAATATGCAAACGCTTTTGAAAGGATTATGGAAGTTGCCGAAGAGAAATCTTGGGATTTGAAAACGATCGGACAGATAAGCGAGCCGTTAAGATATGGAACGTCGGAGAAACTTACCTATCTGGACAAGGGAATACCTTTTTTGAGAATCACAGATATACGAAATTTTGATTTTGACCCAGATTCATTATGCCACATTTCCGAAGAAGAAGCTAAGAAAGTGGCATACGCAAAAGTTCAAGAGGGGGATTTACTAATTTCAAGGAGCGGAACTCTAGGATTAACGATACGAATAGGCAAGGATTTGGCCAATAGTATTTTTGGGTCTTACTTCATTAGAATAAGACCAAAAATTGAGATAAACCGTGAGTATCTGGCATTTTATTTGAACTCTTTCCTTGGGAAAATTCAGGTTGAACAAATATCCACTGGAGCAGTTCAAACTAACTTGACTATCCCAGCAATCAAAAACATGAGAGTATTGAAGCCAAAAAAAGAATTTCAAGAAAAAATCGCAAGTCTCTTAACGGAATCGAAGTACCTGAAAGAAAGGGCAAAAAGCATTTTGAAAGATGCCATAGTTAAAATAGAATCTGAAATTGAAAGGAACTCTAAATCATAGTCCGAATTGATTCAGGCGTTCGAATGTAGTTTAAAACTAAACGAAGAAGAAGGATTAGAAATGCCAGCTCCTAGAGAAATAACAGCATCTCTAGAATCAATCCTTGGTGTTTTCTTATCAGACATCCGTCATCGGGAGCGGACTGCCTTTATCCTTTGCGATAATTTGGTTGAAATGGCATGTAAAACCAAAGCGAGACAACATGACCACACCTTTAACACAGCATGTGATTTTTATTCTGCTTGTAATGCGCCAGGAGTAAGTCTAGCCCCAAACGGACTCGGTCGTAGAGTTCAAGGCAGGAGAAATACAAGGAACAATATGCAACATGCTGATGCAGCTGTCACTGTTGAGACTCAGCATTGTGCCGATGCGATTCTCGATGTCGTAAGAGTGATTGATGAGTGTTGGCCTGGAACTTCTTCCCATCGCTTTGACTTATGGGTTAAATGCGCTCTGCGCATAGTACAATTATATTCGAGTGGGGGAAACCAATTGAAGCGACAGCCATTTGAGGATAGAATGCTTAATATGAACTGGAGAGGGGAAAGTCGTACAAGTGTACGAGGGAACGAGAGCCAAATGGAGCCTGGTCGTCGAGTTTTCTGGTGGCTCACTATCATAAATCATACACAGCTTGTGGAAAGATGTTTAGACGAAATGGAAATTCCTTAACAGTTCTGTACTCATCGTAAGCAAGTTTACAAGGGCATCAACCGATTTTTCACACGAAGGGCTATCAACCGAAGACTTCACATAACCCAATTTCAAAAGAAGGATACGATTACATAGCAGACGTTTAGCACCGCTAAAAGTATCCGCGTTTTCTTCTCCAGCCTTCTTCACGCACCATGAATTTGACATCAGAACCCTTGTAAGCCTTGTTCCATTCTCTGGCTTCTTTCAGAGCTTTCTTCTTTGTTCTATAACGTTCTCCAGCAACAACTCGGATAGGCTCCGTGCCTTTCCTTCTGACAACAAGCCACTTTCGTTCAGGTTTTCGGTGATAACTCAAATGGGCTCACAGAAGAAAAATCTGTTATGGACTCATTTTCACTGAAAACTTCATAGAATCATTTGAACCGACTTCTTAATAGGGATCGGTTAGCCTAGAACCAAAGAGAACCAAAAGCAATATTCTGGAACGTGAATTGTCATGAAGAAAAAAAGAGAGAAATTTGGCATAAAATTCCCAGAGGGTGAAGTTCAGGAAATTGCTTTCGGATCTTCTAGCAGTTCTGGCGCGGTTTTTGGCGTAACTCATTCAAGCAAACACATTACGCTAATTGAGGAAAGAAATGCCATTTCAAGTCACATTACTGAACAGGATACAAAGAAGTATAGTCATCTTGGAAGAGTATCCAAAAATGAAATGACTGATAGGCTATGGCTAGAGATTCTGAAGCCGAGAAAGCTGAGGGAGTCTGAGTTAGATCAGAAAATGACGTACTTCACTAAGAAGTGGGTTTCACTCTTTAACATACCTGATGAAATATGCTTCAAGGTAACGGATGACAAATCTATGACCTACTTAGACCTAGACGCAATTTTTAAGTACGCGTATTCGTTCTTCCAAGATTTACAGAGATCACCAGACGTATATCTGGGCATCTGTTTAGTGAGGAAGATGTTGTCAGTCGATGATATTGAGTGTGGTTTACTAGAAAACGGGGGATTCCTTTTGAGGATGGATGAAGGCATCTATAAGATGGATTTGTCTTCACTTCGGGAAGCACTCTACATGCAGAACAGTTCCATCTCTCAAAATCCTTTACTGAATCTGCTGAAGGCACTGGGCGTAACTTCTTTTGGAGAAAACTTGATAGAACGAGCGAAAGAATTGCTTTCTAAGACTGAGCAAGAAGACAAATGAGAACCAAAAGAACTGACATCAACATCGTCTTTATTACCCGACTGTTAACATGGAGAATCAGAATGGCTGTTTTATCGCCCGATTGTTAACGCCCAAAACCATCGCCCATGAAGTTACCAGAACCTTATGACACACTACATTGACTTCCAACAAAAAAAGGGGGAATTTGGGGAAGCTGTGAACCGAAGTTTACATGTCGCGGCGCATTAATTGCCTCGCCGTGTACGTAAGACGCTCCACCTCTGCCGTCCGCCGCCTTTGCTCCTTGTCAAAGGCATCGTTGTTGAGGTGGAAAGTAAATGAATGATCATCGGGGTCCGTTAGGTCTCTGTGGGCTTTCCTTGTAAACGTTGCTTTGAGAGCCCCTATCCACTTGAGGTTAATCACTCACCGACACCTCCATTTTTATCCGGATGTTACATGACCGGAGACTCGTAGAGTCAGAAGGGGTTCGATGAATCCTTATGGGTCTAGGTGTGGCGATTCTCCCATCAGGGTTACAGCCTTGCAGTAATTACTACCTAATGCAAAATGACTATATTAGCTTTGTGGATGTATGTTGCAGGCACAACTGGGAACGTCTGCCTACTACCAAACTGAGTAACTAGTTATTACGAGCTGCAAAGTATGCTAATCATGTCTGAGTAGTCGCACGTCGAAAAGAATGGCAGTTGTTCGGTATATTACTTTGTTGGCTGCCTAAGGAGCAAAGCGAAATCTTGATCAGGGCACCGAGAGCCTACACGGAACCGCAGGTCTGAAATTGGAAGCATCTAGACGGCCCAGATAGCTTTCCCAGAATTAACCACTATTACTTTGCTACTCCTGCTAAGATTCAGTCCTGGCAATGCGCCAAAAACCGCTGCAGATGATGGTTCACAGGAGATTATTGAGTTGACTGCTTGATAAGCTTTCTTGATCTGTTCCTCGGAGACTTGAACGTACAAATGCCCGGCTCTTAAGATCTCCCGTTCAATGCGCGACTTGTATGGCGTAAACGGTGTATACAGTTTGTCCGCCATTGACGGCGTCTTGCTCAGTTCCAGCTCATGGTCGACCAGCGCATGAACACCGACACCAACTAGCTTGGTCTTCATTCCGTACATCTTCAGTCCTTCGAACAACCCAAAATAAGCTTCACCACTCCCAACGGGGGTGACCAACCAATCAGGTTTTTCTCTTTTTATCTCTTTGACTATTGAGCGGAACGCTTCATGGTACTCATTGGTTGCGTCCCAAATGACCTCACTGGCACTTTCTCGGGCCAACGCTATTGTTTCCTCAGGAGTAAATATCTTGTCAGACAGGTCGGTTTCCACAACTTTGTGCGAGTGTTTTACCAAGTGTTCCTTTATGCTCTCATCAATCCGCTTGTCGACGATACATATGACTTTTGCTTCTATTCCTTCCGCAAGTCTCGCAAGAGAATATCCCGAATTGCCCGAGGTTATCAGCACCAATTTATCTGGATGTTGCTTCCTAGCTCTGTCAACGACAAGTTTATTCCTTCTATCCTTGAATGTGCCAAATTCATTTCTGCTCTCATCCTTGATCAGCAAGTGTGGAAGATTGTATTGTCTCTTCAGCTCTGGCGGGCCGATAAGTGGGGTGTTTCCTACTCGGCATCTTTTCGTCATCAATCCCTTGATGAGCTTGGGTGCATTCATATATATCATCAAAAATCATTTCTTAATGGAAACCATGAAGGCGAAATCATAGTCGTCAAGTGGAGTTTGTTCTATTCTGTTCCGGGGGATCCAAGGCAAATATTCATAGACTTTCTCCTTGCTGAACCTCTCTGACCAGAATCCTTCTTCAGTTGCGGTGAATGGGTCTTCTTCAGAAGTAATAACGGTCATTCCACACTTCTTGTAGAACTTCTCCTGTATTTCCCTAACAAAAGGAGTATCGCGATACAGAGAACCGATAACGACTTGACCACCACACCTGAGCAGGCTCAAGGCTCCCTTAAAAACGGCGATGAAGTTTTTGTTCGGTTTCAATAATCCTAAGTCGTAGTTGGCTATTACTCCGCCTTTTCTTTCAAGCTTAATCTCATCTGGTTTAAAGTCCCCTGCAGTAAAATATGTGCAAACCACAAGATCATATTCGCCATATTTCAGGAGTTCCGAAGCCCTTGTGCTCAGATCCAAAGCATCAAACAGAACGACTTCAAGTTTATCGTCAATTCTCCTAGCTTTAGCCACTCTTCTCGATCTGTCTACACAAAATGGACTAATGTCTATTCCCATGTATTTGCCTATCTTTTCCCATGTTGCAACACGGCTTAGCAACAAAGGAACACGCGAGGTGCCGATGCCGATGTCAAAGATCAGAATGGGTCGCTCGAGCGATCTATATGTGTTTCCAATGATCTCCTTGAGTTTTGTGAACTCCGCCCATTGTGCTTGAGTGTGATATTCAGTGAGATACCTCGGGAAAAGAGTGCGTCTTGCCTTATCATCCTTGTACATTACGTACTTCCGTTTTGTTCCCAGTTTCAAGATCAGGTCACTCGCTTTCTTGTGCCTGTAGGGAAGTCAACCGCTTCATTACTTCACCTCGAGTGATCGCACACTTCTTGAGTTTCTCGAATATTTTCTGCGCTTCACTAATATGGTCTGGATCAAAATCCCATAAATATTGAATTCCCACCCGAGGCTTTAGCGCATAGTCTTTTCCAAGATTTAAGAAGGCCACCAATTCTTTACCGTATATCCCCATATCGTAGTACTTGGAATCTATATCCTTGAAGTCGGGTTCTTTTTTCTTTTTCTCTTCCAACTCCTTTTGAAGGACCACAAATACTTTCACCACATCTCCGTACACAAAATTCATGATACACCATTCAGAAACCCAATTCCATACGGGTTTCTTAGTCCACGCTTCGGGGGATATTATTAGCACTTTTTCGACACTGAACTTCTCCTCTTTGCGATACGCCCTCGTTATACGCTCTAATATCGCTGGATCCGATTGAGGGCGACCTACCACGTCCGGGTATTCTTCGGAAAGTATGAAAGCGGTCGAGCAATAGCGCTCCACCTGCGGGGCTGTAACAACTCTCACGTACGGTCCTGGCCAATCCCAGATTGTTTGCTTGGGTTTGTCCGCTGGGTTTTCACCAATAAGGGGAGGCGGAGTGGGGCGAGAGCTGTAATGCCTAACAAGCTCTTCGATAATTTTGGGAACTGTACATTTCTCAGATTCTGCCAAACGCTTAATATCTTCGTACACTCTCTCATGAACTGTGATTACTTTGAAACCTTTTGCAGGCATATGCTTCCCTTCTTTCTCTGACTGTGTTGCTACAATGACTGCCTTACTAGCTCACAAGTTATTATAAGCCTTGCTACAATCTGCTCGTATCCTGTAATCTGAACCAGTGAATCACGATTGATTCTCGCCACATATGCGTCAAAGGAGTCAGAGCTGAAGCTCGAAAGCGTGAGCATTCTCAACAGAACCCGCCTGTACGCGCTTTGAAGTTTTTCCCAGAACTGAACGTCTGTGTGGCAGTCTACGAAGCTACCGATAACCAAAGACTTGAACAGAAGGTGAAAGTCTAGAGTGCCTCATTGTCCTGAATGCGGGTCAGGCAGTCTTTACCGTGATGGATTTCGCTACAATTATGTCTAGTAGATAGTGTTCCCCGCATTTTCCAAGCTTACATCCCTTTGCCGGATTGTATCTGAGTTGCCTTCTGCATTTGACTTCTTAGTTGTCGATATACATACATGCTTTTGGTAAAGTCTCAAGATGGAATGGGAGGATGTTTGGTGCTGTTTCTTTCGTCATTTGTTTCTCTGCCTTTGCGAAGTTTGTACGTTTGGGCGTGGTAGGACATCGGAATTGATACTATGAAAATGACAAAACCTGTGACCAAGAGGGGCAGGGCAAGGTCTTCAAAAGGATAAACACCGGAAAGCTCGAAAGAGGCAATTGAGACGACTAACAGAGTGATTAGGAGAAGGTTTGATGCTGAGAATGCTAAGGCATGTTGTAATGGACGCCAATTATCGATCCGTCTATTTACATCAACCCAAAGGACTTGAGCTAGAACCAGGATGGATACCATTTCAAAAACAATATGCGTCCTCGTGAACGCTGAAATTGCGGTTGAGGCTATGAGTGCGATGAAAACAAGTCGGGCGCGGTCGCTCATAAAGGAGCTTCGTTTAACGCTTTCCTTTTTCTGATATGTTTTGCGTTTGAGGTAGAGGACTATGGATGCGAGGGCTGAGAGGTTTGTGATTGCTGAGAGCAACAAGAATGCTGCAAAAGTGTACGTATTGACGAGGTTTGGAGATACTGCCATGACTGCCAATGTCAACATGGTGAGCGAGGCTAGGATTGTGTCAAAGTCTTTTTTTGGAGGGAGGCGAATTGCCTTGGCTGGTTGATCTGGGTGGCTTAGCAAAGGCAGTTCTGTACTCAATCTTGCTGTAATGCAGATGAGCATTAGAAACGGATACCATAGACATGAGAGCATCCAGAACATGAAGAGAAGAACTGGTGCAGTTAGGAATGATATGAGGAAGATTGCAAAGGCGCCATAGCATATGAAAACGAGTAAGGAGATTGGCGCGGTAGCTGTTCCTGAAAATAGTGGCTTCAGCATGCCTCTCCATCCAAAGGTTGTGTCTATTTGGGTGTCCAAGCCTACTATCGCTTTGACCACACGACCCAGTGGGCCCTTGTTTCTTAGTGATAGTATATCATGTACTATCCAGAGGCTTGTGACCAGCAGAAATAGTGGGGTCAGGAGCGTTAGGAGGAACCACAGACATAAAAGAAACAACGTAAGTGCTGCTATGATAAGACCAATTGTGTAGATTCCTGAAAGGTAGCCGATTTTGCTGTTTGCCATTTCATAGGCGTCTGCTTCATATTGCTCTCGGGTTTCCATTCTCTTTAACATCGTCGTGATCAATTCCGGATGCTTCCTGATTTCTATCGATATTATGAAGCCTATAAGAAGTAGGCATGATAGGCATGAGAAGAAAGTGATTGTTATTAGTTCTGGGAATCCCAGTTTAAGAGGGCTTTGGGGCATCAGAAACGGGGAGAGTGAGCCGCCAAGGCACGCTGCAAAGAGAAGATACAGTATCAGGAATGATGCTACTACTGAAAATCTGAGCATTCTTTTCTGTTTGAACAGCTTCGTTCTGTAGAATCTATTCAGTATTGCCAGTATTTCGTTCACGTATAAGATAAAGACTGCAAAGTCGGCTATGAATGATGCAGACTCAAAAGAAGGCGATACTATTGCAGCCACGCTCAAGATGAAGGCGGAAAGAAGTAGCCCGATTTTGATTTCCCTCAATCCGTGCATTTCGCTCTTGTCCCGTTCTTAGTTTACAACAGAGGGCTTCTACATCCTGTTCTGAGAATTACATACTCGAAGCAGCCATCATCTTCTGTTAGAAAGAACTGACCAATGTCGTTCATCAAGAGTGTACTCAAGGAATCTTCTTTTCTGTTGTTCTTCCCATACATCATAAGAGGTCTACTTGTTTTTATTATGATTGTGTACATAAATGGCTATCGAAGTAATATTATGTCAAGCAAAAATACGATTTTCCAGGCTTTAAGTGGGGGAGTCGCGTAAAAACATAGCGAATTTCGTTTTCTAAACATAAAACGCAAAAGCAGCTGTGATAGGAGCTTTGCAGTTGTGGTGGGTCGCTGGGATTTGCTCGTCGACCTCAGTGGCGAAATGTGAAGGAGTCGCACTGAAAGCTCGGGTCTTAGCTATGTTACAGATTCATGTAGATTTTAGACAATTTGCTCCCTTTCGGACTCAGCCTGACGAAAGTGCCCTTCATACCGCTTGTACTCTCTATTCTCTTAAGCTCAACGTATCCTCTTCCTTTCATGTACGTAGCCAGATCTTCGTGATTCGCCCCTATCCTGTCTATATCCACAAAACCTTGCTTGACACATTTGACAAGTTCTTCATCTCCGAGCTTTTTAGACACGAAACGCCTCACCTTGTTTTGATTTGTGAGTCTTGAATCAGACCAGCCAGGGGTTTTTTGTAACAGGCCAAGAATCTTCACCGGAGAGAGCCGGTTGAGACATGAACTGTTTTGAAGCTTTTTCAACATCAGAACAAAATAGACTACACCTTTGGAAAAGATTGTCTCATCATCTTTCGTGACATCATCATCCAATTGACGTACTTGGAGGTCTCTGTCTGCAAGCCTTGGATACCTAACGTCCAATACAGATGGCAATACTCCTATGTTCTCGACTGCCACAATCTCCATGTCCTTTCCTCTGAAAAAGTACTCAACGACATTCTTTGAAATGTCTTGTCCAAGGAAAGGACAGTACATAGGCATTCGCATGCAGTCCCAAGCAGTTCGATTTTCTTGAGGATCCGTTTTACAAACTGAGTAAGAACCGTCAGCCGTTTCTACTATGTGAAGATTCTCGCAAGAATTTTTTTCAAGACCGCTAATCGCTCTCACATAGGCTATTCCCAACGTCTTTTTGGACTTCTTATAGCACCAGTCAATCTCGATGAAATGAGCGGCTGAAATTGAGAAATTTATGACAGCTGAACTGGAATCCGATATAATCTGATCAAGGAGTGCTCCCATGAAATGATACTGTGGGGCAAAACCAGGATGCTCTTGGGTCCTCATGCGCATAATGCTTCCATTCACCTTTCTGTAAACGTATCTGCTTGTGACAGCCACGTAGTTGTTGAAGGCGAGCCTTCTAGAAATGCAATCCATGATTGGCCAGGTATCAAAAGCACCTAGTACTGCAACTCTTTCAGCAAAGTCTCCAAGGAAAATAGTGCCTATTAAACGCATTTTCTGTTTTGCACTTTCGTCTATTTCAGGGTCAATCAGTTGATCTTGCAAGACATCTTTCACCTCCCTCTTTCGATGAGTTGTGATAAGTACTTAACCTGACGCTTCACTTTCTGTTCCGAATATCGTTTCAGATCATTTTCGTTGCCATAGATTCCTTCATTAGTCAGAAAAAGAGGCGGTACATCCCCTCTCTCATCAAAATACTGCCATTCTAGAACATTCTTATAAACGACAATAGTGATCTGACCCCTTGACTCACCGTTCTTACTCAAGTGTTCCAGGACTTTCTCAAGATTAGCATTGACCCCAAGAAGCCTTGTCAGGCTGTCCATGGGATAATCCTCATCTTTTCGAATAATCCGTACCCTGCCCTTTTCATCATCTTCAAAAAATGCTTTCAAAGTCTTCAGAGGCAGGTTGTATAGTCTCGCCACTTGCTCAGGAACTTCCGATTCCTTGGGCTTGACGCTAAGGGCGATATGCTCAGCATTACGCTGTTGCGTTTTGTTCTTCTCCATTTCAAGCTTGCTTTCTTTGTCAAAAGCCGTTACAGTTGGGTACCTTGATTTCACGCGTATTATTGCAGGCAAACGGGCATTTACTAGAAACCATAATGAGTAGAACTCGGCAGAAGAGAAATGTAACTGTTCCCATTTCTCCGACGCTTTCTTATAGTCAAAATTGAATGGTGAAAAGAAATCATAGAGAAATTCCTTTTTTTGGTCATCTATTCCCAATTCTTCAGTTTTCTCGATGTCTCTAAGAACAAGACCAAAATAGGGTATGATACTTCTCATTAGCAATAGTGGAACAAGTATTGCTGGAATGCTTAGATTGTCCCTTGTAGACTGTGAATCTTCATTCACAATTTCGTCAACCAGCTGTTCGGTACCTCTATGCACAAGAAGAGGTTCAAATAGAAGTGAATACCATTGTGCTGACATGCTCACCATGTCTTTCTCAGTTTTTATTATTCCAGAATAATCTAAAGCATAGGTTAGTGACAGGAAGCTGTCTTCACTCATACCCAGCTTCTTTCGTAGATCTGACGTTTTGATCCTTGGCTCGCCGAGCAGAATCTTAAGCATTTCCAGAGTCTTCTTAACATCTTGGGAATTGGACATGCAGTCACACCTATTCCATTTTGAACAACTTGAGCGCGTTTTTCTTTGTTTGTATCCTTGTCTGTGCCGCCCTTTTCAGAAAAGCGAATTCTTCCTCTGGAATATTCAGTTCTAGCATTTCAGTCCGGCTCCAAATGTCCAGCATTATGTTTATGTCCTTTTCCATTCCGGGCACAACTCTAAATTTCTTATTCACTTTGTCTAGTTCAATACAGCCTTTTAGAAGCAAAGGTTCTAGAACTGTCTCAAGTATTCTTTCATGCGCAACTTCTCCACTCTCTAATTTCTTCAGTTTCGTATCAAGGCTCTTATAGTCAACGGTGTCTAGAACCTGTGAGGCCAAACGTGCCCTACCAATTGTGCGGAAGATTTGTTCTGTGAGAGTAATGTCAGAATCCTTTTCATAGCCCTTGTCTTGATACAAATAACCAAGCTTCGCATCAACCTCGACAAACAAATCTCTTGGAACTACATATCCAAAATTGCGTATTTCTTTCGTTTTTTCAGAGACATATTCAATAAGACCTGCACTCGTTAGGTGGTAGCAAGCATTATTGTTTGATGCGTTGGCTTCTATGGGCCATGCTGGAGCTCTCATCGCCTTCTCGAAGACTGATCTACAGATCTCAGGATGAGGTCCTGAATACAAGACACGTGTATCCACCTCTGAGAATCTAGGCGGGCTGTACATTGCCCCAATTTCATCCATTTGTATGACATCAAACTTTTTTGTTTCAACAAGTGCTCTTACCCAGCCATCCAAAAGAATGGGGACAGTGTCCAACTTCTCCGGATTCCAGATTTTTCTCAATTCTGAGTCGACTGAAAAATCATTGATAATATCATAGGCTAGTTTTCTTTCGTAGCCTACTGGTCTTGGATATTCATATATGTCATTCAAGAGATGCCACACTATGACTTCAGTATGGGCATCAAAACTCTTATCTGCGAGGTTACTTGATACAGCATACTCGTATTCTGCTTTCAAGAAACCTTCAAAAACGCTTCTTGCATCGCGACGACTAATTTTTGAAACAATCTTGTCGCCTTTCAGTTCAAAGTCTAGATCCGTTTGCTGTGCAACATTCATTAACCTTTTTCCAAAAGACTGCGTGAATGTTGGGAGCTTATACAGGTTGATATCGTAGATCGATCCTAATCGGTTAATATTGTTCAAGACCAACTGCCCAGTCTGCAAAGCCACCTTCACTGATGTCTGAAGGGCGTAAAACCAGCAAGTTAAAGGGACATTCTTCCCAGCAGGTCTCGTACTTTCCCTAACACCCTCCATGAACAAGCTTGTTCCAGTAGAAATGACTGATCTCTTTTCTGCATCTTCTAGACTCGACACATAGTCACCTGCAGGGCTTTAGGTGAAACTGGGATATATATTTTGCGCTTTTTTTGCCAAATATTTGGCATGTTCTACTTTAAATATATAGACCAAAGCCTAGCTTTTCGTTTTATGCAAATAAAACGCAAACGATATATTTGAACAGGAGATCAATCATTTTTTGTGCATCATGCAAGAAGCGAGATTTGGAAATTGGGCAAAATCTCGGCCAGGGCGCCAACCCTCAGTTATTTCGGATTTATCAGAATTCTCAGATAAGTTTTAATATTCCGAAGCGATTTGCTTTTCTGTGGTGATGTGTGTGAAGGACCAAGAGGGATGTTTCAGGGTTG
>Ga0315294_10002471_pt1 | contig 20200 bp, 27 predicted proteins | sample YL17G13_40_MG_FD_203626 | JGI IMG/M metagenome (GOLD analysis project Ga0315294, IMG submission 203626) | Sediment microbial communities from Yellowstone Lake, YNP, Wyoming, USA - YL17G13_40 | ecosystem: Environmental > Aquatic > Freshwater > Lake > Sediment | place: USA: Wyoming | collected...
ACCAGAAGATGCGGGGTCTCCTGACATACCTATTTCAATTACAAGTCTATCTCCTGCTGCAACTGTTCTAGCTGTAGTAGCTGCAATAGCATGTGAACGGTTGACTAAGGTAATGGCTGCTTCAGTATCATCAAGAGTAATAGTTGTAGATAGTAAATCTTGGAAGGTAGAACCATCCCATGAGCGAATACTAATCGAAGTGAATAGATTATTATCTATATCTGTTTGAGAAGCACATATGACAAACTTTACTGCTTGAGCTGCAATAGTCTGTGCTGATAGTGGTTCAGATACATATTGACGATAAAGAATATCTTGAAGAGTCTTATTGCTATCACCACTAAGAGAAACAGTGGTCATTGATGTGCTTGTCTTACGTTTGAATATTGGTAGACGAGCACCTAGAGTCTGATTCTCCCAACCTGCATTATAGGCAGGAGAGGCAGGAGCAGAACCACTAGAAGGAAGATAAAGTCTATATGCCACTAGGTGATCCCCATCATAGTGACACGAATACGAAGGTCATCCCAATCAGTGATGTTAGCTATTTCATCTGATGTAAGTTGATGGCTATATTCAATAATACTTCCAGAAGTAGTTTGAGTATCAAAGCATATAGAGGTATCTAAACCTTGTCGTAACTCAAACTTTAGATTAGCTTGGACTGTACCATCCTTGCGATATATTCTAAAGCGTAGATAGTAGTTGCCAGCTTCAAGTGGAGTAGGAACATCAAGTAGAACTTCAAAGTAATCTCCTGTCTGAACATTGTCTTTCCAAATATAAGTCGAATCACTACTATCAGCTAAAGATGGATAAAGTGTTGTTCCAGATGCTTCGTTTATAAATCCATCTATTGTTATATCTTGAACTGGAAGTAACTCTTGCCCGGTTCCTCTTAGGTAAGCATAATGGAAAGTATCTGTATCAGCACTTGGTGACCAACCTTCAATATAAGCAGAGTGATTAGTAAGACCAATATTCCAACCTTTTAGATATACAGCTTTAGAAGAAGTAGGATTGATACTACCTTTAAGATAAGATACCTTAGTCGTTCTTACTAGTCCACTTGTATAGGATGATTTTGATCCAATGGCAGTGGACCAGCCTTTTATATAGGCGGTCTTACTAGCAGTTATATTGATACTACCTCTCAAATAGCCAACACCATATCCACGCTCAATCTTCTGTGGATTTCCGGTATGTTTGAACTTTATCTGAGTAATAACCGTTTGTGCCATTACGCTATACTCATTATAGTAACTCTAATGGTTAGACTGTTCCAAGCATCTATAATTGAATCTACTTCTTGATTAGTTAACTTAAACGAATAACCAGTAATAGTTTCGGTCAATACCTGGGTTCTACTCATAATAACTACAGTACTTAGACGAAGCTCAATCTTTACTGTAATCGTGCCTTCAAATCCAGAGCCTCTAAATTCAATATAGTGATCGCCAGTTGGAACCCATCCAGCTGTAAACGTAGAACAGGCAATCTCGAAGTAGTCATTTACTTGTGTATTTGTCTTGATAGCATAATCTGTATCATTAGCCTCATCTACTTCATCAATAGAAGCATAAAGTACAGATCCACTTACTTCATTTACCCAACCCCCAACCGTAACATCCGAGGCTGGTGGTTGTTGTGCTCCTTGCCCTAATAGATAGATTGATTTAGAGCTATTAGCATTTAGCTTACCTCTAAGAAATACTAAGTGGTTTGTAGTAATATTGGCAATACCACGTAAGTAAGCTGGTGGACAAGACGAAAGAGTATACAATATGGTATCATCGTAAGTTACTGCAACCCATTCTATTTCAGGATTACATCCTCCTTTAAGATAAGCAGATTTATTGTTATCAGTAAAAGTAACATTTATCTTTACATAATATAGGTTATTCCAATAATCATTTGCGAATAGGACACCGAAGGTATTGCCAGCATAATGATGATATGGATTGTATTCTATGATTGGAAATGTTATACCTACAGCCCCACCTGTATAAAAGATTATTGGCTGAATAATTCCTCTACCAGGAATTTCGCATCTAAACACACCATATTGTGTATTATCTACTTTATAGTTCCATACTGTAATTAAATAGCCAGTAATAGGGTGACATACAATGCTTGATTTCCAGCCAAGATCTTCCATGTTCCACTGGTCTATATCAATTGCTGCATCATTAATATATAGATCAGTCCATATATTATAAGAGGTTGTATTTTGACCATGAAGAGCTTTTGTGCTACTACTATAATAAGCCATTGAGTTCCAAGGAAATCCTTCTCCTTGGTTCGTATAGTTTGTTTGTGTTCCCCAGGTACCATTTGTACGAGTATTTCTATAGTAGTTTCCAAGACTTCTGTTATATCCACAGCCTGCAAATGCCTCGATTACTGTCGAGCTTACGATAAGAATACCGACAAAATGAATAGAGTCATTGGCAGTAAGTACATCTTGAGGAGTTGACCAACTACCAGAAGTATTATTACAATACCTAACTCCTGTACCACCATAAATATAAACTATATGGATTTTATCGTTAGAATCCATTTGTGCTCTAAACGTTGCTCCGACTAAACCAGAACTAGGCCATGGATCATAACTATCAAGCCAACTATCGTTATCGGTATCAAAACGGTTGTAACGTATTAAATTATCACCAGAACCAGTTCGTACGTATATATGGATTACATCATTTGCATCAAGCATTGGATTGATTGAATAAATAGCATATGGACCACTACCCTGACCCTGGATATTATATTCAATAACGGTTTCTATTTCTGTGAAACTAGTACCACCATTAGTTGATTTCCAGATAACTAGATAGGCATAGAAACTTCTCATGGCATAACTAATAATATAGATATTGCCATTACTAACTGTATAAATACCACCACCACGATAGCCCAAACCCTCAGTAGGTAAAGTAACAACTGTGATACTCATTATGGTACGTCCTTTGCAATAATACGGATACGCAAATTATTCCAGTTTGTAATATTAGACTTCTCTCCTGAAGTAAGGGTAAAGCTATAAGTTTGTGCTTGTATGGTAAGTGTCTTGTCTATAGAAGCGATTACTGTGCTATCTTGTCTAAGTTGTATGGTTACCTCTGCTGAGGAACCTGACATATCTTTAGCTCTAAAGAATACAAGTACATCTCCACCACTTGGTGTATGAACAGGACTATTTAGAGAAAACTCTACGTAATCGCCATCAGTCGTACCATAGTATTTAATCCAATCAGTATCAATAGCTTGAGGATATTCGTCTATCTTTTGATATATGGTTGTATTACCGTCAGAACTATCTTTCCAAATACCACTACTAGAGATATATCCATCTGGTATTATGCCTTCTTTCCCTTGTGCTAAAAGAAAAGCTGATTTCGATCCAGGATAATTTAATATCCTACCCTTGAGATAAGTTGGCTTAGAGCCAGTACACGGTGTACCACTTTGAGAAGGAACACGAAATAGTATCTTAGTAAATGTAGGTTTATTTCCAAGACCATACATATAAGAAGATTTATTACTACTCGAACTAACTTTACCTTTCGTGTATACAGTTTTAGTTGATGTAACTTCAAGAGAAATATAATCATAATAAACAGTACCACTAGAAAGATATAGATAGTTGACTCTTTGTCCTTGATGCTCATTATAGTAAGCCCATTCTGCTGCTGGAACAGTGAAGGTACCTATATATAGTGTTACAGGAGCTATCCATCCACTACCATCGTTCTTTGAATACTTTAGATCATTATCGCTTTGATCAACATAAAGGAAGAAACGAGTAGAACCAACAAGACAACTAGTAGCAGCTTGAAGCCCATATTTAGCATCTATAGTACCAGAGCCAAACTGCGTTCCATTTTCATAGACACCATAAGGAGTAGAAAATGCACCGCTATAACGATATACGGTTCCTCCAGTAGTTGCAGTAAATGGATATTGATAATGTCCTGTAAAGCTAGTTTCACTTCCCCACGAACCACTTGTACGAACTCGATAATAGCTCATACCAGCAGTATCGTAAGTAACTTCTACTATATTGCTTCCCCTTACAACAATATTAGGAGATGCATAATTTGTTTGTGTTCCTGTACTTACCATTTCTGGTGTAAGCCAACCACTAACTTTGTTGGTGTAATATATTCTTGAGTAATCATTCCCCATGTTAGATGCTAGATATATATACACAATATGTGGTTTATCATTCGAGTCTACTGCAATTGAACAAGCATATGGATTTGATAGATCTATAGCCATGGCAGCAGCTTGTTCCCAAGAACTCCACGAATCATTGGAAGTAGTAAGAGTCGCATAGGAAATATCACGAGTTGCAGCAGTAAACTGACTCTGACAAGCCACATGAATAATATCAGAACTATCTATCGCAACTGCTACTCCATAGAATGGATAAGCACCTGTTCCGAAAACAGTATCATCACTTACAGATGATAGAGAAGAAAACGAAACACCACCATTAGTAGATTTTCTTATCTCTAAAGTATAGTAATCTGTACCAACAAAGAAAGCATAGATATTTCCAGAACTTGTTGTTACAAGTACTTTGACTCCTGTTCTATATCCAGATCCAAGACTAACCGATGCCATTGTTATCCTTCCACGTAAATATAGCTACAACTTGGGCAATTGATAAACCAATTGTCTACTTGAGATTGTCTTTCATAGGTTACTGGTGGTGTAGCCTCGCACATAGCTTGCCAAATGGGTTGATAACGTGTTCCATATAATCTACAAGGAACATCATTGCCAGCTTGTTTATCACCTAAACATGGACAACGTTGGTCATAAGATACTGGATCACCGTAAGCAGGAAGATCTATACACAATCCATGCCCGGGTATCCATATCCAGTAACATCGGTGTCCTTGAATAGTAAAGTTCCCATTAGGAGTATTTACCATATTATCAACAAACTGAAGTATAGGAAGATGTGTTTGTATAGACTCAGGCGACCAGTTGCGAATGGATTCGGGCCAGTCATTAGGCCATGGATTATTCTGTCCACCATTTGTTGAACGTGGATAACCACAACATTCTCCACAGCGATTGCATGAACCTTGTCTAGTAAACATTTCTTCTCCTATGTAACTGAAACTACACTACATCTAAGTCTCAAATCCGAATAGTCACCTCCAATATTGTTGACCTCAGATTGAGTAAGTTTCTTAATATATTCAATAACGCTACCAGTAAGAGTTTGTTGATCAGAAGCAATAACAGTACTTGTGCCTTTACGAAGTTCTATTTTGACTACAACAGTTTGTCCTGATAAATTTTCTACTCTCCATATAATTAGGTGTCCTGCAGTTGAAAGAGCACCATATTGAAGATTAGAAAGACTTACTTCAAAGTAATCGTTGGCAGCTGCGGGTTGTTTCCATACATAGGTAGAATCACTAGAATCAGCTAATGAAGCATATAGGGTTGAACCACTTGCCTCGTTCTGCCATCCTGTTTGATTAGCTATATCACTATCAGGAACAAGATCTTCTCCAACCGCAAATATATAGCAAGACTTTGAACTTCTAGGCATTGTTCCAGATTGAACATTAGCGGATTTACTAGAAGAACCTGTAGAAAGACCTCTAATATAAGCAGATTTAGAGCCACTTACACTTGAGTAATCTATAAGATAGTCATAATAAACTGTATCACCTTGTGCATAGATTACATTTATCCTTCCTGATTGATGCTCATGATTATGTGAATACTCATATATATTATGATCTTTAAGAGAACCTCCGGTCATTGACCAACTTAATGTAAAAGGACCACTCCACTGAGATGTACTGGTGTTATATATCTTTACTTTCCAATATGATTCTCCTGATGGTGGGTATGGAACATAAACTTTGGCACCTAATAATGCACCAGTTACACCTCTACTACTATCCTCACTAGCATAAACGCTACTAACTAAAGCAACTGCAGAATCATCAAAATAGTTATAATAATCATACGAACAATGCCATATATAGTGATAATTTGTTCCATCAAATACAAGACCAGATTTTCCAACTGTACCACCACTATGAGTAAATTCAGTTGCAGAACCCCATCCACCACTACTACGATGGATATATGCAGGCTTTTCAGTTGTAGTACCAGCTACAGAATAGAGTACTTGTACGTCACTAGCATCACCATGCGCGATAATATCAGAATCATAACTCCAGCTATTGGCATTACTTGCTAGAGTTTCTGGCGTTGCTAACCAACTTCCGGAAACTTTATTGGAATACTTTAGGATAAAAGTTTGACTCCAACAAACATGTGGTTTATTAGCTGAATCTATTGCTATAGAGCATTTGAATGTAGAAGCTGATGCTCCTGTTACGTTTTCCCATGCACCCACTAATGTATCATTACTGGTATCAAATCTGTTATAGTTCAAATTCTTTGAAGATGTAGAAGATGGATATAGTAAATGGATGTAATCATTCCCATCAATAGCAGCTCTTATTCCATAACTTATGCTAAATCCAAGAGCAGTTTGATTACCTGACCATGCGAGTGACCAGTTTGCACCATTATTAGTCGATTTATAGATATATAGATCTGGACCAGTATAATATGAAAATATGGCATAGATATTTCCTCCTGATGTTGTTACTATCGCACCACCATAATCTAAATAACCAGTTCCAATACTTACTGCTGCCATTAGATGATTATCCTCACTCGTTTGCTTGAAGTAGCGCCATATTTAGTTGAGGGGGCATGTTCATTTAGGTAAAACGAGACCTCCACTACAGATTGGTTACCGATATGGAGGTTTATGACCAGAACACCAGCCTATAGCTGGCGAGATCAGTATTTAATTGTTGGAAAGGTTTCTTAGGGTGAAAGTATTAACGGAACTTTCACACCAAAGTATATTAAGATGGCCGAACCAAAGTGCTGAAACAAAAGTAACATCAATAGAGTAATAAAGAATATAGATACTCCAGGATGGTCAATCATCCAGGTTATAATATTACGCCTCTCTAGTATTACTACTCTTTGCTCTATCATTCCTAAGTGCTTTACATCCACTTCGATTCTAGCTGTTTGCATTAATATCGACTTAGTAACGCTAAACAATAAAGCATCTTTAGTGGCTTGAGGAACCTTTCCATTTGCATCGAGTATGTCGTCTATCTGATCAATTATTGGTTGAACATCAGACAGAACTACTGGTTGTGTTGGCACTTCTGGTGTCATTGGTATTCCTCAGTGTAGAGTGTAACTTCTCTGAGTTGAGGGGCCGAACATCTTGCCAGACATTACCACCATCATCTATCCAGAAGATAAGCACCATATCTCCAATGACAGAACCACAAGCTTGACGTGTCTCTGTGCCACCACGCCACATTATTTCGCGTATCTCGTACGCGTGGTAGTAGCCATCACACATTTTTGGTGAAAGAGCATGAAGGGTTATACCCCCACGTTGAACACGAAGACCTGTCATCTTTAGATTTTCTTTGGTGAGTCTATCCAGAAGAGATTGCCAAGCAGTTTTCTTACCTGGCTCGGGTGGTGTTTCCCAAATGGTCTCTCCATTTGACAAACTGGCAATCCAGCCCCTAAATGGTGAATGAGAAGATTTCATTGACATATTTACCTCATTTTAATCGCTTCCATAGATGATACGGGTATAAGCCCGTTTTCCTGGAGTACGGTTGTCCATATTCCAGAATAGTCATGATGCTGTGGATATATATCTTGCTGTTTCCAGTTAGCATGATAGACGAAGTGCCCATTTAGCTGAAGGACACGAGAAATCTGTTTTATAACTTCTCTCAAGTCCTTTTCGGGTAAATGTTCCAAAACATCAAAAGCCACGGCAGTATGGAATGAACCATCTATGCAGTGCTCCATCCATTCTGAACCAACAACAGATAGGCTTCCAAGATTAGTCTCAACATTTTTGGCTATTACATCATAGCGCATCGTTATGAACTCGCGTAACGATTGGTTGATCTCTACAGCAAGACAGTTATTCAACTGGATGATGAGCTGTAATGCAACGGTGCCAATACCTGAACCAATCTCAATAATATTTTGGTGACGTAGGTGCGTAAGTGTCTGGCGTAACATCGTGAACTCAGGTGTGTAATTCCAGTAAAGTAATTCCATAATGTAAAGTTTACCGATTTCCGATGAGTTGTAGAACGCCTTTTCTTCTAACCGAGAAACTTTCTTATCGCCAAACATCTCTCGCCACTTATCGCCTGTCATGTGGCCATTTCCATCTTCGATAGTCTTAATAGATTCTTCTTCATTAGATTTGAAGAAATCGGCATACATCTGAGCTGCTTGTCGCTTGGTGTATGAAGTTAGATTGATACCTCGGTTTTCATAATTCATTCGAAACTGGCTTTGCCCCATGGCTACCCAATTGAAATGACCACTGATAGTAGAGAAGTCACAATAGATTGGATAATTATATTGTTCTTTAGCTTTGGTACACCAGGTCAAATCCTCTGATATACCACCAGCTTCATACTCAAACCAAGGTCCAGGTTTCATTGCTTCAAGCACACTACGGTGTATACAGATAGCACCTGTAGCTATTGCATCACACTCAACTAATGATTTAGGGTCATCATCAGTGACGATAACAGCTCCATCACGAAGTGGAATACCTTTAGATAACAGATAGTCATAGACTTCATCTCGCATTGGAGCCCAAGACCGATGCTCACGGCCATACTGATCGGTTATTGGGGGTCCATTACGGAACGCAAAGGGATCGTGGGTTTGCCCACGATGAAAATATAGACCACCCACAATAGGAACTTTCCAACGTATTAGACGTTCACAAAGATCCTCCGGATGTTCCATATCGGTATCTATCATGACAAGCCACTCAGGTTCTTCTTTATGTTCAAGAAACTCCCAACATATTTTGTCACGATTTCTGTCAACACGATGCCCTTCAGCTTGAAAGTAACCGCACCCTAAACCAGATTTATGCAGATGTGCCAAAAGCTTGTCGCGGTTATCTACGAACTGAGTGAGGTAAATACGCTCGCGCGGGATACCTAAATAAACTTTTCCATTGCCATCGCCAGGTTGCATATTATCTCCATTTATGAATATGTGAGCGCAATTCCGAAGTCGAATTGCGTTTTGGCACCAACGGACTCGGGTTGAGCAGAAACAGCGATATAGTAATAATGCTCAGTTGCAGTTGTCTGATCGGAAAGTGTAAGACGCTCGCCAGAATTATCACCACCGATATTGCCAGAGTCATCATTGATTTGAGTCCAGGTTGTTGCAGATACACCACGCTCGAAAGCGTATGCATGAACACCAATCGCTTCATTCGTGACAGTGGAACCATCAAACGAATAGAACCGACCCGAGCTGAGTGCAACCGAAGAAGCATCCGTAAACTTAATACGGAATGAACACTTGGTTGCCGCTAGGTTGCCATCAGTGATACTAACCGTACCACCACCAATATCGCACTGTGTAGTGGAGATGAACTTAACATTGGGTACATGCGTAGTACCACATGCATCTGTACCAGGGTCACCACTTCCTAAGTGGGTACCGGTATTCCATTCACCAACAGTGATTGGGGTAGTTAGATCGCTTGCACTTCCGGCAAATACGATGGTGTTTGAGGCAACATCAAACCAGGCGGGAGTATTTGCGTAAACTTCCCATGTAAAAGTAGCCATTAGAACCTCCTAAAGTTATGCTGTAAGATATACTGGCAAAGTGGCAATTCCAGGCCGTTTGGCAAATGCCTTAAAGATATTTATTCTGCCAGTAGTTACGGTTTCTTCATAGCCATCTTCATCAATTACATTTACATGGTATCGGTAAGTGCCATAGAGGTTGTGTGTGTCAGGTGGATTTATATGTACTGTAATATTACCATCTATTAACGGTTCTTCAATCGTTATCTCATAAGTACCAAAAGGATCAGATAACCATGAACATTTTGTGAGATAAACGATTTCTGTTTTATCCAAGAAGAGTGCGAAGGTTACCTCGGCATCTGTGAGGTCTTTTGGACCGCCATCATCATCCACCACATGAATACGCAACTTCTTGGTATTACCCTGATAAAAGTCCTCAAGTATATCTTGACGTTCTACAGTCATTTTGCACCTCCACGCTGTGGAGGTCTACTAGGTTTAGCACCACTAGCTGTGGGTTTGGGTTGAGACTTGAAAGCATCAGCCTGCGTTTTGGCAACCTTTTCCTGCGATACGAGTTGGTCCTCTTGCATATCTGCATCAGCGTCTTGTTGATTTTCTTGTATCTCTATAGTAGCATCTGCAAGAGCTTTCTGTTTGACTATCTCAACGTCTTTTATCCATTGAAGAATACGTTGACGCTCTTCAGTAACATCTTCAACATCAGCAGCCATATCAATTAGGTGTTCAACACTTGCGATCGTATTACTAGAGCGTATTGCCCATTCTTGGACCTCAGCTTCTCTATCTCGTGGTAGGAAGGGTGCCCATTTCTCTTTGATACGCATACGGAGGTGATCGACAGTGATTTCTGCTAATCCCTTCACTACCATCATACGTAGAAGCATACGGTGGAATACATCGAGTCCTGGTGTCCAAAAGTATCTCTCCGTACCAGCATGAGAAGTTAGAGGCCAGAAACGAATAGCAAGAGTCATTCCTGACCTTTGACTACCCTCATCTTCGCCATCAGCTACAGGAGGAACAAAAGAGTCACGCCTATATTGCTGATAGATTCCCTTCACCATATTTTCCATAGACGGTGAAGCACGTTGTTGATTTACCTGAAATAAATCTGGCTCGGGTTCGTTACCAGAAATTCCAGGATTACTGCCCAAATCAACGTACTCTAACCAGTTAGTGACTCGTTTTACTTGGACAGAACCCTGAACATTCTTTCCAGCTATAACTGGATGAGAGTCATCATTAACAGCATCTCCATAATCACCCCATCGAGCATTGAGTTCCTTTATCATGCCGACCAAATGTGAATAGGCATTTACTCCTCTAAAACTACCTACCCTAATATGAGGAATATATACCATTGGAATAAATCCAAATGGATTAGGACCACTCATCAATTGAGGTTCACCATTGACCATACGTGTTGCTATCTTTCCATCAATAAGAACCTCATAGGTAGTCGTGGTCCAATGTTCTATATACCAGACCATTGGATCATCTGTATCATCCCAGGTACCTTGCCAACCCCATAATCTGGCTTCAGTAAGGTCAATTTCCTTGAGCACCCATGCCTCAAGTAACTTATAGTTATCAGAAGCATCTGGTATTCCAACAAAGTTCTTAGGATTAATACCCTCAATACGAATAGGAATACTTCTATCCCCCTCGTACTCAATCCATTCCCAAGGAACATAAGTTGCTTTAAGTACGCAACCACCATAAATCTGAGATAAAACTGCATTTTCAATAAGCACAGCTCTTCCATGGTTCTCCCACCAGATCATATTTAGGGCTTCTTCAGCTTCTTCAGCTTGTTCCTTCTGCCCTGCTTTCTTTGGGTTATATTGGAGTTTAGGAATTACAAGAGCTCGTGCATCATCCTCAACTTCACCAAATAATACATAAGCATGTTTGAGGACAGTAGATACAATAGGATTGACACGCATTGGGTATAGATCAGACTTACCTGCATTTTCGGGTTGGTCGTTTAGTGCTGCTCCTGTAAACCAACGTTCAGCCTCACTATATTCAGCCCATTGTTCCTCATAGGTATCATATGGAAAGTTTTCTAAGTCTAAGAGATTAAACTTAGATGGTCCAACCAAGACTTCACTAAAGGCTTTTAGTACCATATCTCCTCCCAAAACAAAATGCAACGCCAGCTATAAAGTATGATTCATAGCACGTTGCATCTATTTCTATTATAGACGAAAACGAGTAAGTATGCAATATCATCTACGGATGACCTTTCGTTTTGTCCGGTTGTATGCTCGTTTCCCGTGAACGGAAAGTACGTTTGTATCTTTCATTTGTAGGTGTCCTTCTAAACGGAAGAGAACCCTGATTAGGCATTTTACCAATCGTAGCAAGTAATTCTTGAGGATCAACGTGAAACCATGTACGAATTGCATGTGCAGCCATCCCTATCGTAGCAACAATATCTTGAGCAATTTTCTTATCCTTTTCAGGATCGTAGTTGCTCAACTGTGACCTAAATCCTACGATTGTTTTAGGCCATGAGAATAGATTACTTTCTATCAATAACCTAGCAGCCTGTAGATAGGTCTGTTTCATACCACCCGAAAAGTCTAAAGCACCAATACCTTTTACTCTACCTAGTGGACTATCGTATCCAGCATCATAATCAATGGCAATGCTTCTATCACCAAACTTTTCTCTAAACAAATGCTCATTGATTAGATAATTCATGTTCTTTTGAGGTCCAGTACTATCTATTCCACAATAAATAGGTTTATATAAATGAATGAGTCTAAACATCTCTTCTACCCAAGGTCCAATTCTCCCACCCCCATTACCCCACCAGAAAGCAGCAAGTCTGGCCGGCACCCTAGGAAAGTTAGAACAATCCCATACCTGTAACACAGGAGCGTTCCTTTGAGGAGCAGCACCAGTTCCAGGGTCACCAAATAACATATACAACTTATTTGCTTGAGGTGGTATCCTAAAATTCACCACACCAGCACCATGGAGCTTTTCGTACTGGTATCCAGGCATAAGTTTATGCACCTGTTCTTGAACATACTCCCCAATATAAGAATCTTCGCACTCGTATATCTTTTCTTTAGCAAAATACCATCCACGTCCTTCGGGTCTACTACCTTCGATAAAACGGTTGCGTTCATCGAATGGAATACGTGCTACCATACGAGCAAGTTGGTCCTCCGTAATGTTCTTATTAGAACGAGAACTGACTACGAGCGATAAGAAGTTTTCCGGATCTCCTGCTGCCTGGTCGAAGTAATACCAGAGATGGAAGTTATCCCAGGAGTTACTTGCCATTGAGAATCGCCCCAACCGAGGTCGCCCACGAACCGCGCCTCTAAGACGACTCCCTGCGTTGATAATAACCTCTTCGAGATTATCAAGTAAGCCAGCCTCATCAATATGAAGCCAATCACCTTCCCAAGACAGAATACCAGTAGCATCTTTATCAGCCGACATAAATTCCATTGACGATTCATATAACACCTTCCCTATTCGATAACGAATAATAATCTTAGGGTGTGGTTTCCTTGGATGCTCCCAAATTAGATCCTCAAAACGTGAGTTTCGTGCATTGACTAAAACAGCGTCATACATCAACTTGGCTTGCCATGCTTTAGGTGCCACATTGAGAAATTTGAAATCACGCATAATCATGCACCATACTGCTGCACTCATACCAATACCAACTGTCTTACCAGTTCCAAACCCCCCGATTACAGTAATATCACGCTGAGCTGCAGAATGTACCTGATTTTGCCACGCACCCTCAGGTGTGAAGTTCTCATCGAACATCCACCCCTTATCTTCTCCCCAAGGACGAAAGAAATAATCAGTTACCAAAGAAGGGTCATTCATACCCTGTTTCAGTATCTCAATCTCACTTGGAGATAGGCTGGCCTCTTGTCTCAATGTTACCTCCTTACTGGCTTGCCTTCATATTCAGTTGATCATTGTAATTGAGCTACTCTCGAATAAAACCTTTGAAAATCTCTTCTGCGCGCTTTACATCTCTTATATCCGCAACAGGCAGTTTCTTTCCATGCTTGTAATCTTGCCATAGCTGAAATGCGGTTGGCGGGAATACAAATACACTTATCATTTGCCCATTCTCACTTCTAACTCTCTCTACACTATCTGGAACATGAGAAAATGTTAGCAACGCAAGCACTTCCCACCTATCCTTAGTCATTACACCAGCACAAGGGCGAGTGTTCTCCTTCTCTGCTAGTTCTGCGGTTTTCGCCATATCATCCTTCCTATTTTACGAATCCTGATGTGCTTCTGGAATTGTAGTTGCTATCTATACCCTCCATTAGCTGAAACTTGATATTTTGATCATCGGGCTCAAATACCCGATACGATGCACCACCAGCGGTAACTACATACCCTGGTTTCTTCTCCGATAACCATATTTTATACAATGACTCCCATTGGGGATCCGTACTGTCGATAAGCTCGGCCATTTGCACTCTCCATATTCAAAATGGCGCCAAATGACATATAACACCAAGTGCCTATTTAGGCTACCTTATACTCTCTCAACATCGTCATTTGGCATGGATACAATCATTTTCATAGTCATGGAGTAGTACAAAATCAATTATACAACACTTCTTACTTCGTGCAACACTTTATACAAACTAATGTGCCATAAAACACGACTACCCCACTGGCATGGGGTAGTGTGCGGAGTTTATTATGACACAACTATATCAGTTAGTACCTGTTTCCGAGCACATATATTATACCAAATAGTAGGCAGAGCAAGGTTGAATTACGCCATTATCTCAGGATGAATTATAGAGTAATCCCATTCGATCTTATCAATGGTCTTACCATTATCATTCATTACATAAACTGTTATTGAATCATTCTCGCTGTAAACGACTTCTTCACCATCAAGCCGTAGTCTTAGATTTATCCCACTATCATCGTGCATTACCAGATAAGCAAACTCTTTTACCTCACGAATCTTCTCAACCGGACCTACTAACTCGCATTTCCATTACGCTTTACTATCTTTATATACATATCTATCTCCTTATCTATCTAGCTCTCACTCTACCTACTACCCACGATTATACCCGAAAATACACCAGTTCTAGTTGATTACGGTTATATAAGGGGGTGAGAGAGAGTGAAAGTGAACATACGACACTCTTTTATATATATATCTCTCACCCTCTGCCTTCCTTCTTCTCCCTTGGGGGGTGGGTACCCCCCACCCCAGGCCCCCCCTCTCTACTCCCCGGGGGGATGGGGGGAGGGGGGAGGCGGCAACCCAGGCTGCCAGCAGGGTTATAGCCAGAGCTTCCGAGCTATAACGTTGCTGTGTCTAAGGGCTGTTGGGTGCCACGAACAAAACATCATTCAACGTCACATATCTGGTGGCAGCTCTCCCATCTGGAAAATCTCTTTCGATTCCATAATCAAAGTACCTAAAGGAGAACCTACGATGGTCACAATTACAGTCAAGACCCTTGGGGTCAATGGTGCCATAAGATTTAGTACTGTGCTGCTAATGGAGCACACTGTATCTAATGGCATAACATTTAATAAAGAGCTTACATCTATACAATCAGACTACGAGCACCTGGCTGATGCTGAACATAAAGCACTCAGTCAAGCAATGGTTGCTATCATAGCACTCAAGTTTATGAATATAGAGTGTGAATTGATAAATCGTTGCACCCTTGCTTCAATATAGATCGGGTATTTCAGGTGGGAAGGCTGCTACTATGATAGTGTGACTAAAGGATACTACACCACAGTACTAACTCATATCTATAGCCCTTTACTATAGGATCGGTACAGAGTAGCAGATATGCACTGCTTTATAAAAGGCATCCCTAATGCTTACGGGTTATCAAGCAGCTATCCAACAACACATAACTAAAGTTAATATCCCTGCCTACAAGTCGTGCTTAGACTCATACTCTAGGCGTTGCTGCAATGTCAACAGGCAGGCTTTGTACTATGTTCTATACCAAACTAATCCCAAACAGAAAGGAGGTGAATCTAATGTTGCCTAATATTGCTGATATGTTATATGCCTTGGCAGGACAATTAGTGCAAGCTTATGCAGTGTACTTCTTTGCTATAGTAGTAGTTTTCTGTATAGCCTTTGCATTAACTCCTCGATCACATAACTAGTCCAATCAACAATGTTTCTATTATTCCTGGGAGGGAATACATGACACATAGAACACTTAATCATACAAGAAGGCATCATATGCCTGCTAATTATCATGGCTTAGAACCTAAAGCACAAAAGCCTTTGTTATTAGTTGTGCCTATAAAGCCTCTGCCTGTAACTATTGAGCATATAAAGATTGACTTCGACATTGATAGAACAGCTAAATATCTTGTTCTTAATCGCATGCGCGATAGTTTAGGTAGCATCAATGTACAGCCCTTAGTTATTCATTATTGGGCAATGCATAAAGACTAATTATCAAATAGGGTACTTGATTGCACCATGTTTCTTTATCAAGTACCCACTTTTGGCAGTTAGCCAATATAACCCACATGCTTAGAAAGGAGCATATTGCAATGAAGAACGTTGTTATTACTACAAAGCGCGGGCGTACACGCACATTTCCTAATGCGCCTAAGCCAAAGATAGCCTTTGTCAAGACCCTGCCTATATTAGGTGAGGTCAATGTCTACTTCTTTGATGGACAATACATAAGGGCTACTAAAGGCTTACCTCAAGTAGGATGCAACGAATTAGGTACTGACATAAACGCATAACTACATCTTTATCATATAGGACTAATCATATATGCTATTTGTACCTTGATTTATATATGATTAGTCCAATTATGGCATGGATGACCATAAGTACAAACATATAAGGAGTATGCTAAGTGCCCCATATATTAAGTATATATATACCCACATCGTATGCAAGTCCAACACATATCTTTGTAAGTGCCTTGAAAGGAGGCAATTCGAATGAGTGAGCGAAGAATAGCAAAAGTAAAGGCAGTACAAGTCGGTGATCTTGACGAGTTGTTGGTAGAGATTGCTGGCAAAACAGCTGAGTTAGCTGCAATACCGGGCGCAGAAGGGATAAAAGAGTTGCAAAAGGAGGTCAATAAGCAGACCGCCTTGATTACTCTGGATACCCTCAAGGGGCGCAGGGTAAGTGAACAAAAGCTAATTGAGCTTGATAAGACTGGCAGGTTAAAGACTTTAGCTGCGGAGGTGGTATCACTACGTAAGATGGGCGAAAGTGGCAAGTACCTGAGTGGGGTCTTTATCCCTGCTCTGGCGCCAACCCATCCAGTTATGGTCCGGAAGGCTGAAATCGAGTCCATTATCACAAGTGGGCTCAAGGAAGCCAACTCCAATGTGGATGTGGCAATTCAGCAACAGATAGCCTATTGCAAGCAGATGGGCTATGTGGGTGAACCCGCTCGTACAACCAGCAAGCACAAATAATGCTACTGTCCATTCTAATCAACCAACATTCACATTTGATCGAGGAGAATATAAATGGCTAAGACTACTTTATCCGCAAACGTACTTGAGAACCTATCCTACCGCGCAGGGCAGAGTGTACCGACCAACGAGATCGTGTCTGCTGAGTTAGGTGTCTGGTTAACTTTCAAAGGCACTAGTGGCAAGTTGCAGATTATCCCAACTGAAGGAACGGATTTCAGTAATGTAATCCGTGATTTCAAACGGAAGTTACGCATCTTTACTCACATCCTCGCAGAGCACTATGATGGTTGGACACTCACTAATCACTCACTTCCTGAACCAAAGGATACACTCGCCAGCGATTTAGGCGTTGCTTCTTCTACACGATTTGCCCATAACACGGCAATAGTTCTAGAGAAGGGTGTATGGATGGATCTGCGTTCTGACGGTACTAAGATTGCTGCTGAAGAAATCCAGATTGCCTATCACACTATGGTCAATTGGTTCATCGGTGGTGATAGTGTCGTAATCCGCATCCCTCAGTTCCCTAATCACGCATCCTACATGAAATCGGTTGACGAAACCCTGCATGCTGGTGGCGAGAAGGTTTGGGAGATGTACCAGGAGAAGATCGAAGAGAGCAAGGCAGGCAAGGAAGCATGGCGTGTCCAGAAACCCTTCGTTCAGAATGACCTGGGAGCAGTAGTCGGTGTAACACCTAAATCCCCTAAGCTAGTAGTAGTTGCCCTTGATGGTACAAGTGTGGATATGTTTCTTGAACCAACTGGTAAAGTCTTTGGTGTATATGCTGCGGGTTCTTTCATGTTCCCGCTAACCTGGCAGCCCAAGGACGAGTTGGTGATGGAAGGCTGGGCCGCTCTTGCCGAGGCGAAGTACTTACGCGTTGGTGACCCTCAGTAGTTCTGTATTGTAGTTCTAGGTATTCACTAGCACTATATCACCCTAGCTATGGGGCACCTACCTTCGGGTTGGTGCCCCAACACAGGGCGAACCTAGTGAGTGCCTTGCAACGCATACCCGACCTCCACAATGTGGAGCATACCCGTCTAAAGGAGCTGTAATGAACCCCATTGCACGTATCGTTCGTATCAAGAAACCCCGTACCATCGGCCTCTGTCAAGCCTGTGGCAAAGTAGTTCATGCTAATGAAGGCACTACCCTCAAAGGTATCACTATCTGCTATAACTGCGATACCGGACTCGACCTTACAGACCCCATCATCTCTCGTGCTAAACGCGGCGAGTCCATCCAGGGCCATAAGATAGCCTGAACACCATGGGGAAGAATACATATCTAGCTACATCCCTGTGATGTTCTTTGCACCATATGGATGGCATGTGTTCTTCCCCCTTTACATATACATGGAGGCATTGATATGGATAGTGATTTAGAGTATAGTTTTATTACTGTATATTGTACTGGTATGACTGTATGTATAGCGCAGAATGATGAGATAGGGTTTCGAGTTGAGGTGTCTACTACGCAATATCCATGTACAGATAAGTTCAGGTTGATTGCTATGATACGTGAGCAACGCAATTTATTAGTTCTGCAGGAGAGTGGTTAATGCATGCATGGTTTGAGAGGTTGCAGTACAGACGTTATCGTATGCATGAGTGGTTTCACATTACGCTTGATTATGGCGTGATGTGTAACACTACTAAGCGTTTTTGGGCATTTGGGATTACGTTATTTCATCATGAGCATCTATTGCTATGGAGGGATTTCTAAAATGTATATTTCAGTATATCTGTCTATAGGTGGATGGAAACCAGTTATGTATAGTCCTGAAGGGCCTGAAGCAAATAGTTGTTCTGAGTGTATGCTTGAATCTATGCGTGCTAGGTTTACTAAATAACCATGGATTGCTTACATAATCTCAATGATGCTGGTTATTGCCAAGGTTGTGATTACCTGGGTAAGATAAATTTATGTACAGACTCATGTTGTAAAGGTTATCATTGGTATAACCCACTGTGGCGTAAATGGTTTGAGTTCAGGCGTGACATTGTGCCTGTCTCTATCATATTCATAACCATATGTTTAATTGCTTTGCTATTGGAGGTAGCCAGGTGAGATTGCATACGCAGAACCGTATTATGATGTTCGGCTTATTCTGCTTACTTGAGGCTGTAATATTCACTGTTGAGCAGATAAAACCTAACTTCCATATTGATCCATTCCAATGGGTGATGCTTGTATTTGCTGGTTCACTTATTGGTAGGTCTATATCTATACTAGCAATTGGTGAGTGGTTACGCTGGCCTTTTGTTAAAGTAGTGCCACATAGTAGTGGTGCTGGTGAAGATACTGAGCCTAAATACAGCGATTGGCGTAGACCAATCGGTATATTGCTATGTTGCCCTATATGTGCTGGTACTTGGAGCATAGCTGGCATCATTATGCTATTGGCATTGTATGAACCTCTTGGGCGCTATGTGCTTTACACGATGAGTGCTGGTGGAGCTGCTATGGTTATATCTCGATTTACTGAGTTGCTAGAAAGCAATAAGTATGTAGCTCAGGAAATGAACGGTCAGTTACATAGGCAGAATGAACAGGCTCTTATGCCAATACCAGTTACTCAAATCCAACACGCGACTAGCATGGTGGATATTTCAGTAGAATAGGAGGTGATATGAGTTTAGCAGATTACAACTGTAATGGGTGTTCTATTCGTGATCAGTGTACTGTTCCAGAACATAGTATCAAAATGATTGATGAAAAGACCGGGGATCCTATTATAGCTATTGCTTTCTTGGATAAGGTGTACTCTAACACCGATATACTAATGCCTATAATGTTAGCTAATCCCGAAAGCTTTGTAAGACTACACAATTATTTGTTCAAGTACTATCGGGATAAAGCAATAACTCAGCATATCTCAATGAACTAGCTCCACACTGTGGAGGGGAGAAGATATGTCCAATAAAATTGATGGATTAGCAATACAAGTTTCGCAAGTTGTTTATGATGAGTATCAAGAATATTCTAATGGTCATCCACTACCAACAAGCAGAAGTGAGTTTCTACATAAT
>Ga0315294_10002472_pt1 | contig 20196 bp, 18 predicted proteins | sample YL17G13_40_MG_FD_203626 | JGI IMG/M metagenome (GOLD analysis project Ga0315294, IMG submission 203626) | Sediment microbial communities from Yellowstone Lake, YNP, Wyoming, USA - YL17G13_40 | ecosystem: Environmental > Aquatic > Freshwater > Lake > Sediment | place: USA: Wyoming | collected...
CCAGCCGCGCGCTCATGCCGTATCTTGTGACCATATCGCGCGCTTTTTCGGTAACGGCCTTTAAATCGGAGGCGGCGCCCGTGCTCACTTCGTTAAACGTTATCTCCTCGCTCGCCCTGCCGCCGAGCGCTACCATGATCTCCGCCTTAAGCTTCTTTTTGGAGAAGTAATGCCTGTCTTCGAGCGGAGGCGTAAGCGTATAACCGCCTGCCACGCCGCGCGGTAATATGGATACCTTGTGCAAGGGATCGGCCTCCGGTATAAAAAGCGACAGTATCGCATGCCCTGACTCATGGTAGGCCGTCAAGGCCTTATCTTGCTTACTGATGACTCGCGATTTTTTCTCCGGCCCCATCCAAATCCTTTCGATGGCCTCTTCCATATCCTTCATGGTGACGCTCTGCTTATTTCTTCGCGCCGCTAAAAGCGCCGCTTCATTTATCAAATTTGCCAGATCCGCTCCGGAAAAGCCCGATGTCTGTTTTGCTATTCTCTTAAAATCGACGTCATTATCTATCTTTACATTCCTGGCATGAACCTTTAAAATCGCCTCCCTCCCGATTATGTCGGGCCGGTCTATGACGACTATCCTGTCAAATCTGCCGGGCCGCAATAACGCCGGGTCCAGTACGTCAGGCCGGTTTGTAGCCGCTACCAGGATTACGCCTTCCTGCGTATTAAAGCCGTCCATTTCTACAAGCAGCGCGTTAAGAGTCTGCTCTCTCTCGTCATGGCCTCCGCCTATCCCCGCGAATCTCTGACGGCCGACGGCATCGATCTCGTCAATAAATATTATACATCCTTTTTGCGACTGTTTTGCCGAACGCTTTGCCTGTTCAAAAAGGTCTCTCACCCTGCTCGCGCCGACCCCGACAAACATCTCTACAAAGTCCGAACCGGATATGCTGAAAAAAGGCACATCCGCTTCTCCCGCAACCGCCTTAGCCAATAACGTCTTGCCGGAACCCGGCGGCCCTATGAGCAAAACGCCCTTCGGCATCTTACCGCCAAGTCTCTGGAACTTTTTTGGTTCTTTCAAAAATTCTATGACTTCCATCAATTCTTCTTTCGCTTCGTCCACGCCCGCGGCATCGTCAAAAGTGATGCGTAATTTTTCTTCTCCCATCAGCCTCGCGCGGGATTTGCCGAAAGACAGCAATTTCCCTCCGCCCTGCGCTGACCCCCTCCAGAAAAATAGCCACAACAGTCCTATAAACACCAGGGACGAGATGAGCGACGGCAAGAGATTCGCCATAAAGACGTTATCGCGCGTAATCTTAAAGTCGGTGAGATTTGTGCGCAGCGCCCTTATGAGTTCGGGGTCCTGTTCCGGGATATCCACCTTGAATTTCTCGCCCGTCGATAATCTCCCCTCGATACTACTGTCTTTCATAACGGCGTCTTTGACGCTTCTGGAAGAATCGAGCCCCGTCAAGATGCGGTAAAATTCGCCGTAAGGCAATTCTTTAGCGGGGGCTTCAAAAGAAAGTGTCCCCAGCCGCAATAAACATACCGCCGCGAGGACAAAAATGAGCCAACTGATGAAATTTTTGCCGTTACGGTTCCCTATAACCGGTTTTTTCTTTTTGTTCTGCTTTAACGATTCTGGCATTTTATTCGTCCCTGTCTTTTCATTGGTAGCTTATTATTGTAACAAAATAATATTGTGTGCGCAAGCATAAATATCCTTAACTCTTTGTCGCGCTTAATTTTAGTATCCGCTTAGTATCTCCTTTAATCTTAAATTCATCTGACATTTTCAGTCCCGCCACCCATAATATCTTACCGCCGGAAAGGACGATCGGCATCCTGTCCCTCCGCTTGAGCGGGACTTTTTCATCAACGAATATATCTTGAATTTTTTTATAGCCTCCCATTCCTAACGGTATTAGCCGGTCACCTCTGCGCCTCGTGCGTATTTTTAAGCACTTTTTCATTAAATCGCCATTTACATATTCGATATTTTTATCTTTCTTTTTCGTAAAGTCAGGGTGCGATTTGACGATTTCCGCTTTGATCCTTACGCCTAATTCCGGGATGACGACCTCGCCCGGCACTTTTAATATTGCCTCCTTGCCTAAAATGCCCGCATCTGGCTGATGGCAATGTTTCGTCGTGAAGATAATCTTCCCGCCATTCTTTACGGCTTTTATTCCGCCCGGCAAGTTAACGCGCTTCGGCTCCGTCCCCTTCAGTATGGATTCGACGCATTGCCAGTGTTTATATGTTACACTCTTGAGATCGCCCTTCAGGCCGGCTATAATATGCCTCAGAATAATGCGCTGCAACGCCACGTGCTCCCGCCTAAAATCTTTGATGCCGAATTCCATGTCCCCGTTTATCAGCCGGCTTATACGTTTTAATTTTTTCGCGGCGAGTGAGCTAAGATAAGAAGACTCCTCCGTAAGCGTGGATGCTATCGACGAAAGCGTTTCTTTGATATTGGGGTTGAAATCTTTTTCGAGAATAGGGATGAGAACGTTTCTTATTTTATTTCGGAAGTAAACTGTCTCGAGGTTTGAAGCATCTATCTTTGAATGGATTCTATTCTTTTTCAAGTATCGCTCGATCTCTTTACGTGTTATATCCAAAAGCGGCCTCACCACCCAGAAATCGCCTAATTTGCGCTTATACGGTATGCCGGATAACCCAAGCGACCCCGCCCCCTTCAGAAAACGCATGAGCACGGTCTCTGCCTGGTCGTCCAGCGTGTGGCCCGTAGCGATTTTAGTAATATTTAATTTTTCGGCCGCGCGTCTATAAAAATCGTATCTCGCCTCGCGGGCGGCTTCTTCGATAGATAATTTCTTTGCCTTAGCAATCTTTTTTACGTCGATCTTCTCTATCACGGATACTAACCCCAAATCACCGGCGGATTTTTTGACAAAGTCGGCATCTTTGTCAGCCGCCATCCCGCGAAGCATATGATTAAGATGTGCGATGAATATCTCAATATCATATTGCCTGCGTAGTTCAGCCAAGATATGCAGGAGCGCCATTGAGTCCGGGCCGCCGGAAACACAGGCCAATACCCTGTCACCGTCTTTCAACAGGCTTTTTGTTTCAATTGTTTTTCTTACTTTCAGTCGGATCATGGTTTGAGGCGGGTTAAGGTCCTTCGATCCCGCAATTGTTTAGCCACACTTTTTGAAAAAGGAATATTAAGGAGAAAACTTTTTTCTAAAAGGTGTATCCTTTCCACGAAGGAAGGGATACATTAGTGCCCCTCGACGCGCTCACTCCGTTCGCTTGCTCGGGACAAATTTCGCAACAAGTTTACTTCTGGCGAAATTTGGTAGCGGGGGTGGGGATCGAACCCACGGACCCCGGAGGTATGAGCTCCGTGCTCTAACCGGCTGAGCTACCCCGCCATGTTTAAATCCCAATTACCAAAGCTGGTATGCCCTTAAGAGGTAGTAATTATATCATAGGAAGCATTGCCGCGCAATCGTTTTTGTGCCGGTAATTACTTCAAAACCTCATTCATACTGCCTGTTCTATACCCTTCCAAATCAAGCGCGATGTATGAAAATCCTAACTTACGCAACTTGTCCGCTACATCCTTGCGCAGTTTTTCACCGGAAAGCCTTTTTATGTCACGCGGTAAAAGTTCTATCCTCGCAATATTGCCATGCAGCCTCACTCTTACCTGTTTAAAGCCATAGCGCTGCAGCAGCTCCTCCGCCCTGTCTACTTTCTTAAGATTCTCACCGGTAATCGCATGGCCATACGGAAATCGCGATGCCAGGCACGCAAACGACGGCTTATCCCAAGTAGTAAGGCCGAGACGTTTAGAAAATGTCTTTATCTCTTTTTTGCCGATTCTTGCCTCGGCCAAAGGGCTTCTGACTCCCAGTTCGCGCGCCGCTATACTGCCAAACCGCAAATCCTTTTTATCATCCATATTAGAACCGTCTATAACATAATTAGAGCCAATTTTCTCTGCTATTTCCTTCAATCGGCCGAATAATTCTTTTTTGCAGTAGTAGCACCTGTTCACGGGATTTTTTATAAACTTTATATTTTCGGTCTCTTTTGTGTTTATAGCTACATAATCCGCACCAAGCTCCCGCGCCAATTTCACGGCGCTTTTATATTCCCGCTCCGGATACGTCTGGGATTTTGCTGTTACGGCAAGGACATTTTCCTTGCCCAGCGTCCCGAGCGCGACTTTAAGAAGAAATGTACTGTCTCCCCCGCCGGAAAAGGCGATGACAACGCGCTTCATTCCTGTAAGAATTTTTTTTAATTTTAGTAATTTGTTATTGTGCATTATGATAATCGGTCGGGGGCACCCTCCTTAATCCCTCGACTTCGCTCGGGATGGTTCGAGGGAATGGTGAGCGCAGTCGAACCAAAAGGCACTTACATCATAAGGCGGAGGGTGTCTCTCTCTCGGCTTTACCGTAGTCGAATGTCTTTTGGTCCATTGCAAGCGCTTTCAGTGAGCATCTCACTCAAGCACGCGGGCTATCCATGCACCGCCCAATATGACATCTTTTTTGTAGAAAACGGCTGCCTGGCCTGGCGTTATCGCCTCCTGCGGTTTTTTAAAGGCGATTTTGATCTCGTTATCGCTTAACTTTTCTACGCGCGCCGGCGATTTCTTGTGGCCGTACCGTATCTTTACCAGCAAATTAGCCGGTTTATGCAAATCGGCAATACCGACCCAATGGGGTTCTTTCGCGATAAAAACTTTTTTCATCACTTCCTTTTTAGTTCCGGCGGTTATCGTATTTTTTGCCTTATCTATATTAACGACGTAGAGCGGTTCCTTGTAAGCCACACCTAAGCCCTTACGCTGGCCGATGGTATAAAAATGTATCCCCCTATGGCGCCCTATCTTCTCGCCTTTTCGGTTCAATATATCGCCTTCGCCGCCTAAGGTAGCGCCTTTCTTCTTAAGGTAATCGACGTAATGTTCGTTGATAAAACATATCTCCTGGCTGCTTACCTTATTATGGACCGCGAGCCCCATCTTCTTTGCGATTGCACGCGCCTTTTTCTTTGTAATGTCGCCGAGCGGAAACATTACCCGCGCTAAAGCCTCTTGCGAAACAAACGTCAGAAAATATGACTGATCCTTTGCCTTATCTCTGCCTTCTCTTATATAATAACGCCTCATTATCCTATTGCATCCGACCTTTGCGTAATGGCCGGTCGCGATATAGCTGCAATCAAGTTCAAGCGCTTTTTTCAAAAGCAGGCCGAATTTTAATTTTTGATTGCATGATATGCAGGGGTTCGGGGTTCGGCCGCGGTTATATTCGCGGCAAAAGTAATCGATCACCTCGTTTTTAAACTCATTTGAGAAGTCGAATACATAATAAGGTATCCCCAGTTTTGCGGCGACCGCCCTGGCATCATCGCAGCCGCTTAGCGAGCAGCGCGACTTAGCGCGCTCATCCCTGCCGCATTCCTCTTCGGGCCATAATCTCATAGTGGCGCCGATAACGTCGTAGCCCTGTTTCTTCAATATGGCTGCGGCGAGCGAGCTGTCAAGGCCGCCGCTCATCGCGACCATTACTCTTTTTTTGTTTTGCATTTTTTTGCCAGATACTTCGCCATCCCTTTGGACATTTTGATTTTAAGGCCATCGCCGTTTTTGACGACTAAAAAACATTCGATGCCCGACAACTCGTTAATGAGGCCTATGCCCCTTTTTTCTCCCATGACAAATACCGCCGTGGCCAATGCGTCGGCGGTGGTACAGTCATCAGCCACTATCGTGACGCTCCGTAAATCGTTTTTAACGGGGTGACCTGTCCGGGGATCAATTATATGTATATACTTTTCGCCGCCGGAGATACGAAGCCCCGTACCGCTCCGAACCGTTACTGGTTCGGAGCTGGTGCGCGGGTAAAAATTCTCATAATCGCCGGAGGTAGCGACGGCCTTGTCCTTTATATTCAGGACCGCTATTATCTCGTCTTTATTATCCGGGTTCCGGATACCGATGGACCAGAATTCTTTAGCGGTGTTACTCCCAAGACAATATAAATCCCCGCCCATATTCACAATGGCGGATTTTATTCCGCCCCGCTTCAATATCTTTACCGTTTCGTCAACGGCATAACCCTTGGCAACCCCTCCGAAATCCATTTTTACGCGCGGGTCTTTAAAAAATACTGTCTTCATGCTATCGCGGAGTTCTACCTTGTCCGAGCCGACATATCGAAGCGTCTCTTTTATCGTCGCAGCGTCAGGCGCTTTCTTTTTGCCCGGGCCGAACCCCCACGCATCTACAAGCGGCTCGACCGTGATATCAAACGCTCCTTGAGTAAGAACAAAATACTCCTTCGACCTTTTAATCAGTAGGTAAAGGTCCGGGTTTAAGTTATAACCTTTCTTGGTTTCATTATTATTTACAACCGAAACAGGGCTGGTGCGGTCAAATATCGACAGCATTTTGTCGATCTTCGCTATCTTCTCCTTTGACGCGGCACATGCTTTCTTTACGGCAGGAAGGCTTACGCCCTGAAGAGGCACGCTTATTTCGACTGTCGTCCCGAGGGAAAGGCAGGACATCTTATACGAATTACTGTTTGAGCATCCCGATAAAATGAGGATAAGGCCTAGAAGGATTAATAAAATGCGGTGGTGTAAAATACGATTGTGGTGGACAAGAAGATTATAGATACGCCACAGCCGAGAGGGGGACGCTTTCCGTCTTGCTATCGTAAGTAACCTTGAAGGAAAGTGTCCCCGATAAATTGCAACGCGGTCTTTTGTCATGATATCTTTTTCAATGAGCACGTAACTTATGGAGCTATATTTTCTTAATGTTCGCGACATAAGTCACTGTGCGAATTGAACCCTTGACATTTTGCTTTATCGAATGACTCTTTATCCTTTGTGATAAGTCATTGGTATGACCATAATATTTTGTACCGGCATTGCATTTTAAAATATAGACGTAATACTTTTTGTTCATCGTCAAAATGTCAAGGGTCAAATTCAGCCAACGAACTTATGTTCGCTATTGCTCCATAAGTTCGGGCTTCATGATATCTTTTTAATCAGTAAATCTATATCTATGTAATCCTCGACCATCTTTATCGCCATCTCGGCCTTATTGATGTCGTCCGGCTTTATCTTGACCGTAAGGTCATGCACATCGGAGGTGACTTTGTAGGTATCTTCTTTTGACATAAGGACAGGTATGCCGCTTCTGGCTATCAAGTTCTTTATCGTCGGGTGCGGCATTATGCCGCCCGTGAGCACTATGCCGGCGATTTTTGATGAGGCCGTTCTTGATTGTAGGAGATAAGAACTCATCGCCATCAGGATCATGTCTTCCCTGTCCCCGGGTGTTATTATGAGCGTGCCGTCTTCTATGTAATTCCACGCCTCGTGCGGCTCCATCGCGCCTACTATGACTTTATTCACGATGTTATGCGCATTTTCCCTGCCGTGCATAAAATCTATGCCTAGTTCTTCGGATATTTCGTCCACCGTCGGAGACGATAGTGTCTTCTGATACGGCATCACTCCTAGTACGTCTATGCCATGGCGCTTCAGGCCTCTGCGCACGAGTTCGCTGACCTTATTGTATTTATCTACTAAGACTTTGTTTATAATTACGCCTGCTATTTTTACGCCGTGTTTTTCGAAGAGTGCGCTATTAAGCATGATCTCGTCTATGGGCTTACCTATGCCTCCCGAAGCTATGAGGACGACTTTTGAACCCAGCATTTTAGCTACGTAAGCATTTGAAAGATCAAAACATGACCCTACGCCGGCGTGCCCTGTTCCCTCAATTATGACGATGTCCTTCTCACTCGCCACATTAGCGAATGCCTTCTTAATGCGATGCGTAAGGACCATTCGCTTGGCATGCATTATATATTTTTCGGTAAAGCCTCTTTCTACGGCTATCGGACTCATGTCTTTCAAGCGGCTTTTTATCCCGCAGAGGATTTCGATAAGGAGAGAATCCTCGTCGACCTTAAGGCCTTCTTCTATCACATAACGCTGTCCGATGGGCTTTATGAAGCCGACCTCGGCAAACCGTTTTTTAAACGCCGCGATGAGGCCGAGTGAAAGCGTTGTTTTGCCGTCATTCTGGCACGTGGCCGCTATAAATACTTTTCGCGGCATCTTAAGTATTCTCATATTATAGTGAAAGTCCTCCTTCTCTATAACTTTTTATATACTCCATACAAAATTCATCATCGCCCAAAAGCGCGGCTGATGTCTTTAAGATGGCGTCTATCTTTTTATTCAAAGGATCCAGGATCGCGGCGTCTAAGCCGGCTGCCAACATCATGGCTAAAAAAACGGCGTTAAGCATACTTCTGTCGGGTAAGCCGAAGGAAATATTGCTCAGGCCGCACGTCAATTTTATGTCGGAGGAGGATTTTATCGACTTTACGGCCTTAATGACTTCCAGCGCCTGTTTGGGCTCACTGCTTATCGGCCGCACTAAAGGATCTACATAGAGGTCCGCGCCGGGTATGCCGTAGTTTTTTACAAGATCCAACGCCTTCTTCGCCAGATCAGTTCTTTCCTCGGCCGTTTCAGGCATGCCCTTCTCGTCTATAGTCAGCACAATGATCCCGGCTTTATATTTTTTCACAAGCGGCAGGATAGCGTCGCGCCTTCCTTTCTCAAGCGTAATGGAATTTACTAGCGCCTTGCCTTTATGAGCGCGCAGGCCGGCTTCTATCGCTTCCGGATTGGGGCTGTCTATGGACAGCGGAAGGCCACCCGTTTCTTTTTGCACTATACCGACGAGCCATTCCATGTCTTTAATCTCGTCTTTGGTATTAAAGGCGCAATTTACGTCGAGCATATGAGCTCCCGCCTTTTTCTGCAAAGCCGCCTCGCGCCGGATAAACGCTTCATCTTTGCTTTCCAGCGCCCGCGCTATTGCCCTTCGCGAGCTATTTATACGTTCGCCGATTTTTATAAACATGTTAAAGTCCTTTGCGGGGTTACGGGATACGGGGTACGGGTAGCAGTTTACGTTTCCCGTTTCCCGTTACCCGTTACCCTAACTATATTTTTGTAATTCATCTCTATTGATTTGACTAACTCAACCAGCATCTCATTGGTAGGCGTTTTTATGTTTAAACTCTTTGCCTGCCGTACTATCGCGCCGTTTATATAATCGATTTCGGTCAATTCCCGGCCAAGCACATCTTGCAGAGTCGAGGAAAGGTTATCGGCAGTGGCCTTACATACCGCTTCCACTTTTTGTATGGGATCGTCGTAGGTGAGCTTTGCTTTCTTTTTCTTCGCCACTTTTACCGCTTCAGACGCGGCCCGCCGCATAATCTCCCGCGCGTATTCATTTTCGACAAGCGCGCCGTTTTTAAGCCTTGTAATGGCGCTCAGGGCATTTATCCCCACGTTTATCACAAGTTTACTCCATATAGCGGAATTTATATCTTTTGTTATTTTGGCCGGAAAACCCGCCTTGGTTAAGACGGCGGCTATATCTCTTATCTCTCCCAGCACCTTTCCGTTTTCCTGCCCTATTATGGTCTCGCCTTTCGCCGTATGCCTTACTGTAGTATCATCAATGAAAGTCGCGCCGTGATATGTAACCCCGCCTATAATCTTATCATTATCAACAAACTCACTCATTAACTGCAGGTTACCGAGCCCGTTCTGCAGACTCAGAACATAGGTCTCCTCGCCGATAAGCCCTTTAGCGCTTTTAAGTGCTTCTTCTGTATCGTAACACTTAACGCATATCATGATAATATCAGCTTCTCCTATCTCTTTGGCGTCGGAGGAGACGTTTACCTTGGCCTTGAAGCCGGCATTCCCGTTCTCTGTCTTAACGCCGTCTTCCGATAATTTCTTAGCCCTCTCCGTATTCTTGTCGAGTATCCAAGTTTCATTCTTTGTCCGCGTAAGATTTGCCGCTAATAATAACCCTAAGGCGCCCGGCCCCACAATAGCTATCTTCATAGTATCTTTTCTAACTCCTCTTTTTTCATCGTAAAGCTGTTTTCTTTTTTCGGAAAATCTACACTTTCCACATCTTGCTTATATTGAGAAATCGCTTCTTTCGCCATTGCGCCTAAATCCGCATATTTTTTCGCGAATTTCGGCAAGAATCTGTCGAACAAGCCGAGTATGTCGTTTAAGACAAGGATCTGGCCGTCGCATGCCGCCCCTGCCCCAATGCCTATCGTGGGAATGGACAGGTTTGATGTGATGATTTCCGCGAGCTCCGACGGCACGCATTCCAAAACTATGCCAAAACAGCCTACGCCCTCTAACCTTTTTGCCGCTTCAAGTATCTCCTTGGCTGTGGATGCATTTTTACCCTGAACCTTAAATTCGCTAGCGGTCTGCGGAGTAAGGCCAAGGTGCCCTAAAACCGGAATGCCGCTTTTTACTATGGCTGAAGCGGCTTCGTAAGATTCTCCTTCAAGTTTAATGGCCTCGCAACCCGCTTCTTTTACGAACCTCGCCGCATTCTTTACTGCGTCTTCGGCGGTATCAAATGACTTATACGGCATATCGCCTATTAAGAGCGCTCTCTTGGCCCCGCGCTTTACGGCCTGCGCGTGGCGTATCATGTCGTCCATCGTCACGTGAGTAGTCGATTCCCAACCCAGGACAACCATGCCAAGCGAATCGCCTATCAATATGCCGTCCACGCCTGCCTCGTCGACCATTTTGGCAAGGAAGTAATCGTAGGCGGTGAGCATCGTGATTTTCTTGCCGTCTCTCTTCTTCCGTTGTATGTATGAAATGGTGATCTTTTCGCCGTTCATCCTTGCTCCCTATACCCTACACCCTATACCCTAGACCCTAATCAAAGCCCCGCCGCATCCAATACTAACGGAACTTTCTTGTTCATACCTATCGACATAATGTGTATCCCGCCGGCCAATCCTTTCAAATCTTTCATAAAACGCGCCGCTATCTCTATGGATTTTTTATCCTTATCGTCGGATTTTTCCATCTCATTTATTATCGATTCCGGAACAAATACGCCGGGAACATGTTTATTCATATATCTCGCCATCTCTGCGCTTTTGAGAGCTACGATACCCGCTATTACCGGCACACCGAAACTCTTAACTGTTTTCATAAATTTTTCGAACGATTTAATATCAAATACGGCCTGCGTCTGGAAAAATTCCGCGCCCTCATCTATTTTCTTCTCCATCTTTATGATTTCGGGATCGAGGGGTTCGACTCCGGGATTTACTACCGCACCGAGGCAAAATTTGGGCGAACCTTTTAATTTTTTACCCATCAAATCCTGGCCCTGTTCAAGCAGCCGCGCTGCCCGCAAGAGGCCTACGGAATCGAGGTCATACACCGGCTTGGCTTGGGGGTGGTCGCCTAGCGCCGGATGGTCGCCTGTCAGCGCGAGGACATTTCTAATGCCTAAAACATATGCCGACAATAAATCCGACTGCAGCGCCAATCTGTTCCTGTCGCGGCATGTCATCTGATATATGGGCTCTATTCCGCGCTCGATCAAAAGGCGGCTGAAAGCCAAAGAGCCAAGCCTCATAATCGAGCTCTGCAGATCCGTCACGTTTATGGCGTCGACGCGGCCTTTAACGAGCGCGGCGTCGGCGAGATACCCCTCAACGTCTACGCCTTTCGGCGGGCCTATCTCGCTTGTCACTATAAATTTCTTCGTTTTAACTTTTTCGCTGAAAGTCATTTATGCGTTCCTTTTTGATTTATATAATTCCACCAGATTTTTCATCAGCATAACGGTCGTCACGGGGCCTACGCCGCCCGGCACCGGCGTAATATAAGCCGCCCGCGATTTGGCCGCATTAAAATCGACATCGCCGGTTATCCTGTCTCCTTCTTTATTTATGCCGACGTCTATAACTATAGCGCCCTTTTTAATCCAGCTGCCTTTTATTAAACGGCTTTTCCCGACGGCGACAATAAGTATTTCTGCGCTCTTTACGTGTTCCTCCAATAGCCCGCGTTCATATGTCCCGATATGGCAAACCGTGGTCGTCGCGAGCCTGGATAGCAGCATCAGGGAAAGAGGTTTTCCGACTATCGCGGAATGCCCCACTATCACCGCTTCTTTGCCTCTTAGCTTTACCCCGGTAGAATCGATCAGCGCCAAACAAGCGCTGGCGGTACAGGGCGCTACGCTCCATTTTTCGTACGCGAGTGATCCGATATTAGACGGGCTTAACCCCTCGGCGTCTTTCTGGGGAGCGATTTTCGCAAGCAGCCGTTCTATTCTTACGGCCTCAGGCACAGGCATCTCTATGATTATTCCCGTGACCGAATCATCATTGTTTAACCGCGATATTTCTTTTTCTGCACCGTCCTGCGAGATTGACGGTTCCAAGTTTTTGATCTGGTACTCAATGCCGAGTTCGTCAGCCAATTTCTTCTGCGCATTAAGATATACCCCGGATGACGAATTCTTGCCTATCTCGAGAGCGACCAGTTTTATCTTGCCACGAGCCGATAGCGATTCAATATCGCGCCCTAAGGATTTCTTTATTTCTTCCGCCATCTTTTTTCCGTCAAGCACCTGGCATGCCATTTTATACCTCGCCTTTCCGCCAAAGGACGGATCCGCCTCTGGCGGAAAAAACTTTTGCGCGCATTATCTCAAGCGTAAGTTCCTTGGCCTTCTTTATTTTGATTTCGCCGCTTCCGAGTGATTTATTGACTTTATTCTTGTAAAAAGGATCCTCTATGCTGCGGAGGTTTATTCCCACATTCAATTTTGCGGAAGCGAATGCCGCTTCGCATAAAATCGCTGCTTCGGCGACATCGGATATTATGGACGTCCCGCAATAATCGCAGAGTTCCGGGCATCCGGACGCGCACTCGGCTACTATCCCGCAGACTTCCAGCGGGACCTTTATGGCGTCTTTATACAGCCGTAATATATTTTTGGGGCGGCGTTTCTTGATCTCCCCTGCCAGCCGGTAATAGGCTTTTTCGTCTTCGCGCATTAAAATTTCCAAGCGCCGTAAGGCCTTTTCATTAAATCTTATCATAGAAGATATGCGGCGTTGCGATTTAGGCATTTTAGCTTTACCTGATACATACTTTGCCGCCATAGAAAGCAGCGCCGCTGCCAAAGCGCCTACAAGAGCTGCGGCACTGCCTCCGCCGGGCGTGGGTGTTTTGGCCGCTAATTTCTCAAGGTAATTATCTAATGAGATTTCCTCCGCCATGTCAGATCCTTTTAAGTTACGATAAACCTACAATATTTCCCTTTTTGTCTATGTCTATCCTTGTGCCTATCGGATTTGCCGGCAAGCCGGGCATGGTATTTATAGTCCCGCAAATAGGAGTGATAAAACCGGCTCCCGCCGACAGGTGCGCATCCCGAACAGGCAAGGTAAATCCTTCCGGCGCCCCTTTAGCCGCGGGGTTGGCACTAAACGATAAATGAGTCTTTGCGATACAAACGGGCAATTTGCCATAACCGAGCTTTTCGTAAAGAGCGATGCTGTCATTGGCGGCCGACGAATAGCTGACATTGCCGGCGCCGTACATTTCTTTCGCTATCTTTTTTATTTTATCTTTTATCGATAAGTTCAAAGGGTATAAGAAACCGAATCTCTTTTTACTTTCAGCCGCTTTTATCACCGCTTTAGCAAGTTCTGTCCCGCCCTTTGAGCCGCGCTTCCAAAGCTCGCTCACTACGGCCTCATCCGCCCCGGCCAATATAGCTTTTTTACGCACGAGTATCAGCTCTTTTTCGGTATCCGTCGCGAATTTATTTATCGCCACGACGACCGGCACGCCGAACTTTTTTATGTTTCCTATCTGCCGCTCAAGGTTAGCGCAGCCCTTCTCCAATGCATCGAGATTTTCCCTGAACAACTTTTTATCGACGGGCTCCCCCGCGACTATCTTAAACCGGCCGCTGTGCATCTTAAGCGACCTGACGGTTAGAACTAACACGGCGGCGTCCGGTACCAGCCCGCTTACCCTGCACTTTATATCAAAAAATTTCTCGGCGCCCAAATCAGCGCCGAATCCGCTTTCGGTAACGACGTAATCCGAAACTGCCAGCGCCATATTATCGGCGATTATAGAGCTATTTCCGTGTGCTATGTTCGCAAAAGGCCCCGTGTGGATAAGGCACGGCGTATGCTCTATGGTCTGTACGAGGTTCGGTTTAATCGCGTCTTTTAAGAGCGCTGCCATAGCGCCCGCTACGCCCAGGTCACGCGCGGTGACCGGCTTGCCATTCGGCGTAAAGGCAAAGACAATATTATCGAGCCTGCGCCTCATATCTTCAAGGTCGCGCGCGAGGGCAAGGATGGCCATCAATTCGCTCGCCACGGTTATATCAAAACCACTCTCTCTTGAAGGGCCGTTTTCTTTCCCGCTTGTCAGTATTTTTATATTTCTCAGCGACCTGTCATTGATATCCAAAACCCTGCGCCATGCAATGGTCTTCGGGTCAACCCCGAATCTGTTGCCCCTGAATATTGAATTATCTAAAAACGCTGACGCGAGATTATGCGCAACTCCGACGGCGTGTATGTCGCCGGTAAAATGGAGGTTGATATCGCCGCTCGGCATGACGCGGGAATAACCGCCTCCCGTGCCGACGCCCTTCGCTCCGAAAATCGGGCCCATCGACGGCTGCCTGAGGCACACGATCGATTTTTCGCCTGCTCTATTCATGGCCATTGACAAGCCGATCGTCGTGACGGTCTTGCCTTCGCCCAAAGGACTCGGCGTAATAGCCGATACCAAAATATACTTTCCTTTGCGGCGAGTGAGCTTTTCTCTTAAAAAGTCTAAGCTTATCTTCGCCTTGTAACGGCCCTGCGGCTCAACATACTTCGCCGGTATGCCTGCGGCCTTTGCGATCTTTTTAATCTCTGCCAGCTTCACTCTTTTCGATATCTCCAAATGGGGCTCCTTCCGCAGTATTATTGACCAGGCTCTTTACCGGCTCAAAACTCGTCCGGTGTAGCGGCGACGGGCCGTGTTTTTTTATCGCGCTGAAATGGGCGGCAGTGCCGTAACCCTTGTTTCGGCGAAACCCGTATTGAGGGTAAAGTGAGTGCAGCCTTTTCATTATTCTGTCTCGGGTAACTTTCGCAAGGATAGAGGCACACGCAATCGATAGGGAGCGCCTATCCCCGCCTTTTATGCTGTGTCCTTTATATGGAATAGATAATTTTATCGTACCGTCGATAAGTATATAATCGGGCTTAACGCTTAGGGTAGTGACCGCTTCTTCCATGGCCAGCTTCGTGGCGTTACGAATATTTATACGGTCAATGACGTCCTTATCAACGACAGAAATGCTATATACGGATTTTTTCAGGATCTCATTGTACGCGCGCAGCCGGCTTTTTGGTGTAAGCCTCTTTGAATCATCGATCCTGTTTTTGAATCCGTAATCATTTAAGATTACTGCGGCGGCGACTACGGGGCCGGCAAGCGGCCCTACGCCAGACTCGTCGATGCCCGCGATAATATTATGACCCCTCGACTTCGCCTTCTTTTCGTGACGAAGCGTCGGGCGCTGTCTGGAAGATGTCTTCGCCTTCGATTTTGCCTTTTTTGCCAATTTTCTTCCTCAGATAGTAAAGCTTAGCGCGCCTTACCTTGCCCTTTTTGATAACGTTTACATGGTCGATGGACGGCGAATTTACAGGGAACGTCTTCTCAACGCCCTCGCCATACGATATTCTCCTGACGGTGAATACCCGCCTGAGGCCCATGCCCTTCAAGCCGATAACGGTCCCTTCGAAGGCCTGAAGCCTGGTCTTTCCTTCTTCCTGAATCTTCGAATACACCCTTACGGTATCGCCCGGCCTAAATTCCGGGATATCCTTCCTGATATATTTAGATTCTATGTAACTTATTTTGTCCATTTGTTAGCTCCTATTTGACTTATCGGCCTGGTCGGGGACACTCTCCTTAAAAGGCACTTGTATTATGCGACGGAGGGTGTCCCCTGCATCAACACCGGTTAGGGTCTGACCCTCTATTGTCTTTTGGTGTGTTCTTTAGGCTATTGGTTCAACTGCTATGTCTTTTTTGCCTGCATTTTAGCGACTTTATCTTTAATAAATCCGGGCGGCGTTGCCTTGTCCTTTTCACTGCCTCGCGCACCCGCCACGCCTCTATCTTCGTATGGTCACCGGAAAGCAAGATCTCCGGCACGTCCATTCCCCGAAAAGAAGCGGGCCTTGTATATTGCGGATACTCGAGCAGGTTATCCTCAAACGATTCCCGGGATGTCGAGTCTTTATCTCCCAAAACACCGGGCACAAGCCTCGCTACGGCATCTATCACGACCATTGCCGGAAGTTCGCCGCAGGTAAGAACGTAATCTCCTATCGACATCTCTCCGTCGACCAGATGCTCCCTTACTCTTTCATCGACGCCTTCGTAATGGCCGCATATTATCACTAATCTGTCCAGCTTCGCAAGTTTCTTTGCCGCCTTCTGTTCAAATTTCTCGCCTTGCGGCGATAATAGTATAACCTCCGTCCCTCGCCTCTCGTCCTTCGTCCTTCGTCCGACTATGCTTTTTAGCGCGTTATATATAGGCTCGACCGTCAGTACCATACCCGGGCCCCCGCCGAACGGCTTATCGTCCGCTTTTCTGTGTTTATCGGCGCTGTAATTCCTGATGTTATGTATCCTGATATCGACTTTCTTTTTCTCTTGGGCTCTTTTTATTATCGATTCACCCAGAAAATCGCGGAACATCCCGGGAAAAAGCGTAAGAACGTCTATTCTCATTTTATCATTTTTTTCTTCGCACAGATTAGCGCAGAGTTACGCTAATACAAAAATTATTTCATACCGCTTTTTTCAAAAGACTCTTCACCGTCTCGGATGGCTTTGCGCCGACTTTCATCCAGTATTCCGCCCTGTCTTTCTTTATGGAAATAAGCGGCGGGTTCTTTCTTGCGTCATAACTGCCGATCTCTTCGATGAATCTGCCGTCTCTGGGGTTTCTCACATCGGTAACCACTATCCTGTGGCACATCTTTTTGTTCGTCCCCATCCTCTTTAATCTTATCACTACTGCCATTGCATTCTCCTTGTATTTGGTGCATCTATTCCTTCACCCTTTTTACACTTGCGCCTATTGCCTGCAGTTTCTCTTCCAGCCTTTCATACCCTCTGTCCAAGTGATAGATTCTGGACACTTCGGTGGCGCCCTCCGCGACAAGCCCGGCAAGAATCAACGCCGCGCTAGCCCGCAAGTCTGACGCCATAACAGGCGCGCCGCTCAGATGTTTTACTCCTTTTACTATCGCATTCGGGCCTTCAAGCATGATCTCGGCGCCCATCCTGTTCAGTTCGCTGATATGTATAAACCTTTCGGGATATATCTTTTCCGTAATAACGCTGATACCGTCTGTAACGCTCATCAGCGCCATCATCTGCGCCTGCAAATCCGTCGGAAAACCGGGATACGGAAGCGTCGTCGCATATACCGGCTTAAGCCGCTTCGCATATTTAACATAGATGCCGTCTTTTGCCCGCTCTATGCTCAAGCCGCTTTCCCTCAATTTATCGATAGGCGCCAGAAGGTGGTCATAAATAGCGTCCTTTAAAAATACATCTCCCTTTGTGATCGCGGCGGCCATCATATACGTCCCGGCCTCTATTCTGTCCGGAATGAGAGAATGCGTGCACCCATATAGTTTATTCACGCCGGTAATCACTAACCTCGGCGACCCGACTCCCTCTATGTCGGCGCCCATGCTTCTAAGAAAATTGACCAGATCGGCGACTTCAGGCTCGCAGGCAGTGCTTTCTATAACGGTAGTGCCTTTCGTAATGACTGCCGCCATCAATACGTTTGCGGTCGCCAAGACGCTTGAGCCAAAATGGCCGCCAAGATATATGCGGTTGCCTTTCAACTTTTTACCGTCGGCTATTATGTATCCGCCCTTGATCTTTAAATCTACGCCCAGTTCCTTCAGCCCTTTAAGATGCAGGTCTATCGGACGCGGCCCGATTATACACCCTCCGGGAAATGAAACTTCCGCCTTTTTGCGCCGGCCCAATAACGGCCCTAAAACACATATCGAGCCGCGCATGGTGCTGACGAGTTCATAAGGGGCCCTGAACTTATTTTTGTCGCCGCCTTTCACCGTCACGATATCGGCGATCATTGAGACGTCTTTGCCAAGTTCCCTCAGCAGCTTTATCATCGTGTTGATATCGGACAAGTACGGGACATTCTTCAGGACGCAGGTATCATCGGTAAGCAATGTCGCCGCCAGAATCGGCAGCGCGGCATTTTTTGAACCGCTTATAATGACAGTGCCCTTTAATTTTTTCCCGCCTCTTATGACTAGCTTATCCATTTTTTTACCATGATTATCCGGTCATGGCCGTTATAATCTTTGAATGATTCGACCTCGCCCAGTTCGGAATATTCCGCTATAATCTCCGTAATCGCTTCACGCTGATCATACCCTATTTCAAAAGCAAAGATGCCGCCGGCCTTTAGATACCGCCTGCCTTCCCGAAAAATGCGCCTGTAAAAATCGAGTCCGTCTTCGCCGCCGTCCAGCGCCCTTACATCCTCATAAGATATCTCGGGCTGCAGGCTTTTTATTTCGCCCCGTTTGATGTAAGGCGGATTTGATATAATTATATCAAAATAATTAAAATAAGTATCAGTAATAGCGTTAAAAAGATCGCTTTTTACGAATTTAATCTTTTCGCCTACCGAGTTCATTCCCGCATTCTGCGCGGCTGCCCGTAGTGCCGCACCCGAAATGTCGGAAGCAATTATTTTACAATTAGTTACGTTCTTTGTCAATGAAATTGCCACATTGCCGCTTCCTGTGCCGATTTCAAGTATCTTTATGGGGCGGTTGCCCATATTTGCCGTGATTTCCAGCACCTTTTCAACCAGCAGCTCTGTTTCGGGCCGTGGTATAAAGACGCCTTTTTCGAACTTCAAAGGCAAGCCCATAAACTCAGCCTCTTTCAGTATATATTGCAGCGGATACCGCGTAGTTCTTCGTTTTACGCAACGTCGAAATGACCGGGCATCCGGGCAATGGCTCAGTAGTAATTTGGTTTCATGCCGCGCGCATTCTATGCCCGAGCGGGTGAGTTCACTTTCCGCCCACGTCAATAAATTTGATGCACTATATCCATCCATAATCACTTTTCCGCCATGCTGTTACTTAATCGCAACTTTCTTTCTGCCTCTTTAAGGCCCGTTATCAATTCGTCAAGATCGCCCTCCATGATCTCGGGCAACCGGTATAATGTAAGATTGATCCTGTGGTCCGTGACGCGCCTGTCCGGAAAATTATAAGTCCGTATCTTCTGGGACCTGTCGCCGCTTCCGACCTGCTTTTTTCTGTCCTTGGTGATCTTGGCTTGCTGCTCTGATTTTATCTTATCGAAAAGCCGGGCGTTAAGGACCCTCATTGCTTTCACCTTGTTTTTATACTGCGATCTTTCATCCTGACAGGTCACGACTAAACCCGTCGGAAGATGCGTTATTCTCACGGCGGAATCTGTCGTATTTACCGACTGGCCGCCGTGGCCGCCGGATCTATAAACATCTATTTTTAAATCCTCCTGTTTGATATTGACTTCCACATCCTCGGCTTCGGCGAGAACGGCGACCGTTACCGCCGATGTATGTATGCGGCCGGATGCCTCTGTGTCGGGGACCCTCTGGACGCGGTGCGTGCCGCTTTCATACTTGAAGAAGTTATATACCCCTCTGCCGCTTACGGAAAATATCACTTCCTTAAAACCGTTCTTTTCGCTCATGGAACTGCTGAGGATTTCCGCTTTCCAGCCTTTTCGCGCGGCATATTTTGCGTACATCCTGTATAATTCGGCCGCAAACAGCGACGCCTCTACGCCGCCTGTGCCTGCCCTTATTTCCACGATGACATTCTTGTCGCTGTCGGGGTCTTTTTCGCACATCATATCTTCAATGTCCCGCGTGAGAGACTCTTTTCTGCCCCTTAATTCGCTGAGCTCCGCCTCGGCGAGCTCCGCAAAATCAGGGTCGTGCTTTGCCGACAGGACATGCGCGATTTCCTTTATCTCTTTTTCGATTTTCTTATATTCCTGATATTTCCGAACAAGTTCGGAAATCTCGGAGTGCTCTTTAGCGTATTTCTGGTAAAGCTCGGTCTTTGAGATCACGCCCGGATCCGATATCAGGGCTTCGAGCTCCTTGAGCCTGGCTTCTTTTTTTAAGATCTCATCAAACATTGCGCTTCTTCTCGTACCTCTTGGTAAACC
>Ga0315294_10002473_pt1 | contig 20185 bp, 19 predicted proteins | sample YL17G13_40_MG_FD_203626 | JGI IMG/M metagenome (GOLD analysis project Ga0315294, IMG submission 203626) | Sediment microbial communities from Yellowstone Lake, YNP, Wyoming, USA - YL17G13_40 | ecosystem: Environmental > Aquatic > Freshwater > Lake > Sediment | place: USA: Wyoming | collected...
TGGTTAATAATCTTAATTTACCCATTAAAACATTACCCTCCCACCATACTTCAGTAATAAGGTGAGAAACTCTGTCTAAATCTATTAAAGAAGATTCGGGGTGATTTAATTCTGATAAAGATGTTCCTTTTTGAATTAATTTTTTATAATTCTCAGCTTCTCTTTTTAATATTTTTTCGGGGTATGATCTACCATTCCTGTTTGGTGTGTCGTATTTTTGTAATACGGCGTAGAACTCAAAAGGTTTGCTATGGTCTAGAAAACCTTTTGATTCTTTTAATATATCTTGGTTACCGAATTCTCTTGGTGATACATATCCTGCGTCATCCTCAATAAGAATACCTTTCTTACCTGATTCGTTACCTTTTAAAATTCTATATTCGCTCATATGTTATTTTAACAATAAATACCACGAACTTTATATTTATGCCTCAACTAATTCAGATTTGTCTTTTTTACTAACGTGAAATTTAAAATACTCATTACCTTTAAACACATCATTGTGTATTGAGTTCACAATATCTTTAATGGATTTCTTAAGTTCTGGTGATTTAAAATCAATCTCATTTATTAAAAATAAATTTATCTCTAAATTCATAAAAGACCTTTTTTTGTATTGTATGCCACTTGTTCTTAGATCTAAATCAACTATAAAATTTTCATCATATATTTTCCTGTTGATTATTTCGTATATTGAGTGTTTTACCGCTCTTGACATATTTAGGACGATTCTTGTCCAATTTTCGTAATCATCACTTGGTTCAACCCAAGATTGTATATTAATGTAAAGTGATTTAAGTTCTTTTGAATCTACTGTCCCGTAATTAATTTTTGATGATTTGTAACCGACTAATTTTGAGGTTTTACCCTTCTTCATAATTCCATAATTGATATGTTTATTGTTTTAGGAATTATAGGTTAATATTACTATTTTGTCAAAAAATTAAAGTTTATCAATTAATGAACGTAATTTAACTAATTCTAACCTATCTGGAGTTTTGATTTTAATATTGTCTATTGTTTCGTTAATGGTGGTTCTAACCGACTCATCACTCTCATTTACCGTTAATAACGCTAGTTTAACAATAGCATCATCTCTCAACTCGTTAAACGTCCTTTCTAATGTTGATTCATCCATTTTTAATAAACCTATAACCTCTTTTTGTTCCGATTCGGTAAGGTTACTAATATATTCTGAATATGACTTATTTGCAATACTTAACATTGAATTTATTGGTATATTAATATTTGTATCATTATTACAATAAGGTTCTTTCTGTAAATTTTCTACAACAATTTTTTTGTTTTTAATTTTATTCTCTAAATTTAAAACATCGTTTGATCTACCTAATAAATTATCAATATGTTCGTATTGATTATCTACCTTTATTTTAGACACCCAACCAATAATAGATTTAATGTCTTTATCTTGAACTCTATTAATTATATTCTCATATAGTGTAATTGATTCAAATACGAATTCTTTTGCGGTACTCTCACTCAAACCCTTATTAGAGTTTAGTTCATCATATAAATAAAATAACTTAGAAATATTTTTATTACTAAGAACCAATTTATTGAATGTTTTTATTTCATTCTTAAATGCGTTATTACTATATGACTCTAATAATAGAGTTTCAATTTTCGTTTTTAATATACCAAATTTTACCATCTCTTTAAATGTTTTTTATATAAATATCAATCATTTAACAATCTGTTCAATTCATCCTCCATTTCACCTAAAGAATTCTTTGCTCTAGATAAATTTATATACTCACTTTCAGATACCAAACTACTATTTTCTAATAATATATTCACATTATCTCTATTTGATGATTCAGGTGTTACTCCCGCATCACCACCCGGAGTTGGCCCTGGAGGTGGTGGCGGTGGAGCTCCACCCATATCTCCACCCATTGGTGGTGGTTCCATTCCTCCCATATCTCCGCCAGGTGGTGGAGGTGGTACTGCTGCGGATGCTGAGGTTGTTCCCGTTTGTTGTCCGTATAATTTATCAATATTATCAAATATACCCGTATGAACAATAATGGTTGGTGTATTTGTAAGTTCAGCAGCAACCGCTTTCTCAATTCTTTGTTGTTGTAAATCCAATCTAATCTCCTCATCAGAGAATCCTAAGATATGTTTCTTAGCCCAAGATTGGGATACGGGAGCAATACCCTCAACACCGGCAACCGCATCTTTATATAATAATATCTTCTCTTTCCAAACATCAATTTTTAACAAATCAGCCTGTGTTGATGGATTAGATAATGCTAATGTAAAGTTAGATAACTCGTCTTCAAAACCCAAAAGAAATAAATGGATAATGGCGATTTTATTCATCTCAGCCAACATACTCTTTTGAATACGATTAATAGTTCTCGCAAAACGAATATCCATTAATGATAGATTCTTACCATCTCCAACAACCTCCTCAAAACCTAAAAATGCTTTTGGAACTCTCAATGCGGTTAGTAGTTTCTTTTGAATATACTCAATATCGGCTATTTCCGATAAGTTAGTCGCTCCGGGAAGTGTTGTAATAGGGTCAGGAGCGGCAGCATCTCTAACAGGTATGAAGTAATCTTGGTCAACCGCCATTTGGTTAAATCTCATATCAACATTACCTGTGTTATTATCTACAACTTGAGAACGCTTGAACTTGTTTGCCATACGTTGTACATACGGTTCAACGTCCTTATCATCCATATTACCTACGAATATCTTGAACATTCTTCTTTCGGGGGCTCTTGATGTTCTGTAAATTAACATTGCGTCTTCAGATAACAATAATTGTTTCCAAATTCTTCTCGCCTTTTCCAACATAGAAGTTCCGTAAGGTAACTTTCTATCATCCCCCAATAATCTAAAATGGGCAATCTCCCAAGAATTAAATTCCATATCCTTGGCTTTCCATTTAAATCTCAATCCTGTATTTCTTGGGTCTTGTTCGGTATTTGTAGTTTTTGATGCCATACCCATCTCCAATCTTTCAATCTCAATGTTTGGTAACTGCATACAACCAACAACCCCTCTTTCAGTATCTAATTTTAGATAAACAAAATTATCACCATATTTACAAGCATTTCTTGTCCACATTGGTAAGTTTGTATTAATATCCAAATTGTTATTAAACAAATCCGATAATATTGATTTTATTCTCTGTGATTCAGAATAAATCTGTAACATATCACCATTTTGGTCAACCGTGGTGGATTCCTCTCCATAGATATCCAACGCTGCGGATATTTCGGGTGTGTACTCCATAGATTCAAAATCATAGAATGATGCTAATCTTGTTGGTTCGTAATACGTTGCTTGGGTATATAAATTATTCTCAATCTTAGTCCATTGATTGGATAAGTAGAATGTTTGTTGAGCTTGGAGTTTTTCCTTCTCGTATTGTTGTTTACTATTTGTTTTTAGTAATTCAGTCTTATCGTATTTGTAGGTCGGATAATCTTGACCTAATAATGAGTAAGGGCCGAAGGCTTGGGTTAATCTTTGCCAAACGGTCAAATTTTGATTATTGTTATTTTCCATATAATAAATTTAACTATATCCATAAATAGTTAAACACTAGTATTTTGGATATTTTGATAAATATCATCGTTTACCACCAAATAACCACCCGTAATCAATATAGTCCTGTCTTGATGCTCCTTGTTGTCTTGGGTCTTGGTATCTTTGTTGTATATTGGGTGACCCTGGATTGAATGAAATTGACTTGGCCGGAGACTCATCAACGTTAACCGTCCAAGATTCCAACATAGCTTTTGTGTGTTCTGTAACCTTCCCTAATTGACTAAATGAAGATTCACCAACATAAATCGCCATGGCAATTGACATAAGTAAGTCATCGTGTTGACCCTTTTGATGGTCAGGTCTACCACTGATATAAACAAAAGTATTCATCTCGTTTAATAGACGATTACTATGGATAATAAAATTATGTCTAACTGCTTCTTCTAACGCCGCAATTATTTGAACTCTCTTACTATTGAAGTTAATACCGGGTATCTTCTCATTTTGTTTTGGGTCGTATTTCCATTTGTTCTGATAATCAACACCATCAACATATAAATCTCTATATCCCAACTCTTGCATTTTTCTAGCGGTGGATACCCCCATTCCTCCGGTTATATCAATAACAACAAAACAAGAATACATATTAGCCCATTTAAACGCAATATCCGCCATAATGTCTGGTGGTATCTTACCAACATATTCAGCGACTTGTTCCCTCTCATCAAAATCTATAATTTGGAATGTTGAATAATCCTCGCTATCCCCTCTTGACACGTCAATACCCATAATGTATTTGTGACCAATTACAGGTTCTTTCCATATCCATAAGGAATTTGCCATCATCTTATTTGACGGATCTGAAATAGTATTTTCACGAATCTTGGTAAGTGTCTTTGAATCAAACACGTTATCACCAGATCCAAGGAAGTTACAATTATGAGATATAATATCGTTAGTGTAATACAGATTTTGATTTCCTGAATTTATAATATCATATACATCACTTTCATAGTCGTAATCAATAATATTTATAACATTTAAAAAACCATTATGTGACTTAATTACATCTTTAATTTTTATATCTTTAACTATAACTTCTTCACCATCATAATTAAAAATTTTATGGTTATAGCTACATCTTAAAGTTATATTATTATCAAAAATAATCTCTCTGGTCTTCTTACTTAATTTTTGTATTCCATCAAAATTAACAAATCCTTCAGGACTCAAAATTTTATAACGACTATTATTTTTCATTTTTTAAAAAATTAATACATTTATTAATAACTTCCTTAGTTTTTTTTTGACGATTAAATTGGTCATCAGTGATAATTAATACCTCATAACCATTATCATAATAGAATGAATTTCTTATTATATCTTTATCTTTATCGTGCCAATAACTTCCATCATATTCTATTATTTTATTTTTATATACGAAATCGGCGATATATGTTTTACCATCTTTATTAATTGAAATTTCTTCATTTAATTCTTTAAAATGGCAATTTATTTTTTCTTCATTAGACAATTGTTTATAAATTAACCAAAATAGTTCCTGTGAGATTTTAGAACACGCATTAATTGATAACTTAATTATATTATCAACACGTTTTTTAGCATAATTATTATAGTTAAGTAATCCGTCAGTCTCCCCATATTTATTTATAAACCAAGTAAGACTATTAACTTTTTTATTTTTAATATGTAATCTATCTTTTTTATAATACTCCTCCCAATTATCACCATAATTTTTTTTAAAAAATCCTATTTGGGGGTAAAAATCGTCGGTTTTATAATAGCAATTTTTACATTTTTTATTAAAATTACAATTATTTGGGTTATATGAAACATAAGATACGTTACAATCCTCACATAATAATCTACTAATATCAGAATCATAATCTCTAATAAAAATTATTTTTGATGGAAATTTATTATTATTTTTATTAAACTTACTTAATTCGTTAGAATGGAATAAAATGCTATTATATAGTTTAGGGTTTATTGATGTTAAAACTCTATTTTTACCTCTACCAAATATATTATCATTAGACATATCATTAACTAATTTTTTAGTTTCAGATAAATTGAAAACTTCAGTATCACATAAGTTTTTTTTTATTTTGTTCCAACCTTGCTTTACGTAATTGGTATTTCTATCAATAAAGTCGTCAATTTTTCTATCAAAAGTTAAATAACCACGGTCATTAGTAATCATAGACAAATCACAATTATACTTCATTACGAATAAAACCCTACCCCTAAACAATAAATTTACTTTATATGTTTTCTCCAAAGGATTAGTAATCTTAATAATTTTATTATATAGTTCTTTATGCTTCATATGAAAATACGAGCCTATAGAAACATCCTCAATATAACCTGTGTTAATTATTTCTTTTTTTATTAATTCTAACGTTTCCATTTATATAAATATACGGAAACTCGCACAAAAACTAAAATCAAGTTAAAATGTTATATAATTCCGAAATTGTGACTTTTTTTATTTCTTCGGTTATTATATCTTTTATTGTAATTATTGTGTCACCACCAACACACTCCAATTCCTGAGAAACTTTTCTCTTATCGTATTTTAACTTCTTTACCATTCCCTCAAACCAAGAAGAACAAGGTTTAAATCCGTCTTTAAAATAAGGTTTTAGTTTTTCGTGGTCACCATTATTTGGGTGATAATGTTCTATTTTTACCACCGCATCTGATGGGTATTGTTCCTTATTTAACAAATAGTGAATAATATCATCGGTTTTAACCAAGAACATATCTTTAGTATATCTTGGATCCCTATACCAAAACATTTCAGATATTTTAAAATCATTAAACCCTCTTAACGCCTGGTCATAGATTTCGTAATAAATGGGATCATACCCGTTTGGTGTTGAGATTACAATAACTTTACCACCCGTAGATAGTGAAGCCATACAGGCTGACCAAAAATCTGAATCCGCCTCAATGTAAGCCGCTTCATCAAATATTAGTATTGTTGGTGTGTAACCACGTAAAGCATCCTTAGATGTTGCAACCGCTTTTACCTCACAACCATTTGTTAATTTATAATGTCTCTGTGAGTTCTTTTCTTTAGCGAACCCAATATCAACCCAAGACGGCCATTGTTCAATAAACCCTCTAACTTTATTAGCCATCTCTTGGGCGGTATCCAATTTATTGGCGATAATTAGAATCTTCTCAGGGGTTTGTTTTTTCGCGAAGGCTATTTTCTTAGACGCCCAAGCGGCAGTTACGGTGGATACACCTGCCTGTCTATACTTTAGGGCAATATTCTCATTACTATTCTCGTAATCATCAAGTAATGATACTTGGTCGGGAAATAACTCCAAAGGAACGAATTTAGATACCGTATTATCATACGTCTGTAAATACGTTTTAAGTGCATAAGGGGTGTCCCTCATACACTTAACATATTCTATTAAAACTTGTTCCTTTGTTATATTTTGCATAAATTAGATTCCAAGATCACTCAAAGAAGGACCTTCGTAATCTTCATCTTCATCCTCATCATTATCCCCAAATTGAGAATCAAGATCTTGTTTCTTTAATTCTTGAATTATATCATCAACCATTCTTTGTAATACCTGTTTTCCTTTAGGGTTGTCAGATAAAATGAATTTAGATAATTTAAAGAATTCTTCTGGTGTTAAAGATGAAAATCTCATAAACAGGTAATGCTGAATATGACGTTTGTCCTCCTCAAAAATTTCATCGGGATATGCCGCTACGAATTTCTCCCAAAAAATAGGACCTAATCTTAAATCCCATATCTCTGCGGGTAATGTATCTTCACTCGCAATAACCATTTCGGCTTGACGAGGGTCATCAGGTAATCCGTGAGTTCCGAAAATCTCATATACACCTTTAACCAATTCGTGAATTAACACGGGGAAAGAAGCCCCTCTTGCGATTACTGTTGGTGGGTCTGTTTCTGTATCAACTTCTGATTGACCTACTTGACCTTCACCCGATGCTGCCATACTTGACACCATTTGCTCAGGATAAATCCAATATAAGTGGTCTAACAACGCTTGTGACATACCATAAATCCTAACAAGTTCAGGATTGATATTCTCAAGTTCATCAGCAACCAATTCAAACATATAATGTCCTTTTTTAGCTGCTCCACCGATTAATGCGTTAATAAATCTACGCTTAGCTTTCTCTTGGTTAAATTTCTCAAAAGAATCCATAAAAGCTTCTAACTCATCCTGATGTTCATCAGCGGATGCAAATGCGTCTTTTACTTCTTCTGCCGTAGGTTCTTCAGATTCACCTCTCATACCTTCAGCTGATGACATACCCCCGTGAATAAGTTTTGCGTCAAACTGCATCGCTCCTTCAGGGATTGACATTTCTTTTTTAACTAACTCAACCGCTAAATTCTCAAGATATTCTTTGTTACGACTTTCAATCTGACCAATTTTACCAAACAACTGCATTGCTGATGACATAAGCGACATCATAACTTGTTGAGGACCACCTTGTATCTTAGTAGTATCACCCAAATATCTTCTAACGTTATTGACAGAATTTTTAAATCTTTCAGATGAAATAACCTCAACGAAATCTCTATCCATTTTAGGTAACCCTGGATGTTCAGCGTAAGGAGTCGTTTTAGACGTTATTTTACGCTCAATACTTGGATCCATTCTTTCAGGACCTTCATAATCTATTGGTGCTTCATTGATATTTTTTCTATACTTTGCCATTTTAAATGTAATTTTACTTAAATATTAATTCCTAAACCATCCCACTTTAACCAAGACGGTACCGACCCTTTACCCGCCTTAGGTGCGGGTTTAACTCCGGGTTTAGGTTTATATGGTGTTGAAGGTGTTTTTATTTTTTCTCTTTCCTTTGGTGGTGCGATGGTTGGACTACCTTGTTCATTAGCTTCTACCTTAGCCTTAGGTGGGGTTTTAACCCCCGGTTTTGGATTATATGGTGTTTTTGTTTTTTCTCCCGGTTTAACCGTGGTTTTTCCCGGTTTAACCGTAGTTTCAGATTCTTTAATCATATCTAAAAATTCTTTTTTACTGATTTTTGGTTGGACGTTTCTTTCCAACAAAGATACGATTTTATTTTCTAAAAACAACTCGGATGGGTCTCTTCCTTCTTTTACGGATTTTTTAACATCCATAACACATCTCTCGTATTTTTTCTTATTCTCTCTACCAACGGTAGAAGTACAGATAGCCCAAGGATTGTATTTTTTGGATTTTTTAGACCTACCTTCAGTTGTGGGTATTTTAATTTTTCCTTGTGTGTCCATAACACCTTTTGATTGTGCAATTTTAACATCTTCGGGTTTTTTTGGGTCAATAAGTAAATCAGCCTCCTTAGTTTCTTTTTTACCCTCGTTCAATTTCTTATAAAGTTTAACCAATTGTGATTCAGTTAAACTTGCTAGTGTTTCGGCTTTAAATCCCATATCCATTAATTTAAATGCTGCGTTATCAGTTTTCATAAACTACTTTTTTTTCAAATTCTAAAACTATATCTCTCTCATATAGTTTTTCTTTTATTGTTTTCTCATCCTCACCAAATCTAAAAACCAATCTCTTTTCAGTTTCAAAATTGGTATCAGAATCTTCCGACTCCCAACCCAACGCAATTACGTCATCAATAGAATCTATCATAGAAAAAAAGTCAGAATCCTGAATTAGGGATAACTTAATATCCACACTTTTTAGAGTCCCAACTTTCTGTATAAATTCTATATCGGGAGCGGATGGATTACCGTTAGACGGTTTTGACTCCCATCCCTCTCCCCATATATCGGTTATTGTATCTGAAAAGATAAATTCGTATATATTATCACCTTTATAATTAGGTCCTAAACCATTTATATAAATTAGATAACTCATAGAATCGCTCCGTCAGGTGTGATTTTAAATTGTTTACCATTAACCTCAAAAACTAAATTTCTCTTATTAGTTTTACCGATTAATTCCGCTTTAGAATATCTTGTTATAAATTTCTCAGAAGTCACTTCTTGATCAATTGATTCTGACAATCTCTTAACCTCTTTCATTTGTTTAACCTTATGAGTTTTTTTCTCAACAAATTTTCTAACTCCTCTTTCTTCATTCAATCTTTTTTCGTTAGGTGATTCTTGAAAATATTTTGACAAAATCTTATCAACTTTTGATTCCGAGAAAATCTCATCAAAGATACCACCCATTCCCTCAACGTGTTTATCTTCTAACATATCACCCATTTTAGTTTTAATGAGTTCACTATGTTTGTTAATTAACGCTTTGTTAAAGTCCATTTCCTCCATTGGAGATTTTGGATGTCTTTTTCTTTTAGGTTCATCACTAAACCCTAAATCGTAATCTCCGTCCATCGTTCCTTCCCATTCTTCTCTCATTTCACCTTCAGGCATTTCCATATCTTCGTCACCCATTTCAGGTTCTTCAGGCATTTCCATATCTTCATCGTCCATTTCAGGTTCTTCCGGCATATCCATATCCTCATCACCCATATCTTCATCATCCTCAAATCTAGTCATAATCTCCTCAACATCCTCATCGGATAATTGACTTAAATCAAGAGCTGATAATATTGAGTTAATAACATATTTTGTGTCATCAGATGAAATTGGTTCTTCACCTTGATTAAGTTTCCTAATTTTTTGACCTAACTTACCTGTTAGTTTTTGGATTGATTTAAAGGTAACCATACCTTCTTCTCCTTCGGGTTCTACTCCCATATCCATTCCTTCATCACCCATGTCCATACCTTGGTCATCCATTTCAGGATCTTCCGGCATGTCCATTCCTTCGTCACCCATAGATGGGTCTTCAGGCATATCCATGTCACCTCCCGGTGCTGGCGGTAGTTCTGCAGGTGCAGGGGCGGGAGCAGGTGCCGGTTCTGGCATCGGTGCGGCTTCTACAGGTGCGGGTTTAGGTGTTTTTAATGTGAATTTTTTTTGTTCACCAAATAATGAAATATTTTCTTCGTTACCAACCAAAGTATTAACTTCTTTCGTAATTAAGTTTAATCTCTTTAATGCTTGGGAATAAGAAGGATAATACTTTCTATTCTGCATTGGTTCAAGATATTCCATCTCGGATTCATTAATTGATTTTTTAATGACATATCCGTTCTTATCTCTCTCAATTTTATATGTATTACCATCGGCTAACATTATTCCATATTCCGTCGATCTTACTTCATTGACAGGATTTGGAATGTTTTCCTTATAACGTGAAATTTCAATGATACGGTTTATTTTTTCCATACCTTCTAATCTTTCACTTCCAATTGGTTTTAATTTTCCCATTTTATTTTTTATTTATGTTTAATTGTTTAATCCGTTAAATCCCCCAAGAGCAACTGCATTACATTGATATATCGTACCACCCGTAATGTTTGAATATACAGGTGTTGGTGTACCAAAGGTAACTACGACATTCGTAAGGGTAGAAAATCCGATTATTGTTGTTGTATAATACGAGGTACAAGCGGTTGTTGGCATATCTTTATTTTTTCTTTATAAATATATCAATATTAATAATAGTTTATGTGTAATTAATAATTTATGCCGTATTATTGATTTGATTAACTAAATTGTTCAAACTACTTTCATAGTTTCTTGATGATGCGTATCTATTATTATTTTTATTTACGAAGTTATTTACCAAATCTTTTGCGGTTTTACCGCCAGTTAAATAACTTCTCGCAATTAAATCGTAATAGGATTGTATTCCCGACTGAACATCAGAAAAATATTTATTATTACCATCATCAACATTACCCACATTATATGGGTTTTTAGTTTTAATTGGTCTACTATTAGGATTACTACTAAATCCACCCTCTACTGTCATTTGAGCTAAAGCTAATTGGGGTGGAACATATTTTTGATATGTACTATATGTGGTTTTAGCCGCTTTAGCCATCATTTCACCTGTTATACCTAATAAATTACTACTTCTTGTGATTATAAATTTTTGACAAATATTCTCATATTTTTTATATCCTTCATCACTCATTAAATCAATATCAGTGAATCCTTCACCACCTCCTGTATTAACCACATCAATATATTTCTTTAAATCTTCCGATTTAATTCCTTTGGATTTAATTTTTTCCACCATAACCTTAATTGTCTCAAGTGTTGCAACTGAATTAACTGAATTAACTGAATTTTTATCGTTAAAACTACCTACGTATTTTTTATCCACCACAGTAGCAGGGTCTATCTTTGTACCATTAAGGCTAACCGCGAAATGTAAATGAGGCCCTGTCGATCTACCATGACCCTTATCATTTGCCCCACCACCACTTAAACCTATTACATCCCCTTGCTTTACAATATTACCGGCACTAACATTTATTTGTTTACAATGGCAAAAAATAGTTTGATACCCATCGGCATGATTAATTACAATAGTACCACCACAGTTTCCACTATCGTCATGAACCTTTAAAACTTTACCGTCTAATGGTGAATGTATTTCAGTACCAGAAGGTACCGGAATGTCAGCAGCCCCATGTTTACCATAACCTCTACTTGCATTAAAATCACTTCCAATATTAAAAGGGGTAACGGGGGGTAAAAACTTTGATTCACTATTTGTAGATTCCGTATTTGGAGATTCCGTATTTGGAGATTCCTTTTCGGTTTTTTCTACCTCTTTTAAATTATCCGATTTAAATTTTTCTACTTGACTTGCCGTTTCAGGTCCATATAATCCGTCAGACCCAAATTTAGGTAGATTATATCCAAGTAACTCTAATCCGATTTGTATGGTCTCAACTTCTTTTTGGAAGTTCATTTGACCCTTTTGTTGTTGGGATATAGGCCCTTTTATTGATTCTAAAGTTTCATAGAATTTGGCAACATCATCATCAACAAGATCTGCTTTCTTAGGGTCATCAATCTTAACCTCAGTTTTTTTATCTTTTTTACCTGAGAATATATTTTTAAAAAAATCTTTTATTCCTTGTTCACCAATTAATTTTTGCTCCAATGACAATTCCTTATCAACTTTCTCGTTTTCAAAGTTGAATAATTTTTCAATATACCCATTTCGTCTAAGGTATTTAAATACCAAATTTTCGTAGGATAATTCTCCACCACCTTCTAATCCTGATTGTCTGTATTTTTTAAGTTTATCCTTAAAACCACCTAATAACTTTAAAGCTGATTCCAAATCCTTACCTTTAGCCGAATCTATAACCTCATCAATTTTCTCAGTCCATTGATTAACTTTTGACATAAGAACCTCTCTATCGGCCTTGAAATCGGTTTTCTTGGGTGGACTTAACCATTTGTTATATATCAAAGAATAAGCCCCTGATGAAAAATAAGTTTCATTACTATCCTGCACATATAACTCAACATCATAACCATAAATTTTAATATTATGTTTAGAATTAAATAAAGTTTTTTTTAATTTAAAAAGTTCTTGGTATAGGTCTAATTGGTCTTTAGGGAATTGTTCAAAATCAGCAATTATGTGCAAATCAAAATCTGAATATTTTGACCAGTTATAATTAACCATAGACCCTATGATGTGAGCATCAGATACAATAATATCAACACCTAAAAATTCTATGAATTCATAAGCAATTTCTAATAACTTTTCTCTAATTTCAAGTTTAAGTTTTGTGGACTTATTGTCCTTAACCCACACTTTTGGATTTAGTCCTTTTTTTAAGTCAAAGCTTGATAAAATTTCAGTATCCTTTTTCATTAACTAATAAATACTACAAAATATGTATTTAGTTAAAGTTTTTTATATGGGTGTGCTTTCGCTATTTTTGAACTGAAGAATTTACCCTGAGATTCCGACATTCTGAATTGAGTATATAATTGATGGGGAACATCTTGATACTCATATTTTAAACCATTATTAAACTCAACCAATAGATCCTTCGTTTCGGTATCGTATTCCGTGTGTTTAATATTTGACGAAGTAATATCGTTAATTATTTTTGTTCCTATAATTTCTTCTTTTGTGATTGCCATAATTTTTTATTTACAATAATAAATTATTAATTCACATATGTCTATACATTATTTTTTTATCTAAAACTATGCTGAGTAAATTGGTGGTGGGTTTATTGAACCGTGTTGTAAAACTTTATCAACTAACCCTCCCGTACCCCATGTTTTCAATTGACTTATACACATTTTAGATATTTTTTCAGCACCTGAATCATTCTTTAACCCATCCACTATACAACCATAATAACCATTAAGAAGTGTTTTTACTGTGGCTTCAACACCATAGGATGGAGTTGAGTAATTCTTAACGCCAACACTATTATAGTTAGTTTTTTTTTCGTCACTTTTAAGGTTTAATGTCGTATTAAATGGGTTGTTTGTAGATTTACTACCTTCCGCTTGTCTCCATGCATATAAAAATTTAAGGTTACTTTCCGTTATTGGTGCTCCAATACCTTTTAATATTTGTTCATAAAATTCTTTATCGTTGTTAACTATGACACCTTCGCTCCCGCTACCACCACCTCCGGTTTTAACCATATCTAAATACTTCTTTAAATCTTCAGATTTAATTCCTTTGGATTTAAGTTTTTCTATCATATCCTTAATCATTTCAGGGTTATTGATATACTACCATCTTCTTCGGATTTATATTCACTACCATCTTCATTTTTCTTTATAGGGGTGTTTGTTGATTTACTAATAGCCCCCTTTAATATATCTAACGGGTCTTCACCAGAATTAAACCCTGAATTTGTTTTATAAACATTATAGTGAAGGTGAGGTGCGGTACCGCTAGCATTTCCGCTATTACCTAAAGTCCCTACCTGCTGACCCGCTGACACAAACTCACCTTCTTTAACTGTTATTGAATCTAAATGTCCCAACCAATGAGAGAAACCTGTTTTATCGTCTTGAACAATAACAGTTAATCCGTTAGACCCGTATTTAACTTTTCCATCAACAGGGGCTACAATAGGTGTACCTTTTTTACCAAATATATCCACCCCAATATGTCCATTTTTATGACCACCGGCACCTGCATTTGTTGCTTTTCTTGTGAAATCAGTATTAGCGGTTCCGGCGGGATTATTAAAATCGTCCCAATTTTTATCCCAACCAATATTATATTGACCGCCCGCAATTGGAAAAGTGTCAATATTAGGTAGTGACTCATTTAAATGTCTAAATGATTCGTTTAATTTATTATCTGTTTTGAATTTAATAACCGCAGATCCGGTTTCAGATCCAAATAAACCATCAACACCAAATTTAGGTAATTCATAACCTAATAATTGTAATGCGATTTGAACTGTCTCAACATCCTTTTGGAAGTCCATTTTACCCTTTTGTTGTTGGGATATAGGTGATTCTATTGATTCTAAAGTTTTATAGAATTCCGCAACATCGTCATCTACAAGATCAGCTTTCTTAGGGTCATCAATCTTAACATCACCTTCTTTGTCCTTTTTACCTGAGAATATGTTATTAAAAAAATTTTTTAGTTTTTGTTCGCCGATTAATTTTTCTTCTACATACGATTCATTATCAACCAACGGTCTCACATCCCCAAGTTTTGAATTTAATAACTTTTTAAAGTTTTCGGTTACAACTCTAATTTCACTTGTATATTGATTACGAATACTATTTTTCTCGTCTTCCGATAAATTATTTAATAAGTGTTTCATTTTTTTTTATTTATTATAAATATCATATATAATGAAAAACCCCTCTTTTTGGGGAGGGGTTATCAATTTTATTTTAGAAACAATAAAGTTTAAGACCAAGAAGCGTCTCCAATATCACCTTGATACTTTCTAAATTCTCTATCGTGGTCAAATCCAGATTCACCACCACTCTTTTGTGGTCTTCTAGTTTTGATTGTTAAAGGTTTTCCTGTTTTTTCTTTATATGTGTTAAACATTGCCTTACCCATATCACCACCTAAAGATCTTCTTTTTGGATGTTTTTCGTGAAATGATTCATAGTCATTAAATTCCTCTGAATCAAAATCATCATCATTTATATCATCGTCAGAGAATTGGTCGGTATCCATATCAACCCATTTTTCATCACCACCAAATGAACCATATCTTTCACCTTCGCTGATTATTCTTTTTACTAACCTAACTAAATCACTTTCTGTTAATCTTACAATTTTTTTCATAATATAATTTTTATTATAAATATATTACGACTTGTAAAAAAAATATTTAAAGCAAAGATATCTTTTTCTTTTTCTCAACCTTAGTTTCGTTAGGGATAAACACACTTAATAATCCATCCTCAATAGTTGCTTCAAGTTTAGAGGTGTCAATATTTAATCCCAAGTCATAAGAGAAGTGAACACTCTTAGTTTTATCACCACTTGATGATTTAATCACACGACTACCATCAATGGTTAAAATTGTGTCATCAACATCAACTTTTAAATTTGACTTATTAAATCCGGGAACACTAAATACGTAGTAAGCCCCATCTTCGGTTTTATGAACATCATAGTCACTGACATAATTTCTTCTGAATTTAACATCAGTAAAGTCGTTTAGGATTGTGTCGAAAATTGATAAATTTCCTGTTTTCATAGTTTTTTAAATTTTTATGTTTATTATTTGATTGTGGATTATTCAAGAGGTGTGCCAAATCAAATATATGACATTTTGTCAGTTAGTGTATGACAATTTGACACTATTGAATTATTGACTATGATTTGATATATTTATTAAAAAAATAAGATTATGAATGAGATAATGGACGGAGATGGACCTTCATCAAGAAAAAAAGGAGACAACGATAGTGGTACTCCTGTACTGGATAACTTCAGTAAAGATTTAAATAAATTGGCCGAGGAAGGTAAATTAGATTCAGTTATTGGTAGAGATAAGGAGATATTAAGAATCGCTCAGATCTTATCAAGAAGAAAGAAAAACAATCCTATTATCATTGGAGAACCAGGTTGTGGTAAGACCGCAATTGTTGAGGGATTGGCAATGAAAATCCAACAGGGAGAATGCCCAAGAAATTTGGCGGATAAGAGAATCGTCCTATTAGATATGACATCCATTGTTGCGGGAACAAAATACAGAGGTCAGTTTGAGGAAAGAATGAAAGTGATTATTGAAGAATTACAATCACATCCCAACATTATTATCTTCATAGATGAGATTCACACCATTGTAGGTGCGGGTAATTCATCGGGGTCATTGGATGCTTCAAACATATTCAAACCGGCACTAGCGAGAGGTGAGATTCAATGTATCGGAGCGACAACACTTGATGAATACCGTAAAAACTTTGAGAAGGACGGAGCATTAGAAAGAAGATTCCAAAAAGTAGTGGTTGACCCTTCAACGAAAGAAGAAACTCTACAAATTCTAAAAAACTCAAAAGACAAATACGAGAGTTACCATAAAGTTATTTTTAGTGACGAAGTGTTAATCACTTGTGTTGATTTGGCCGACAGATATATCACAGATAGAGAGTTTCCTGATAAGGCGTTTGACATTATGGATGAAGTTGGAGCAAGAAGTCAGGTGGATATTAAAATGCCTGAAGTTATTGAGAAATTGAAATTGGACGCAATTGATATTAAACAACAAAAGATTGATGTTGTAAAAAAACAAAATTACGAACAAGCAGCAGAACTTAGAGATAAGGAGAAAAAAATTCTGAATAAACTTCATGTGGAAAAAATGAAGTTTGAGGAGGAAATGAATATCAATAAGAAAGAAGTTGAAATTGAGTTAGTTTATGAGGTAGTATCCAATATGACAAAAATTCCTGTTGGAAAACTTAACATTGACGATTCAAAATCATTGGTTGATTTGGAAGTTAATATCGGGTCGAAAGTTATTGGTCAATCCGAAGCGGTTTCAAAAATTTCAAAGGCAATTAGAAGAAATAGATTAGGTATTAAAGACCCAAATAGACCCATAGGATCGTTTATCTTCTTGGGATCCACAGGTGTGGGTAAAACTCACTTGGCAAAGCAATTGGCAAAAGAGATATTCGGTAGTGAAGATTCTTTAATTAGAGTTGATATGTCCGAATATCAAGAAAAACACTCAATCTCTCGTTTAATCGGATCTCCTCCGGGATATGTTGGTTATGATGAAGGTGGTCAATTAACTGAACAAGTTAAAAACAAACCATACTCTGTTATTTTATTTGATGAGATTGAGAAAGCAAATAAAGACATATTCTCAACTTTACTACAGGTATTGGATGATGGTCACCTCACAGATGGATTGGGAAGAAAAATCAATTTCAAAAATTGTCTTATTATTATGACATCAAATATTGGTGTTAAGAAATTACAAGACTTCGGAGCTGGTGTTGGATTCCAAACCAAATCATACGTTGAAGAAGAACAAAAACGAGATATCCTTAAAAAGGAACTTCAAAAATTCTTCGCACCTGAATTCCTAAACAGAATTGATGATGTGATAATCTTTAACACCCTAAAACAAGAACAAATTAACGAAATCGTTAAGATTGAACTTAATAAGTTATCATCAAGATTGACTAAAATCAAATACCAATTTAAATTTGAATCTTCGGTAACTGATATGATATCAAAAGTGGGGTTTGATGAAATGTATGGAGCAAGACCTTTAAAGAGAGCAATCCAAGATAAAATTGAGGATTATATTTCCGAGGAAGTTCTTAGAGGGGAACTTAAAACCGAAACCCCTTATGTGGTTACGGCAGAGAATGACGTTATTATTATAACGGAAGAGAAAAAAGGAAAGAAGGGTAAATCAAAAAAGGAGGTCGAATGACCTCCTTTTCCTTTCTGCCACCCAAATTTTATTTCAGATGAAGTGTTCATAACTTGATGGAGGCTGACACATAACCTTTCCCACCCAGTCGACTTATATTATAATCCTCATCGACCTTCGGATTTTGTTATACAAATATATGAATAATTTCTGACTTTACAACATGTTCTAAAAAAATATTTAATTTTTGGGTATGATATGCGGGATTATATAGATTTGATAATGGGGTTCCGTCTTTTAAAATAGTCACTATCTCAAAACTTATGTAATTACTATTTTTATCATAATCACGAATTAGTAAAACAATTTGACAAAAATCATCTTTAACCTCAACTATTACGAACTTAGGTGAATCGTACTTACTTATTTTTCCACTTCTATTATCTTTATTAATATATTTACGGTCAACTATTGGACTTTTTTCCTCCCTGTAATCACCAAAAAATCTTTTATTAAGTTGAGGTAAAGCTCTTCTGAATTTATCTATAATATCTGATTTAGTAACATCTGATGTATTTTCAGGTCTTTTGGCTCTATCTACACCGTGTCTATCGGTAGATAACTCAAAAATATTACCTTCGTATTTTTCAGATGTGATTAACCCTTTTACAATGAATTTATCAACTTTAATCGGTTGCTCACAAATTATTTTATTAAGAAAATTTATTAATTTCATAATAATAAATATCCCAAAATAAAAAAAGGAGACCAAATGACCTCCTTTTCAACATTTTAAAATGGACTATAAATTTTATTAGGTTTCTCCTCTTTAAATTGGTGTTTGGTGTAACCTAATGATTCTATCATTTTTTTACCAACTTTGATACCATTGTAGACATCCTCAACCACCACATATTCATTTGCAGTGTGGTAATCGTAGTACCCAATGGAGATATTGATACAAGAAAAATCAAAAGATTCTTTAAGAGCGTAAACATCGGTGTAAGGGTGTGAGAAATATTTTAATTTATCAGGAAAACTTTCAGTTAGAACTTTATCACATTCTTTAAAGAAGTCAGTCCGTCTGTCAAATAATGTTGTTCCCCAACATCTTTCAGTAACCATCCAATTTTCGGGAGCGTCAAACTGAATTGCATAACCTACATTAGTAAAAAATATCTTATCCGCCTTACGAGACCCGTGGCATCCCGTTTCTTCGGAAACAAAAAACGCCGCCTTTAGATTCGGTAACTCCTTTAGTAATTCTAAACAAGCATAAACACCGCATTTATCATCACCTCCGATACCCGTTGGGTTTCCGTGGTTATTGTACGCCTTTAAGGATAACTTAATCTCACCTTGAGCATTTTTAAGTTGTTCTTCGGTAACATTAATTGAATCTATATTATGAACGGTGTCGGTGTGAGATACAACACAGGGGAACATAAAATCTTCGGGTAATTCACCTGTTTGTTTAGTGGCATAAACATTAAGATGTTCATCCACCGTATGATTAATGTTGTTTTCAGTTAACCAATCAATAAGAAATTGAACCATCTGTTCTTCCTTATATGTTTTACTTGGTACGGACAATACGTCCTTGAGTAATTGATAGTTTCTTTCCATAAGACAAAACTACTAAAAGTTTTTAACAAAACAAAATTAAAACAAAGAATAGTTGTAAATTAAATTTAGAAAATCCTCCATCTCCATTAAGGCTCTTTGGGTATTAGTCTCCATACCTCTAAATCTTACCGATAGTTTACCTGTTTCCATATCAACTCTGTCTATATAAAATGTTTTCTTTGGGTTAGTAGGAAAATCATGCCATTTTCCAAATTCGAATTTTTTGGAGATTTCATTATATACTTTTTTAACCTTTTCTATATTCTCACCTTCAAATGAATCTAATACTCTATCTAATACTCGTTCAGCC
>Ga0315294_10002474_pt1 | contig 20185 bp, 17 predicted proteins | sample YL17G13_40_MG_FD_203626 | JGI IMG/M metagenome (GOLD analysis project Ga0315294, IMG submission 203626) | Sediment microbial communities from Yellowstone Lake, YNP, Wyoming, USA - YL17G13_40 | ecosystem: Environmental > Aquatic > Freshwater > Lake > Sediment | place: USA: Wyoming | collected...
TGAACTGAACATAAAGAATTTTTGGGAGCGCATAAAGCGCAAATTGCTTGTAAAACAAGATCGCAGCCGGATAAAGAACATAAATAACAGCATGTATCTGGCTAAACGAGCGGAGGAAATAATACGTGAATATGATATCCGCGCTATTAGCGCCTACCATGTATTTCCTGCAGGTTTGGCGGGCGCCTGGCTAGCCCGGGAGCTTGGCATTCCCCTTGTCACCAGTATCTTTGGAGAAATTTACAGCGAGTTTGCTTTGTATAAAAGGTGGCGGAGAGAAGTAGAGTTTGTGTTCAGTAATAGCGAGAGCCTGGTATCATGTAGTGCACATTGCGCAAAAAGCCCTAAAAAGCTCGATTTGAATGTGAAAGTGGATGTGGTACTTTATGGCATCGACACAACTGTTTTCTTGCCAAATATAGATGCAACCGATATAAGACGCCGCTTTAATCTGGTAAATGAAGACAAGGTTCTAATATTCGTGGGTCGGATGACAAGAGAAATGGGCTTACAAATCCTAATGGAAAGTATCCCGAAGGTTTTGGAAGTCATGCCGAATATCCGCTTCGTCATTGCGGGGAGGAGTGCAGAACTGCTTGAGCCGGCACGTGATTTGAGGAATAAATATACAGAGAATGTTTTTGTAATCCCCGATGTACCCAGGGAAGAATTACCCCAATATTATGCTCTTTCGACCATCAGTGTTGTACCGAGTATCAATGACCGCGCCTGTCTGGGGTTGGCGGCGGCGGAGGCAATGGCCTGTGGAAAACCGGTTATTATTACCAATATTGGAGGAGGCCCGGAAGTCGTAACGGAGGAGTGCGGGAGGTTGATCCCGCCTGAAGATCCATCAGCTTTGGCTCGCAGCATCATGAGTCTAATAGATGACGCCGAGTCTATCAAACGGATGGGCCAAGCCGGTCGGTCAAGGGCAGTAGCATACTTTGATAAAGAGCAAACCAACCAACAAATGGAATTGATTTTTGATCAGGTTCTCGAGGCTGCGTCTCGGAACAATAAAAGATCGTAGTAGCAACCTGCTCATACATTATTGCTTTCGATGACCCTAGCTCTAATGAAACAATGATCGGCAACTGTTTTAATTGGCTCAAGAATATATTTAGGCGGTTTCCTTTTCTCAGGAAGCTTCGGCAGGGTTTTAACTGGCACCCCCGTCAATCTTTCTGGAAAACACTTTTTGATCACGAATCGGGATCTTGAAGGAAAACTTGCCACGTTTCGGCAACAGCTCCTCGGGTGTTGATTGCTTCCTGTATGGGCGGCTTTCAACAGGGCGTCTTACTGGAGAGTGCGCTGGCCGTAGCTCTTACCCTGCGCGGCGCTAGAGTTGATACTTTACTGTGCGATAGTTTTCTGCCTGCCTGCCAACTGACAGAGATCGGTGCGGTAAGCCCTGAAGACCTTCTCTCTATGCACTCCCAGCCTCGATGTTCTACCTGTCACCCGGCAGGGAAGGCCAAGTTTTCTCCATTGGGCCTGCCAATCTACTGGTTCAGCAGTAGAATCCTTTCGTCAAGCGCTTGAATACAGTGAGCGCCCTTTTCCACCCGGTGATCCGAATGCACTCTTCAAAGGGAAAGCCTCTGCAGTTTTAGATGAAATATTCGAGGAAGACAAAACCAATAATCATGAAACAGAAAGTTGACATCCTTTGGTTGGTTGAACACATTGCCCGCGAGATGGACGTGGCTTGCGCGGTTAAAGCTCTGGTGGAGGCGCGTTATGGGCTGGATATTACCATCCGCAATATGTATCACCAGGCCTACGAGACAATGCAGGATTACGCCCCGTCAGTGGTCGTATGGCCATTCTTTTATTTCGCCAAAGGCGCCTTGGCGGTAGAGGACTACGTTAAGACTTGGCCAAAGGCCACGCATTTCAATCTGTCATGGGAAGAACTCTACTATAAAGCGCTTTTGAAACCTAAAGCCCCTTCCGATGGTTTTGCGAAGAAAAAAGTCATTCATCATGCTTGGGGAAATTTCTATAAAGAGTATTTGCTGGAATTTGGCGTTCCAGAAGACCATATTTTTGTTAACGGCCAGCCGGCTTATCAACTTTACCGTGAGCCATATAATTGTTATTACAAACACCGAGATTGGCTGGCAGAGCGTTATGGGTTAGATCGTCTGGCGCGGTGGATCTTCATCCCCGAAAATTACCGCTGGGCTTTTGGAAGCAAGATCAATCTCTTCACCCGCCTGGGCGGCGACCGCGACGAAATGCTGGGGATGCAACAATTCTGCATCGATTCACTCAAGCAAATTCTGCAATGGTGCAACCAGGTCGCACGGCACAAAAAGGTCGCGGTAATTTTCCGTCCCCGGCCGGCGACCAATTCACAGCTTATAGCAGATTTCTTTGCACAAAACGTCGGCGAGCAAGCACCTCGCCTGCATTTCATCAAAGAAGAAACAGTTCGGGAATGGATACTAGCCAGTGATTTAGTCATCTCATCTTTCAGTACCAGCCTGATCGAAGCTGCTGTTGCCGGCAAACCGGTTTTTATGGTAGAACCTGTTTCGCTCCCGGATGCGCTTTATAGTGATTGGTATCGTCACATTCCGCGACTTTGCACTCTGGCTGAGTTTGAACAGGCATGTTTACAAGAAAATACAATCGGGGGCGGCCAAGACTTAAAGACCTGGGCAGAGAGCGAGATGTTGTCGAACGGGGATCCAATTGACCATCTGGCGAGTTTTGTCAATGGCCTGGTTGAAACCCAAAGACAAGCGAAAACAAAAAGACGTTCGCCCCTGTTCTTCCGACGGTCGGAGCTTTTGCAGAAGAATTATTTCAATCTAGCGGCTCACGAAATGGATGTTTTTACAGAAGAAGACGTGCAAAAGCGAGTCGCGGCCTGGCGAGAGGTCTTATTACCCTGCTCCTCTGTTGCCGTCGATAATCCAATAGCGGCAACCCAATCGGGCATGCCTGTAGGAAAGATGAAAAAGAATTCAAGTCCCATAATAAATAAGACGATGAGCCGCCAAGACTTGTTGTCTGAAAAAGTCGTGCCAAGTATCAATGAACTTAACACCCTGATACGCCGACTTTATGCCAGAGGACTTAATATGTCTTCGTGGGTCGGTACCCTGCCCGGTCCCCAGAGTTCGGAAGAGATGGGAAGAGTGCGGAGATTTATCAAGTGGATGCGAAATCGGGGACAGATTACCCCGGATACCGAGGGCGAGTCCGCTGCGCTCGAACGTGGCATGGCTCAACGACTGAATTATGTGTCCCTTCCCGGTGCTGAAGATGATCTGAGGATTCCTTGGTTTCTTTACTGGGAGATCATCTGGGTGATGAGAGTAATCCAGCCTCACTTGCACGAGGGAATGAGGCTACTGGACGCTGGAGGCACATCATCGTTGTTCACGTGCTATTTGGCTTCAAAGGGATTCGATGTGTACTCAGTGGATTTGAACCAGCGGCTATGGGAAAACGGCAAACGCCTTGTTCAGGAAATGGGGTGGAAGATGCACTCTTATACGATGGACATGCGGCGGTTGGATTTTCCCAATCACTCTTTTGACCATGCTTTCTCGATCTGCGTCTTTGAGCACCTGGATTATGATGTCAAGCAGGCTGCCTTGGCCGAAGTGGCCAGATGCCTGAAACCTGGCGGCATTTTCAGTATCACCTTCGATTATCGCAACCCTGCGCCGGGCGTTGTTGGCTATGGCAAAGACCCCCGGCCCCGGAATGCCCTGAAGACCGTAGCAAACATCCAACGCAATTTCTTGTCCACGGGGCTCTTTGAACTGCTGGGTAACCAGAAATTTCACGATAATGGCGAATCCTATCTGCTCCATCCCCGTTTTGATAGTACACCTTACACATTTGGCGCCATCTTTCTGAGAACAAAGAAAGCCTAGAGTGGCATCGGTCACAACATTCCTTTCCGTAATCGTCTGCACATACAATCGAGTAGCGCTGGTGGAGAAATGCCTGGACAGCTTGACGAAGCAACAGGTAAAGCAGGATGACTTCGAGGTGATCGTCGTGGATAACAACTCGAGTGACTCTACCGCGGAGGCCGTTGCGGCATTCGGCCAGCGGTTGCCAAATCTTAAGTATGTGGTTGAGCAGAATCAGGGATTATCTCATGCCCGGAATAGAGGCTATGCAGAGGCAAAAGGCGAGTATCTTGTTTACCTCGACGACGATGTTGTCGCGCCGCCGGAATATCTGACCAACATATTGGCGGTAATCTGCCAGCATGCGCCAGACATTATGGGCGGCCCGGTTTACCCTTTCTACACCACGCCCAAGCCTCGTTGGTTCAAGGACGAGTTTGAAATCCGTTGCTACGCTGAGGCATCCGGTTTCTCAACAACATGTAGTGTCAGTGGCGGCAACTACATAATCCGGCGAGAGGTACTGCAAGCATTGGGGCCATTTGACCCAGAATATGGGATGCGGGGAAACAGTATTGGCATGTTGGAGGAATACAAAATGTTGAGGCTCTACAGGCAACGAACCGAAACGGAAAAACAAAGAGTGTATTATTCTCTGGAAGCCAAAGTTTTTCATCATGTGCCTCCTAATAAGATGAATCTAAAGTACATGTGTCAGAGAAGATGGGTTACAGGCGAAGCATGGTATCGCCTGGAGTTTCAAAACCTGCCGTGGCAACATTTGATCAGGACTCTTGTCAGGGCACTTTATAGTTTAATAAGAGGAACAAGACACAGGATTTGGAGATATGGTTTATTTTCTCTTACCCCGCTGATATTACTCTGTCGTGATGTTTTTTATTATTTGGGCTTTATTTCAGGCTATTTCAAAACCAAACGGCTGGCAGGGTAGGTGCAAGGAAATTACTTCATGGAGAAATATTCAATGTCGAGACAGCTAACCATCAATTCATGCACCATCTCCGAAGACAGCGATTGCTACGTCATCGCAGAGATCGGCCACAACCACCAGGGCGACCTGCAAAAGGCGAAGGACTTGTTCAAAGTAGCCAAAGAGTGCGGGGTGGATGCGGTCAAACTGCAAAAACGGGATAACAAGACGCTCTTCACCAAGGCATTGTATGACAAGCCTTATGATAATGAGAATAGTTTTGGTCCTACCTATGGCGCGCATCGTGAGGCGCTGGAATTTGGGCGTGAAGAATACGTCGAGCTGCAGAAATACGCCCATGAACTGGGTGTGACCATGTTTGCCACGGCTTTCGATTTCAAAAGTGCTGACTTCCTGGCTGAACTGGATATGCCGGCCTATAAAATCGCCTCCGGCGACCTTAAAAGCATTCCGCTGTTAAAGTTCGTCGCGAAGATCGGCAAGCCAATGTTGGTCAGCACAGGAGGTGCAGCGTTTGAAGACGTTCAACGCGCTTATGACGCCATCATGCCAATCAACTCTCAATTATGCCTTTTACAATGCACTGCCTCTTATCCGGCCGACCCGCAGGATTTGAACCTGCGGGTCATTCCCACTTACCGGGAACGATTCCCAGAAATTGTCATCGGTCTATCGGATCATGAAAATGGTATTGCTATGGCCGTGGCTGCCTATGTCCTGGGGGCGCGTATGGTTGAGCAGCATTTCACGCTCAATCATACCTGGAAAGGTACCGATCACGCCTTCTCCCTGGAGCCAATCGGGATGCGCAAGCTGGTCCGTGACCTGCGGCGTGCCCGCCTTGCCCTGGGTGACGGAGTCAAGCAGGTCTATCCCAGCGAAATAAATCCGATCATCAAAATGAGCAAGAAACTGGTTGCAGCTCGTGATTTACCCGCCGGACATCGGTTGACCGGAGACGATATTGCGATCAAATCTCCGGGTGATGGTTTGCCTCCTTACGAATTAGACAACCTGATCGGGAAGGTGACCCGGCGTGTTCTGGCAGAGGAAGAAAATATTACTTTTGAAGACCTGCAATGACAGGCCGGGGAAGATATGTATGTTATTATTTACAGGGTACTGCGTAAATATTTGAACCCAAGTCATCGTTTCCTCCCTGCCTTTTTGCCGCTTCAGTTCAGAAATTTATACAAGGAGCAGTAAACCAATGGAAAAGCTCGCGGACCGAGGATAGGATTAATGATCAAGAATTTGTTTGACGTCACTGACAAGGTGATTTTAGTAACAGGCGGACTGGGGCAATTGGGAAGACAATTCAGCCTGGCTATGGTAGAGAGGGGGGCCAAGGTAGCTGTTTTTGACGTACGCGTTGACCCAACTCTGGTCGCCGAACGCTTTGGCGAATCCGCCAAGAACCCAAATCTCCAATTCTATGCAGTTGATATCACTTCACGTGCATCCATCGAGGAGGCGGTGCAGCAGATCGTGGACCTTTGGGGCACACCGGATGGATTGGTCAATAATGCCGCCTTGGATTCGCCCCCCAATGCACCGGCCGGGGAAAATGGTCCCTTCGAGACGTATCCCGAGTCGTCCTGGGATAAGGTGATGGAAGTCAATGTTAAGGGTATTTTCCTATGTTGCCAGGTCGTTGGCGGACGGATGGCCGAGGCCGGGCGTGGCTCGATTATCAATGTTGCCTCAACTTATGGTCTTGTCTCTCCCGATCAACGCATCTACGAATACCTCCGCACGGCAGAGGCGGCTTTTTTCAAACCCGTTGCCTATTCGGTTTCCAAATCTGCGCTGTTTAATTTGACCCGCTACCTGGCAACTTATTGGGCAGAGAAGAACGTGCGCGTCAATACGTTGACCTTTGCAGGAGTATTCAACAATCAGGACGAACGCTTTCTCAAAGGGTACTGCGCCAAAGTTCCCCTGGGACGCATGGCGCGCGAAGATGAGTATAATGGCGCAGTTATTTTTCTGTTGTCGGAAGCATCGTCTTATATGACCGGTTCCAATGTGGTCATTGACGGCGGCTGGACAGCGTGGTGATTCTGGTCAGGTGATGCAATGTCCTCAGACAAAATACCGAATTGGATAAATGGTCAGGAATGCCCGGCACTTTCGGGTGAATGGTTCGACAAGCTGGACCCATCAAATGGGAAGTTGATCTACCGTGTGGCACGTTCACGTGCCGCCGATGTTGTCCAGGCTGTTGAAGCGGCCAAACGCGCCCAACCTGCCTGGGCAGATATTCCACCTGTCCAGCGCGGCCTGCTGTTACATAAAATCGTGGTTGGCATGCAGAACCGCCAGTCAGAGATTGCCAAAATCGTCGCTGCCGACACGGGCAAGTCATACAAGGATGCCTTTGGCGAGACAGGCGGGGCAATCCAGTTGGGCTTGTTCTACGCTAGTGAAGGGCAGCGGCTCTATGGCCGCACCACTACCAGCGGTACGCCCAATAAATATGCCAGCACCGTACGCCAGCCCATTGGTGTGGCCGGGCTGATCATAGCTGCCAATACGCCGATCGCCAACGTGGCCTGGAAGGTCTTCCCGGCGTTGGTCTGCGGTAATACTGCGGTGCTCAAAGCTGCTGAGGATACCCCTGCAACTGCCTGGATCTTTGGGCAGATTGCCCAAGAGTCTGGCCTGCCGGTGGGCGTGCTGAACATCCTGCAAGGATATGGAGAAGAGGCCGGCGCACCGCTCGTCGAACACCCTCAAGTCGGTGTGATTTCATTTACTGGTTCAACGGAAGTGGGCCGCTATATTCAACGTGCTGCCGGAGGACGCCTCGCCCGAATTTCGCTCGAACTGGGAGGCAAGAATCCGCTGGTGGTCTGTGACGATGCAGACCTGGAGAATGCCGCCAAGTGGGTTCTGCTCTCGGCTTTCAGCAACGCCGGTCAGCGCTGCGCCTCGACCAGCCGGGTGATTATATTTGATTCGGTTTACGAGAAATTCCGCGACCTGCTCATTGAACGGACGAATCGCCTGAAGGTTGGCCCGGCAGATGAGGATGACTTTGGCCCGATAATCAATGAGAGTCAATTGAAAGGAATGCTTGCAGCCCTAGACCAGGCACGCGAAAAAGGCGCAATCCTCCTGACCGGAGGAAAACGCTTGACGGATTCAGAGCATCGGGATGGTTTTTATATGGCCCCTACCCTGATCGAGGGCGTGGACCCCCATGCGGAAATCTCGGAATGCGAGTTGTTCGGTCCGATCGCAGTGTTGTACAGCGTCAAGGGTTTTGAAGAAGCCCTCGCGCTTGCCAATGATTCGCCCTACGGGCTGACGGCTTGCATCCACACCCGCAGCCTGCACCGGGCCGTCCGATTTTGTGACAAGGTCCAGGCCGGGGTGGTGGTCGTCAACGCCGGGACTCACGGCAGCGAACCGCACATGCCCTTCGGCGGCCATAAGCAGTCTGGCAACGGCTCGCGCGAGCCGGGCACGGAAGCGCTGGATGTTTATTCCGAGTTGAAAGACGTTTATATCAACGTGGACCCGGCCCAGGTATGAGTAAGACCCCGTCTGCTGTAGCCCTGATCCCGGCGCGTTCCGGGTCCAAGCGGGTGGCGGACAAGAACATCCGTCTGCTGGCCGGGCATCCGGTCATCGCCTATACCATTGCCGCTGCCCGGCAGAGCGGCGTTTTTTCAGCGGTCATCGTCTCAACCGACTCAGAACGTTATGCTGACATTGCACGTTATTATGGCGCCGAAGTTCCTTTTTTACGCCCGCCAGAGTTGGCCGGTGACCTTTCACCTGATTCCGAATGGATCGAATATACATTGCGGAGGCTCAGTGATGCCGGACGCGTTTACGACTGTTTCAGTATTTTGCGACCTACAAGTCCCTTTCGTCAGGCTGAAACCATCCGGCGAGCCTGGGGAGAGTTTATGGCGGCTGGAAATGTAGATTCACTGCGCGCTATTGAGAAATGCAAGCAGCATCCAGGGAAAATGTGGATTGTGCGCAATGGCCACATGTTGCCTCTGCTTCCGTTCAGCAATCCGAATGGACAGCCCTGGCACAGTTGTCAGACGCAGACTTTGCCGGAAATGTACATTCAAAATGCTAGTCTGGAGATTGCCCGCGTCCGTGTGATTTACGAGAACCGTAATATTTCTGGCGAGGTAGTGTTGCCGTTTTTTACATACGGCCACGAAGGTTTTGACATTAACCAGCCAGAGGATTGGAAAAGGGCAGAAAATCTACTGGCCACCAACGATGCTGAATTGCCGGTGATTAGCGTAGCAGTATACACACCATCTGTCGGAAAGGAAGTAAAGTGAAAAGTGAGAGGATAAAGAAATTAGAGCGAATTGCAAAAAAAGCGCGCAAATGGATGGTGGAAGCACTCATCGCTGCTGGCTGTGGACATCCTGGCGGCGCTTTTTCGAGCATAGATCTGATGGTTGCCCTTTACTTTGAGGTGATGCGAATTGAACCTGACAATCCGGTCTGGGAAGAACGCGATCGCTTCATTTTGAGCAAAGGTCATTCTTCTGTGGCTTTGTATACCACACTTTTCTTGCGCGGCTTTATTACTCAGGAAACGTTATTAACCTTCCGCAAAGATGGCAGCACTTTATCGGGACATCCTGACATGCGCAAAGTGCCTGGCGTGGAAATGAGCACCGGCTCGCTAGGCCATGGTCTCTCGGTCGGGATCGGCTTAGCCCTCGCGGCCAAGATGGACCAGAAGGATTATCGGACTTATGTGCTGTTGGGCGATGGCGAAACGCAAGAGGGCTCAGTCTGGGAAGCTGCCATGTGCGCGAGCCATTACCGGCTGGACAATCTGATCGCCATTGTGGACCGGAACGAAATACAGATTGACGGTTTTACCGAGAGCGTCATGTCGCTCGAGCCTTATGCTGCCAAATGGCAAGCATTTGGTTGGCAGGTCAAAGAGATCAACGGCCATGATATGGAGGCAATTGTTTCCGCATTGGAGCAATGTCCATCGTGCCCAGGTAAACCTTCCATGATCATTGCGCACACCATAAAAGGTAAAGGTATTTCATTCATGGAAAACACAAATGAGTGGCATGGCAAGGCGCTCAAGGACGAGTTCGCGTCTATTGCGCGCAGGGAAGTTGCTGAAGCTTTGGAAAAGGAATAATTGGAATGACTAAATGTTCACTGGGTCATGAATATGGAAAATGTCTGGTGGAGATGGGCAAGCGTTATCCTAATCTCGTTGCTCTGGAAGCGGATTTGCAAGAATCGACACAATCGATTCTGTTTAAAAAGGCGTATCCTGACCGATATTTCGAAATTGGTGTTGCAGAGCAGAATATGGTCGACGTGGCGGCTGGTCTGGCGCTGGCGGGTAAAATTCCGGTAACGCATACGTTTGCAATCTTCAACTCCATGCGTGCCTGCGAGCAGGTGCGGACTTCGGTAGCTTATCCGAAGCTCAATGTCAAATTCTTTGTTTCACATAGTGGCACAAGTTGCGGCAGTGCGGGTACTACTCATCATGCCATCGAAGACATCGCGATTATGCGGGTAATTCCCAATATGACGGTGCTGGTCCCAGGAGACGCTAGGGAGTTGAGGCAGGTGGTGGAGGCGGCACTGGCATACGATGGTCCAGTCTATATTCGTCTCGGAGCCGGGGAGGCGGAAGACGTGTATACTGATAGTATGACCTTTTCGATAGGCAAAGCGACTCAGTTATGCTCCGGGAATGATGCCACCATTATCAGTACAGGCTCCTTGATGTACGAAGCTGTAGAGGCGGCCGGTATTCTGTCCAAAGATTTTGGCATCCAGGCGCGTGTGTTGCAAATGGCATCTATTAAGCCGATCGATCGAGAGGCTATTATCAACGCAGCGAGAGAAACTGGCTGCATTGTAACGATTGAGGATCACAATGTGATTGGAGGCTTGGGGGGGGCCGTGTGCGAAGTTGTGGCCGAAGCATTTCCTGTGCGAGTGCATCGTATTGGCGTGCAAGATCACTTTTGTGATGTTGGTTCGGCAGACTACTTGTCAAAAAAGGAAGGCCTCACCACTGCGAATATTGTGCAGGTGGTGAATCAGATAGTCTCCCTCTAAAGTGTTGAAAGGCGTAAACATGAGGCAAACTTAATCGGGGGAGACAATGGACAAGTTTGCCAAGCTTGGAGAATATTGCCTCAACGAAGCATGTCGAGGTTATGGAAAGTTTCAATCTGGGCAAAATCAACGGAATCTCCAAAAGGTTGGAAAGACACTGCAACAAGGTCAAACGCGCATGAGTGTGGAGTACTGTGTCAATGAGGCCAACGAGAATTGCGCTATCCGTCTCATCATCGGCCCTTCGCCCCGCAAGATCCAATTGCCGGCCGGTTACCGGCTGACATCGGGTCATGGTGTGGCACTAAAGGAAGGCAAGGAGGCTATCCTGTTTGCCTACGGGCCCGTAATGTTGCATGAAGCCCTATTGGCAAGCGAATTTCTAGCCGAGCGTGATTTTGGTCTGAAAGTGATCAACCTACCCTGGTTGAATCGCGTCGACCCTACCTGGCTGGAGGAGATCATCGCCCCGTACGGACTCGTCTTCGTGCTGGAAGATCACGCACCAATCGGAGGGCTGTCCGATCACCTTTTGAGCCTGTTGGCGGCGGGTCATAAAAACCCTCTTGCCAATCACCGATTGATCAAATTCGCCGTGGAATGCTATCCTGACTGTGGTACACCGTCTGAGGTGCTGTCTTTTCATCGGTTGGATGGAGCTTCACTGGCAGAGCTAATATTGGAAGCCAGTGACTGAGTGTATATGATGTCAAAGTTACGAAAGGCTAAAGTTGTCTTTTTGTACGAACATGCGGCCCGCGAACTGGATGTGGTTTGTGCTGTGTCATCGCTCCTGCGGACACATGGTGTGCAAGTGGAGATTGTCCAATGGCCAGCCGGTTTCTTTCGGGTTGTCGGGCTCATCCACCCTCGTCTGGTCGTTCTGCCCTATTGTTATTATAGGGACAAGAGTTTAACGCCCCTACTTCAACATTGGTACAACGCGATTTTCTTCAACGTTGCTTGGGAGCAATTATTCTACCCAGGTAACTTAAAGGGTAAAACGCCGCATGGACAGTTCGCTATCCAGCACGTAATTCATCATGCCTGGAGCGAAACCTATGCGGCCTTTCTAAGAACTCACGGCATCCAGGATGATCATATCTACATTAACGGACAGCCTGCTTATACTTTGTACGACGAACCTTATCGGTTCTATTTTACGTCTCGAGCCAGTCTCGCCTCAAAATATAACCTTGACACTACAAAGAAATGGATCTTCTTTCCGGAGAACTATAATTGGGCTTTCTACTCCAAAGCCACATTGGCGCGTTTCATAGCCGATGGGCAGTCGCCGGAGGACGTCCAGATGATGAAGGAATACTGCAACCGTTCATTGGCCGACGTACTTCGCTGGTGCCAGGAGGCCGCCAAGCAAGGGCAGGTTGAGTTAATCCTCCGTCCGCGTCCGGCCACGTCAATTGAGGATTTCCGAGTCGTTGCCAGGAATGTACTGGGGGATATACCCACCCGCCTGCACATCATTCAGAGTGAAAGCGTGCGGGAATGGATACTGGCTGCTGATTTGGTCATATCATCTTACAGCACCAGCCTAATCGAAGCGGCAGTGGCGGGCAAGCCACATTACATGCTTGATCCTTATCCGATTCCCGCCCCTTTGCATGTAGCTTGGCATGATCTCGTTCGACACGTTAAAAACAAGGAAGAGTTCATATCAGTCTGTCTTCAACCTGAGGATGAAATGAGCGATAACCGCTTGGGATCATGGGCCAGGCAGACGCTTATGTCTCGCGGCGATGCAATCGAGAACCTATCAATATTCATTAATCGTCTGCTTGATGGAGAAGTCCCACGCCCCCCTGTTCTGTCTAGCAGGCAATTCCGGACAATCGCAATGATGTGCATACCTGAGTACATATGGGGTAATTATCGGCGGCTGAGATATCGACGGAGACCAATTCCAGCGGTATATGTGAAGGACGTGGTCAGCCCGGCTGAGATTGAGAGCCGCATACAGAAATGGCAAAGCCTCCTGGCAGGTGTGTGATAAATGGTAGAATCCAAGGAAGGGGCATTCATAACGGGGAGCGCAAGCTTTGTTGGTAGGTATAATTGATCGTTTAACAGAAAAGGGCTGGCAAGTCTCCGGTTCCGATTGCAAGCGGCCATTCCGGCTAGTGACCTTTTATAAGGGTAATATTTGCGATAGGGTGACTCTATTGCAAGCACTCGCAGAGGTCCAGCCCAGCGCAGGGTATCATCTGGTATGGTTACTTAAGTCTGAGCGCCCCAGATGGTCCTACGCCGTCCATGTCTTGGGCATTGCGACATTGTTAGATGCCATCCTAGAAATCGGTCTTAGACCTACTTTACTGGTCGCCAGTTACAGCACGGTTTATGGGTCAGGATGAGCCAGCCTACATGGACTACTCAATATCTCCCAGGCCGATCATATTGGTTGTCATATCATTAAAGGAATACACGTTATTCGTAAGAAACTTTCCTTAGTCGGCGAAGATTCAGGTGATTTTTCTTTGGAAATTGTTATCATAATTTATACAGATATCCGAAAAGCTGGCGATAAACTATAATTTCCCAGTGACGCGCGGATCTGGTATCCTTTAGGTTACTAAGTTCTCGATAAATCCTCATGTAAGTATTCTTGATACGACCGCCCAAGAGATTACCATCAATTATGCCATCTTATCTGCTTAGTCAAGTTGACTTTCTCAATGCAGAGATGATTATATTTAGAAGGTTCAAATGCGTATTTTGTTCGTAGGCATGTCCAACAGCGTTCATACGGCGCGCTGGATAAATCAAATTGCTGATCAAGGGTGGGATATTCACCTGTTTCCATCGCTGGACTCGGATATTTATCCCGAATTGCGAAACCTTGCTATCCATGACCGTTTGGTCCGTTCTGCAAATTCTGGCAAGAATGTGAATCAAGTCGGGTCTTTACCATGGCCGTTTCCGGGTAGCGTCAACTTAGTCAATACGGTGCTAAGTCGCTTAATACGTGTGGAGTTAGCGGCTTGTACAGTAGGCCGGGCCCAACGCCTTGCACGGTGGATTGATAAGCTAAAACCGGATATTATTCATTCCCTTGAAATGCAACATGCTGGTTATTTGACCCTTGAAGCAAAAAAAATATATCGCAGTAAGTTCCCACCTTGGATAATGAGTATTTGGGGAAGTGATTTGTATCTCTTTGGCCGCCTGGCTGACCATGTGGGTAAGATTAGGGATGTGCTTTCGGCTTGCGACTATTTTAGTGCTGACTGTCAAAGGGACCTGAATTTGGCAAGAACACTTGGCTTTCAGAAAGAGGCGTTGCCTTGTCTGCCAATGATCGGCGGGTTCGATTTGGATACACTTAGGAGACTTTGGCAGCCTGGTCCGATTTCTGCCAGACGATTAATTGTTTTGAAGGGGTACCAGGGTTGGGCAGGACGATCGCTGGTAGGTTTACGAGCACTCGAATTATGTGCAGACAATCTCAAAGAATATCGTATCGCTATTCCCTTGGCTAACGAAGATGTCAAGCTGTCTGCTGAATTGATGTCTAGTAGGACCGGAATTCCTGTGGATATTATTCCGCATTGTCCTTTTAATATGGAAATACTGAAACTTCATGGGCACGCGCGTACTTCGATAGGGCTTAGCATTAGCGACGGACTTCCCGCATCAATGGTTGAAGCCATGGTGATGGGTTCTTTCCCTATCCAATCTTGCACTGCCTGTGCTGACGAGTGGATTGTGGATGGAGAGACGGGGTTTATAGTGCCGCCCGAAGACCCTGAACCTATTGCAGCAGCTATCCGGCGCGCCTTGACCGATGATGACTTGGTGGATCGAGCAGCTGAACTCAATGCGCAAACTGCCCGTGAGCGACTGGACTATTCCATAATCAAACCACAAGTGGTAAAAATGTACCAGGACATCTTCGCAGAAAGAGAAAAATAATATGCGAGTACTCATCCTTGGCGCCGGGGGCATGCTGGGACACCAGTTATGCCGCATCCTGGGTGACCGTTATGAAATCTGGGGCACAAGCTTTGTCAGGTCCTGGCCGACCAGATCGACATCTATATAACTATAATGCGTGCCTTTGCCCTGGCTTGACAGGAACGTGCGTTGCACTTGCTCATCCTGGGCGAAGGCGAAAAACGTTTCGAACTGGAAGGCATGATCAGGTCATTGGGTTTAGAGAACGATGTTCAGATGCTGGGTTTTATGCCCAATCCCTATATGTACATGGCGCGCGCTTCGGTTTTTGTACTCTCATCGGCATGGGAAGGCTTCTCCAATGTCACTGCTGAAGCTTTGGCTTGCGGTATACCGATTGTTTCTACAGATTGCCCAAGCGGACCAGCGGAGATACTTGAAAATGGAAAATACGGGAAACTTGTCCCAGTGGTCGATCTTGGCGCAATGGCGCAGGCTATTCTCGCGACACTCGATTCAATCCCTGACCGTAGACGGCTTCAACAACGTGCCCAGGTGTTCAGCCAATAGATAGTGACGAGCCAATATATTGATTTATTTGAGTCACTATTGGGTACATGTGAATGGCGCTGAAATTAGGGTCGTTTCCATCACAGCCAATTTCACATGGGCGATTTCGGACGCACCTGATATGGCTCAATCGTGCCAATCAATTTCAGATACATTTTCTCCAATTGAGTTGGGTGGGTCGTAAACCATGACAAAGGTACTCATCACTGGTGCTGCCGGATTTGTAGGAAGATACCTCGCGGATTACCTCGTTGGAGGCGGCCATACTGTTTTTGGAACAGATCAATCTACTCGACCCCCGCACCCTGCTCTAAAAGATTTCTTCCCGTCGAGTCTTTCAGATGCCAGTACATTGCGGAATATCATTGCCGAAACCCGCCCCGATGTTATTTTTCATCTGGCCAGCATATTGAAGGCTGAGCAGTCGGAAACTTTCTACACGGTAAACGTGTTAGGGACAGTCACCCTGTTCGAAGCGATCCTGGCGATGGGTGTAAAGCCGAAGGTGGTCGTGACAAGCTCAAGCGCTGTCTACGGCGCGGCGCTGGGCGCAAGGCCAATCAGCGAGGGGTTCCGCACCCGTCCCGTCACGCATTATGCGGTCAGTAAAGTGGCACAGGAGATTATTGCTCTGGGTTATTATAAAGTTGATGACATTCCTGTCACGATTATACGCACGTTTAATTTACTTGGGCCGGGGCTTTCACCCGGCTTGGCCTGCTCTGCATTTTCCCGGCAGATTGCCCTGGCTGAAGCCGGACGCGGTCCCCGGAAGGTACTCACCGGTGACTTGCGCGCCCAACGCGACTTTGTAGATGTGCGCGATGCTGTGAGGGCGTATGTGCTGGTTGCTTTCCACGGCTTAGCAGGAAGCATTTATAATGTGTGTTCTAGAAAGCCTGTATCCATACAAGACTGCCTCAATATACTGCTCGAACTATCCAATGTCCCAGTTGACGCAGCGCGTGACCCGGCGTTGGTTCAGGAAAACGATGTCCCGGTTCAGGTAGGCAGTGCTGCGCGCCTGAGACGGCTTACAGGTTGGATGCCGGAAATTGAGCTCACCCAGTCTCTGGTAGATCTTCTGGATGATTGGCGTGTAAAAGTAAAAACAGATTCGGAGTGAATATGGACTGGAAAAGGAAGCATGTTCTGGTCACTGGTGCTGGCGGGTTCATTGCCAGCCATCTGGTGGAACGACTGGTTGCCGAGGGAGCGCAGGTGCGTGCCTTCGTGCGCTACAATGCGCGCGGCGACGTGGGATTGCTGCGTTTTACTCCACCAGAAGTCTTTTCTAAACTTGAAGTGATCGCCGGCGATCTGCGGGACACCGAAGCCCTGCGGACCGCCGCTCAGGATGTGGACACCATCTTCCACCTGGGGGTGTTGATTGCGATTCCTTACTCCTACATCCACCCGCGCGAGGTTGTGGAAACGAACGTAATGGGTACTCTGAACGTGCTGATGGCGGCGCGCGATATGCACGTCAGGCGCGTTATCCATATCTCCACCAGTGAGGTTTATGGAACAGCCCAGTACACACCCATTGATGAAAAACACCCTCTTCAGGGCCAGTCACCATATTCAGCCAGCAAGATTGGCGCGGACAAGATTGCTGAGAGTTTTTTTCGGGCCTATAGCCTGCCTGTTGTTACATTGCGGTCCTTCAACACATACGGCCCCCGGCAATCGGCGCGGGCGGTCATTCCGACCATCATTACCCAGGCATTAACCCGCGCTGAAGTCCGTCTTGGCAGCCTGGATCCCATCCGCGACTTCACCTTTGTTGCCGATATAGTGGAAGGTTTCTTGAAAGTTGCCACCGCCGACGATAATGTGCTGGGTGAAGAAATCAACCTGGGTACCGGCAAGGCTATCCGCGTCGGCGACCTGGTGCAGATAATATTTGAATTGCTTGGCAAACAGCCGAAAATTATCACCGAATCGCAACGCCTGCGCCCAGAAAAGAGCGAAGTTTTGCAGCTTCAATCTGACAACCGGAAGGCGTATGAACTAATCGACTGGGTGCCACGCGTCTCACTCAAGGATGGCTTACGCCAAACGATTGACTGGATTTCCACCAACATCTCTCTCTACCAGCCAGACCAATATACGGTGTAACATGCGAGCGATCATTCTTGCCGGAGGAAAAGGATCACGCCTGGATCCGTATACCACCATTCTACCCAAGCCTCTCATGCCAATTGACGATATTCCAATCTTGGAAATCGTGATCCGACAGTTGGCGCACAGTGGTTTTGATGATATTACATTGGCTGTGGGGTACCTGGCCGAATTGATCATGGCCTATTGTGGTGACGGAAGCAAGTTTGGCGTACGGCTGACCTATTCTCGCGAAGATACTCCACTCGGTACTGCCGGGCCAATCGCCCTCGTATCCAAAATACAGGATACTTTCCTTGTAATGAATGGCGACTTGCTCAGCACAGTTGATTATGCTGCCATGCTTGCAGATCATCATGCCCGCGGTGCGATTGCCACACTGGCCGCTTACCGCCGCGACGTAAAAATTGACCTGGGTGTCGTCCATACCGATGCTGATGGTTGGCTTACCGATTATGTGGAAAAACCCACCTACCATTACGATGTCAGCACGGGAATTTACGTTTTTGAGCCTTCGATTCTTTCATACATTCCGCGCGGCGAACACATCGACTTGCCCGAGTTGGTGCTCAAACTCGTCAGACAAGGTCAAAAAGTAGGCGTCTATCGTTTTGCAGGATACTGGTTGGATATTGGTCGGCACGAAGATTACGATAGAGCCATCCTCGAATTTCAGGCTAACCGAAGCAAATTTCTACCGGAAGATGAACAGTAGTTCATAATAGATTATTCTCATTTGACACGCTACCAAGCTGTTCAAAAGTGGCTTTATCGTCCCGCCTGAAGATCCGGAGCCCATCGCGGCGGCTATCCGCCGTGCCTTTACCGATGATGACTTGGTGGATCGTGCGGACGGCGCGTGAGCGGCTGGATTATCGGTTAATTCAACCGCAGGTTATTGCAATGTATGAAAAGGTGGCAGCGAACCGTGGCCGTGCCAGTTGATTGGCAATTGGCATCCAGGACTTGGCCAGAAGTAGACACGAAAACCCAGGATGGTTGATTGTGAGAATTTTGATTTTAGGCGGCGAAGGGATGTTGGGGCACAAGGTTTACCAGGAGCTCAACCAGCGTTTTGAAACATACGCTACTTTTCAGGATAACAGGGGCTTGTGGAGCAGGTTACCCATATACGAAAAAGTAGATCGTAGATGCGTGTTGAGCAACGTCAACGCGCTGGATTTTGACAGCCTGGTGCGGGCCATGGCCCAGGTCAAACCGGGAGTGGTGATAAACTGCATTGGGATCATCAAGCAACTTAAAGAAGCCAGTGACCCGCTCATCAGCCTGACTTTGAACTCGCTTTTTCCGCACCGCTTGGCTGACTTGTGCGCTGCCTGCGGCGCGCGCCTGTTCCACATTAGCACGGACTGTGTCTTTAGTGGGCGGAAGGGCAATTACAGTGAGGATGATACGCCCGACGCCGAGGACTTGTACGGCCGAACCAAGTTGCTGGGTGAAGTCGTCCGTCCGAACTGCTTGACAATCCGTACTTCGATCTTTGGGCGGGATTTTTTCAAGCAGAGTGCCTTCCTGGAATGGTTCCTCAGCAACCGCGGCGGCAAAGTCAAAGGCTACAAAAATGCAATTTACACCGGTTTTCCCACCCAGGTATTGGCGCGGATCATGGGAGACATTATTGCAAACCATCCGGATTTGTCCGGTTTGTACCAAATCGCCAGCCAACCGATCAGCAAGTACGAGTTGTTGGTCAAGTTGCGGGAAGCTATGGGGTTGGACATAGAAATTGAGCCTTACGAAGATCCTCCATGTGACCGTAGCCTGAGCGCGGCGCGATTTGTGTCCGCAACCGGTTACCGAATTCCTGGCTGGGACCAGATGCTGGCTGAGGTCGCTGCCGATCCAACGCGGTATGATGAATGGAGAAAACAATATGCAACTGCTTGAAGGCAAACGTATTTTGGTCACCGGCGGCACAGGCTCTTTAGGGAAGGTGCTCGTCCGCCGTCTCCTTACGAATAAAATGGGGAAGCCGCGCAAGATCATCGTGTTCTCGCGCGATGAGGCCAAACAGCATTTCATGCGCCTGGATTATATGCAAAAGCGGGTCTCCACCGACGAGGTCATTTACCATAGTCTTGACCAGATCCTCGAGTTCCGCATCGGCGATGTGCGTGATTTTTCCAGTATTGCCGGCGCTTTGCAGGATGTGGAGGTGGTCTTTAACGCTGCGGCGCTCAAACAAGTGCCTACCTGTGAGTATTTCCCTTACCAGGCGGTGATGACCAACATCATTGGCCCGGAAAATATTGTACGTGCAATTAAAGAACTGCGTCTGCCTGTTGAAACTGTGGTGGGTATCTCTACGGATAAGGCCTGCAAGCCAGTTAACGTAATGGGCATGACCAAGGCAATTCAGGAGCGTATTATCATCGAGGCCAATATTCGCTGTCCCAAGACACGTTTCATCTGCGTACGCTACGGCAACGTTCTGGCCTCACGCGGCTCGGTGATCCCCCTGTTCCATGACCAAATCCGGAGCGGTGGGCCGGTGACCATTACAACGCCGGAAATGACCCGTTTCCTGCTCAGCCTGGATCAGGCAGTGGACACCATTTTTGCAGCAGTTAAAAGCGCTCAGCCCGGCGAGACCTATATCCCGCACGTGCCGACTGCCCGTGTAATTGACATA